>Ga0182793_1000172_pt1 | contig 59194 bp, 52 predicted proteins | sample Passage237A_FD_130498 | JGI IMG/M metagenome (GOLD analysis project Ga0182793, IMG submission 130498) | Cellulose adapted compost microbial communities from Newby Island Compost Facility, Milpitas, CA, USA - Passage2 37A (version 2) (version 2) ... | reverse complement strand
TTCAGGCGCTTGAGCAGCCCGCGTTTTTTCAAATACAGCAGCAAATGAGAAACCGCCGCCGGTGTGACGCCGGAAATGCGTGATGCCTGAGCCAGTGTCTGCGGCCGCGCGTTACCCAGTTTCTGTTTCACTTCGTTGGACAAACCTTCCACCTGTGAAAAATCGAAATCCGCCGGTATCAATGTATTTTCATAAGCGCGAAGACGTTCGACTTCTTCCTGCTGACGATCTATGTAGCCGGAATACTTGGCTTCTATTTCAATCTGTTCCGCCGCCTGTTCATTGGCCAGAGGTTCACCTTTCAAACTGGCTACATCGACATAGCTGAGTTCGGGTCGCTTGAGCAAATCATAGAGGTTGTACTCGCGCTGCAATTTGGTTTGCACTTTCTGTTCAATCTGCAAAGCTTCTGCTGAACCCGCCTGAATCCAGGTGGATTTCAATCTTTCCTGTTCGCGTGCAATGGCGTCGCGTTTTTCGCAATAGAGTTGCCACTGCTCTTCGCCAATTAAACCCAGCTCGCGGCCTTTTTCAGTGAGGCGAATATCGGCGTTGTCTTCACGCAGCATCAGACGATATTCGGCGCGGCTGGTAAACATGCGATAGGGCTCTTTGGTACCCAGCGTAATCAGATCGTCCATCAGAACACCCATATATGCCTGATCGCGTGTGGGATACCAGGGAGATTTTTCCTGCGCGCGCAGCCCCGCATTGATTCCCGCCAGCAATCCCTGGGCACCGGCTTCTTCGTAACCTGTGGTCCCGTTGATCTGTCCCGCAAAATAGAGACCGCCAATCACTTTGGTTTCCAGTGTGTGCTGCAAATCCTGAGGATTGAAAAAATCGTATTCGATAGCGTAACCGGGACGAAGTATGTGAGCGTTTTCAAAACCCTTCATGGAGCGCACGATTTCCAGCTGCACATCAAAGGGCAGGCTGGTGGAAATACCATTGGGATAGAGTTCGTGCGTGGTCAATCCTTCAGGCTCGATAAATACCTGATGGGAATCCTTGTCGGCGAAGCGATGAATCTTGTCTTCGATGGACGGACAATAGCGCGGACCTATACCTTCAATTACGCCTGAATACATGGGCGAGCGATCAAGATTCCGACGAATCACATCGTGAGTTTTTTCGTTGGTGTGTGTGATGTAGCAGCAGATTTGTTGCGGCTGCATGGCGCGATCGCCGCGCACCGACATCACCGGCCGTGGTTCATCGCCCCACTGCTTTTCCAGAATTTCCAGATTGACTGTGCGCGCATCCACACGCGGCGGCGTACCTGTTTTCAATCTATCCACACGCAGCCGCAATTCGCGCAGACGTTTGGAGAGCGCATTGGATGGTGGATCACCAGCGCGACCACCGGAATAATTTTGCAGACCAATGTGAATCAGTCCACCGAGGAAGGTACCTGCTGTCAGCACCACTTGATTCGCCAGAAATTTCAGACCCATCTGGGTTACCACGCCGCGCACCTGATCGTTTTCCACAATCAGGTCATCCACCGCCTGTTGAAAGATCCAGAGGTTGGGCTGATTTTCCAGTATCTGGCGAATAGCCGCCTTGTAGAGAATGCGATCCGCCTGGGCGCGGGTAGCACGCACCGCTGGGCCCTTGCGGGCGTTGAGCACGCGAAATTGGATACCGCCTTTATCGGTGGCCAGAGCCATAGCACCACCCAAGGCGTCGATTTCTTTCACCAGGTGGCTTTTGCCTATGCCGCCTATGGCCGGGTTACAGGACATCTGCCCCAGGGTTTCTATGTTGTGGCTGAGCAGCAGGGTTTTGCAGCCCATGCGCGCAGCCGCCAGACAGGCTTCAGTACCTGCATGGCCGCCGCCGATCACAATCACGTCAAACCTATCCGGATAAATCATGGTGCCAGGTCTCTCAGGGGGCAAAGGGCTATGTGCCCGGAATGAAATCGAAAAGGGGCGACATTATAGGGCCAGCGCCCTTCGTGTACAAAACTTGTTCAACAAAAAATTCTGCGCTTACAACAGGGCGAAATTTTTTAAATAAAGAAATTTATTTGTTTATTAGGAAAGGATTAATGATGTTGTGATTAATAGTCGGCGACTTTTCTGTGGATAAGGTTAAAAAAATGTTTATTTTCATATAGTTATTTATCAGATAACCCGGTGAATCCAGGGTATAAAAGCTGACCGAAAGCTGGGTTGAAGCTGGTGGTAGAAATGGGAGTTATACAATTTTTGGCCAGATCCCGAGTTATCCCCAAAATCATTGCCAGTTTTTACCGGGTTTTTAGGCAGGATTGCACACAGGCAGCGGAATCATTCTTCGATTTGCCAGTAAAAACAAGGAGTTATTGGATAAACCTGTGAATTAATGTGGATAAATCTGTGTAAGTGTGTGGATATCTTGGGAAAATGGCTAAAAAATATTCCAGTTACTGGAGTCTTTTGGGGGGAAACAAGGGAATTGAAGGGTAAAGCAGAAAATCTATTTGCCGATGCAAAAACTACTGAAAATCCGGCCCAGCAGATCGTCGGGAGTGAATTCACCGGTAATTTCGCTCAGGGCATTCTGAGCAGCGCGCAGATCCTCGGCCAGCAGTTCGCCGGCAGCCATGCCCTGCAGCTGGGCCTTGCCTGAATCGATAAAGCCTTTGGCTCTCTCCAGCGCATCCAGATGGCGGCGGCGGGCAGTAAAGCCGCCTTCACCTGCCTGCTGATAACCCATTTGGGTTTTGAGATGTTGTTTGAGCGCATCAATACCCTCACCAGCAGCAGCGCTGATAACCACTACCTGATCATTACCGGGAACAAAGCCTGTGGTTTCACCCGTCAGGTCGGCCTTGTTGCGCACCAGGGTAAGACGGCTCGGGTCTGGCAGTTGAGCCACAAATTCCGGCCAGATTTTGAGGGGGTCTGTTTCGGGAGTCGTGCGTCCATCCACCAGTAGCAGAATGCGATCTGCCTGGCGGATTTCTTCCCAGGCGCGAGCTATGCCTATCTGTTCCACTTCGTCGGGGCTTTCCCTCAGACCGGCGGTGTCGGTGATATGCAGGGGCATACCATCTATATGTATCTGTTCCCGCAGCAGATCACGGGTGGTTCCTTCAATGGCAGTGACTATGGCGCTTTCCCGTCCGGAAAGGGCGTTGAGCAGACTGGATTTACCCGCGTTAGGTCGGCCGGCGATAACCACGCGCATACCTTCCCGCACCAGCACTCCCTGACGGGCCTGTTGAAAAACGGTTTCCAGTTTCTGATCTATGGCTGCCAGTTGACTGGCCACATGGCCGTCACTGAGAAAATCGATTTCCTCTTCAGGAAAATCTATGGCGGCTTCCACATAGATACGCAGCTGTATCAGGGCCTCCACCAGTTCATGAATATGTTTGGAGAAAACCCCCTGCAGCGAGTGAAGCGCGTTGCGTGCAGCCTGTTCGCTGCTGGCATCTATCAAATCGGCAATGGCTTCCGCCTGCGCAAGATCCAGCTTGTCGTTGAGAAAGGCGCGCTCGGAAAATTCTCCCGGTCTGGCAAGGCGCACACCCAGACGGGTGATTTCCCGCAGCAACAGATCGAGGATTACCGGGCCGCCGTGTCCCTGGAGTTCCAGTACTTCTTCGCCGGTAAAGGAGTTGGGGGCGGGAAAATAGATGGCCAGCCCCTGATCCAGTATCCGATCATCGGCTGCATGGAAATTGCCGTAGTGGGCGTGGCGGGGTGTCAGTGACTGACGAAAAATTGCCTGGGCAATGTCTTTGGCTTTGGGGCCGGACACGCGAATGATACCGACACCACCGCGGCCGGGCGCGGTGGCTATGGCGGCGATGGTGTCAGTGTGAAGAGTCATGAGGCTCCGGTGAATCCGGTCAGGCCTTGGCATCCGCCTTTTCGATCTGGCGAGTGATGATCCACTGCTGGAGGATACCCAGGGTGTTGTTGGTTACCCAGTAAAGTACCAGTCCTGCCGGGAACCAGAGGAACAGGAAAGTAAACATCACCGGCATTATCTGCATGACTCGCGCCTGCATGGGATCTGGCGGTGTGGGGTTGAGCTTCATCTGGATGAACATGGTAAGACCCATGATCAGCGGCAGAATAAAGAAGGGGTCTTTTACCGAGAGATCCTGAATCCACAGGAAGAAAGGCGCGTGGCGCAGTTCAACCGATTCCATCAGCGTCCAGTAGAGCGCAAGGAACACTGGCATCTGTACCAGAACCGGCAGACAGCCGCCCAGCGGGTTTACCTTTTCGGTTTTATAGAGCTTCATCATTTCTTGTGACATCTTCTGACGATCGTCACCGAAACGCTCTTTCAGATCCTGAAGCTTGGGCGCCAGCTTGCGCATCTTGGCCATGGATTTGTAACTGGCGGCACTCAATTTGAAGAAGGCCAGTTTTACCAGCAGTGTCAGACCGATAATGGCCAGACCCCAGTTACCCACCAGATTGTGAATAAGCTTCAACAACAGGAAGAGAGGTTTGGCTAACCACCAGAGCCATCCGTAATCCACGGTCAGATCAAGGAAGGGTGAAATTTCTTCCAGTCGTTTAGTGTCTTTGGGACCGGCATAAAAACCTGTGTAAAGACGACCCTGCTGTCCGGGTTCCACTTGAATAACCGGCGTGTTGAAGCCGAGCAGGTAGAGTTTGTCGTTGTTGGAGCGACGCAGCTGGTAAGTATTTTCGGTTTGCGTGTCTGGAATCCAGGCGCTGACAAAGTAATGCTGCACCATGGCGACCCAGCCACCCTGATGGGTGCTGCTGAAGGGAGAGGAATCCATATCCTTGAAACTCACCTTCTTGTAGTTGGTGTCCGGTGTGGTGATGGCCGCACCCAGATAGGGATTCATTTCAAAAGCTCTGGACTTGCGGAGATTCTGGCCATCGCGACGAATTTGTCCGTAGAGCGCTGCATTCCAGGAAGTTTCACTCTGATTGTCTACAAGGTATTCCAGATTGATCAGGTAGTCACCGCGGGTAAAAGTAAAACGCTTGGTGATTTTTACCTTGTCCTGCTGATAAACCAGATCAACCTGCAGTTGATCCTCATTCTTTTCCATTTCAAAAACCGACTGGCTGGCCTGGAACAGAGGGCGTGAGCCGTCGGGCAGATCTGTACCATTGCGACCAATCAGACCGCTTTGAGCGATATAGGTGTGGTCAGCGCGCTTGTCGAGCAATATGAAAGGCACATCCGGTGTATTCAGGGCCGCATAGTGACGCGGCAGGGCCACTTGCAGAATATCGCCGCCGCGGGGATCGATCACCACTTGCAAACTGTCGGTCTTGACCTGAATCAGGGTGGTAGCTTCAGTTGCCGGTGTAGGTGTATTGCTGCTGGCGGAGGGTAGATCTGTCGCCGTCAGGTTGGGCAGGTCACTGGTGTTGTCAACTACCGGCAAGCCGATACCGGCCTGGCTTACGGCAGGGTTAGCGATTGCCAGATTTTCCTGGAATTGATTCCAGCGTATTACCAGCATCAGGACTACGGCGATCATGGCCGCAATTAACAGGTTTTTTTGCCAATCCATCTTAGTTACTGCCATCAGTCAGGTGTGTTTAAGTCTTCGGGGGAGGGACAGGGTCCAGGCCGCCCGGGTGCCAGGGGTGGCATTTTAATAGGCGGCGCCCAGTTAAATAACCCCCTTTTATAAAACCATGGGTATTAATTGCTTCTTCAGCGTAATGGGAACAACTGGGGTAAAAGCGGCATTGATTGCCTACCCAGGGGCTGACCAGATAGCGGTATCCGTGAATCAGAAAGATCGCCAGGCGGCTCAGACTGCCGGGGGCTGGCCTGTTTTTGCCGCCAGGTTCTGACGGGCTTTGCGGATGAGCCTCTGCCATTGCTGCTCCAGTTGTTCACTGAGTTGTTGATTACTCAGGCTATCCATACCCTTGCGGGCCAGTACGATAACATCTAATCCAGCCAATAAGGCCTGTCGATGACGAAAACTTTCGCGAATTTGACGCTTGATACGATTGCGCTCCACCGCCAGACGCACGTGCTTCTTGGCGATAACCAGACCCAGACGAGGATGGTTGTAATTGTTAACGCGCGCGAGTATCAGGAACTGCTGATGGTGGGCTCGAAAGGACGCCTGATCGAAGACGGATTGAAAATCGCCAGAGTTAAGTAGACGCAGCGATTTTGGAAACGCTTGCCCACTCACTCTGGCGACCTTTCATTGATATGGCGGGATATATAAGAAGTTAACGGCAGATTATACGGTTAACTGCTTGCGACCCTTGGCGCGACGACGAGCCAGAACCAGACGGCCGTTCTTGGTAGCCATACGTGCACGGAAACCATGGTTACGAACGCGCTTCAGATTGCTGGGTTGAAATGTTCTTTTCATGAAACTGAACCTGTTTGTTTTGAATCACTGGTGAGGTATTTATCCACACGGTGTGTGAAAAGAGGCGGGATTCTAAAGAAAGCCGTTGCGTAAAGCAAACTTATTTGGTGCATGGAAGGAAGATTCTTGGCTCTGTATGGCGATTTATCAGATATACCGCTTTTTCACCAGAATATACCCTCATTATCAACAGGTTTATCCACAATACTGGTTAAAATTTAATCAGAAATTTTAACCTTTTCTGTGTATAGATTTATTTGTCAAGTATTTATAACTCATTGAATTTAAATAAATAAAAACTTCACCTTGCGATTCAAATTTTTTCTCCCAACTGTGGATAAGTGTTTCGCGGGAGGGTAGACTAGCCAGCCTGATTTGCCGGTATCCCAGAATTCGTTGTCGGGGTTCACAGCGGTATTTTGATAATAACCCACGGGAGAGTGGCTATCTTGTTGCAAGCAATCTGGAATTACTGTGCCTCGAGTCTTCAGGATGAACTGCCCTCGCAGCAGTTCAATACCTGGATAAGGCCGTTGAAACTGGATGAATCTGCTGGGCCCCATCAACTGAGACTGCTCGCTCCCAACCGTTTTATCTGTGACTGGGTATCAGAGAAATTCCTTAACCGTATTCGCGAACTGGTCGGCGTCTATCAACCTGATGCCCGTCTGGAAGTGGCACTGGGTATAGGTGCCAAGACACCTACTGCTCATGCTTCCTTTAATAGCACCGGGTCTTCGCCTGCAAGTCCTGCTGTAGTTCAACCTGCGGTTGTTAGTTCAGAAACTGAGGATTCCCTGCAGGAAGCTGTTGCGGAAGAAGCGGGTACCCGGGTTATTCGCGAGGAGGATATAGAAGGTGGCTTGAAACACAGCAACTACCTGAACGTTTCCTCTACCTTTGCCACCTTTGTGGAAGGTAAGTCCAACCAGCTGGGTCTGGCGGCAGCCAAACAGGTGGCTGAGAACCCCGGTGGCGCCTATAACCCCCTCTTTATATATGGTGGTGTAGGTCTGGGTAAGACCCACCTGATGCAGGCGGTGGGTAATGCCATGGTGGCCAAGAATCCCAATGCCAAGGTGGTTTACCTTCATTCCGAGCGTTTTGTGGCTGACATGGTCAAGGCGTTGCAGCTTAACGCCATCAATGACTTCAAGCGTTACTATCGCTCCATGGATGCGCTGTTGATCGACGATATCCAGTTCTTTGCTGGCAAGGAGCGTTCTCAGGAGGAGTTTTTCCACACCTTCAACTCACTGCTGGAAGGTGGTCGTCAGATCATTCTCACCTGCGACCGTTTCCCCAAAGAGATCAACGGCCTCGAAGAGCGACTCAAGTCCCGCTTTGGCTGGGGTTTGACGGTGGCTGTGGAACCGCCGGAGCTGGAAACCCGGGTAGCGATTCTGATGAAAAAGGCAGAGCAGTCCTCCATCAATCTGCCCCATGATGCAGCCTTCTTTATTGCCCAGCGTATTCGAGCCAACGTGCGGGATTTGGAAGGGGCGCTCAAGCGGGTGATTGCCAGTGCCAACTTTACCGGTCGTCCCATAGATGTGGATCTGGTGCGGGAGGCTTTGAAAGATTTGCTGGCGCTGCAGGATAAACAGGTGGGAATTGATAATATTCAGCGGGTGGTTAGCGAGTATTACAAGATCAAGATCAATGATCTGCTTTCCAAACGTCGCAGCCGTTCGGTCGCCAGACCGCGGCAGGTGGCTATGGCTCTGGCGAAGGAGCTGACCAATCACAGCTTGCCGGAAATCGGCGAAGCTTTTGGCGGACGGGACCATACTACTGTCCTGCACGCCTGCAGAAAGATAAAAGAACTTCAGGAAGAGAGCGCGGATATCCGCGAGGATATGAAAAACTTGCTGCGTTCTCTAACAACTTGATTTATAAAAGAGCATTTTTGCGCTATCCGGGTGGCAGTCGCGCCTGGCGCTAGCGATTACCCATTTGTACATCCTTTGGACAAGAGACCTGCTCATGAAATTTGCCGTTTCCCGCGAAGCCTTGCTCAAGCCCTTACAGTTGGTGGCCGGTGTCGTTGAGCGCCGCCAGACCTTGCCGGTGTTGTCCAATGTGTTGATACAACTCAAGGGCAACCACCTGACACTGACAGGAACAGATCTGGAGGTGGAAATCCTTGGCAGGCTGGAACTGGAAGAATCCGGGGTTGACGGCGAAATTACTGTTCCGGCGAGAAAGCTGGTAGATATCTGCAGATCCCTGCCAGATGGCAGCAAGATTGAGTTTTTTCTTGAAGAAGGGCGCATGTTGGTCAAGTGTGGCCGCAGCCGTTTTACCCTGTCTACCCTGCCTGCTTCCGATTTCCCCAATGTTGAGGATAGCCCCGGTAATCTGCAGTTCAGCTGCGCGCAACAGGAAGTTAAACGGCTTATCGAACGCACGGCCTTTGCCATGGCGCAACAGGATGTTCGCTATTACCTTAACGGCATGCTGTGGGAAGTTCGTCAGGATCATTTGCGTGTAGTGGCTACCGATGGTCACCGCATGGCCATGTGTACTCGTGCCGTGGCTGTAAATACGCCCGAAGTCGTGCAGGCCATATTGCCTCGTAAAGGGGTATTGGAATTATCTCGTCTGCTGGACGATTCCACTTCCCAGGTAGAGATCACTCTCAGTGCCAACCATATTCGTGTTACTTCCAGTGAATACACCTTCACTTCCAAACTGGTTGACGGGAAATTTCCGGATTACGAGCGGGTATTGCCCAGAGGTGGCAACAAGGTAGTTGTTGGTTCCCGTCTGGAGCTCAAACAGGCGTTTGCCCGCACCTCCATTCTTTCCAATGAAAAATACCGCGGTGTTCGTCTGCTTCTGTCTAACGGCTTGATGACCATAGTGGCTAACAACCCGGAACAGGAAGAAGCTGAAGAGCAGGTAGCGGTAGATTATTCCGGCGACAGCCTGGAACTGGGATTCAATGTCAGCTATTTGATGGATGTGGCCAACGTCATCAGCCATGACCAGATCAAGATGACATTGTCGGATGCCAACAGCAGCGCATTGCTTGAGGAGCCGGAAAGCGGCGATTCTCTGTACGTGGTCATGCCCATGCGCCTTTGAGGCGCGGGCATACCAGCGCTGATTTTTCAGTTTTCTTTCCTGTCTGAACTGGCCCAATGAGCATTCGGCGACTTGCGGTCTACCATCTGCGCAATCTTGATCAGGTTGATATTCAGCCCAGCTCAAGGGTCAATCTTCTTTTTGGTGAAAACGGTTCAGGTAAAACCAGCATTCTGGAAGCTATTCATCTGCTGGGTGTGGGCCGTTCTTTTCGCAGCCACAAGCATAAGTCGCTGATCAATTACCACCAGAACGAGTTTACAGTTTTCGGCAAGTTACTTACTCAGGACGGCGGGGAACTGGCGCTGGGAGTCAGTCGTACCCAAAGCGGTGATGCCCTGTTCAAGGCTAATGGCCAACCGGTGGCGTCAGCGGCAGATCTTGCTCACCATCTTCCGCTTCAGGTAATTAACTCGGATACCTTTGGTCTGCTTGAAGGTGGTCCCCAGATAAGGCGCCAGTTTGTCGATTGGCTGGTGTTCCACGTGGAACCTGGTTTCTATCCCTTGTGGCGAAATCTCCAGCGCTGCCTTAAGCACCGCAATAGTCTGCTCCGTCATGATAGAATAGACGCCTTTGAACTGGCGCCGTGGGATCAGGAACTGGTAGGTCTGACAGAACAGATTCACCAGCTCAGATTCAACTCCATTGAGAAATTCAGCGCGGTTTTTCAGGAGTTAGCGTCGGCATTTACTGGTCTCGAAGGCCTAACCCTCAATTATTTTCGAGGCTGGGATAGGCAGACGGATTATGCCGAGGTGCTCCAAAAGGGTTTGGAGCGGGACCATCGACAAGGCTTTACCCATGCGGGTAGCCACAGGGCAGATCTGCGTATTCACCTTCAAGGACACAACGCTGTTGACCTGCTGTCACGGGGGCAACAAAAGCTCCTTGTCTGTGCGCTCAAGATTACCCAGGGCTTGGTATTTCAGCAGGCGACCGGCAGGCAGTGCATCTATTTGGTAGATGATTTGCCTGCGGAGCTGGACATTCACCACCGTCAGTTGCTGACGGATTGGCTGGATTCCATGAACACCCAGGTCTTTGTTACCGGCGTGGAGCCCCAGGCATTGTTGGAAACCTGGACGGATAAACCCGGAATGGACATAAAAATGTTCCACGTGGAACACGGCAAGCTTAAAGAGACTGAGCAATATCAGTCCCCAAGATAATCAGTTGGAGATCACTATGTCAGATGAAAAGACTTACGACTCGTCCAGTATCAAGGTGTTGAAAGGACTGGACGCGGTACGTAAGCGCCCAGGGATGTACATTGGCGATACTGACGACGGTTCTGGCCTGCACCATATGGTGTTTGAAATAGTTGATAACTCTATTGACGAGGCGCTGGCCGGCCACTGCACCGAGATCAAAGTCGTTATACACCCGGATGAAACCGTATCAGTGACAGACAATGGTCGTGGTATCCCCACGGATATGCACGAAGAGGGTGTTTCTGCCGCTGAAGTCATCATGACAGTGCTCCACGCAGGTGGTAAGTTTGACGACAACACCTACAAGGTATCCGGTGGTCTCCACGGGGTAGGTGTTTCTGTGGTTAATGCTCTCTCAGAAGAGTTAAAGCTGACCATCCGCCGAGGCGGCAAGGTGCATGAACAGATTTATCATCACGGGGTTCCCCAGGCGCCGCTGACTGTGGTGGGTGAGACTCAGACCACAGGTACAGAAATCCACTTTAAGCCGTCTGCACAGACCTTTACTAACATTGAATTCCAGTACGACATACTGGCCAAACGCCTGCGTGAACTGTCTTTCCTTAACTCTGGCGTGCGCATAGTGTTGAAAGACGAACGCACCGGTAAGGAAGATATCTTCCAGTACGAAGGTGGTCTCAAGGCGTTTGTGGAGTACCTGAATCAGAACAAAACCCAGATCAACAAGGTGGTACATATCCTTTCGCCTATGCGCGAAGACGGTATAGGTGTGGAGGTCGCGCTCCAGTGGAATGACTCCTTCCAGGAAAATATCTACTGTTATACCAACAATATCCCCCAGAAAGACGGCGGCACCCATTTGGCGGGCTTCCGCGCTGCCCTGACCCGCAGCCTCAACAACTATATTGAAAAAGAAGGCATGGCCAAGAATGCCAAGGTGGCCACCACCGGTGATGACGCCCGTGAAGGTCTGACAGCCATTATTTCGGTAAAAGTACCCGATCCCAAGTTCTCCTCTCAAACCAAGGACAAGCTGGTGTCTTCCGAGGTAAAAACCGCGGTTGAGCAGGAAATGAACCAGATTTTCTCTGACTACCTGCTGGAGAATCCCAGCGAAGCCAAGGCTATTGTGGCCAAAATGATCGAAGCAGCCCGTGCGCGTGAAGCGGCGCGCAAGGCTCGCGATATGACTCGCCGCAAGGGTGCCCTGGATATCGCCGGTCTGCCCGGCAAGCTGGCGGACTGCCAGGAAAAAGACCCGGCGCTTTCCGAACTCTACTTGGTGGAAGGTGATTCAGCGGGCGGTTCCGCCAAACAGGGCAGGGCACGTAAAACCCAGGCAATACTGCCGCTCAAGGGCAAGATTCTCAACGTGGAAAAAGCCCGCTTTGACAAGATGCTGTCCAGTGCCGAAGTGGGTACGCTGATTACCGCTCTTGGCTGTGGCATTGGTAAAGAGGATTACAACCCTGAAAAGCTGCGCTACCACAGCATCATTATCATGACCGACGCCGATGTGGACGGCTCCCACATACGTACGCTGTTGCTGACTTTCTTCTTCCGTCAGATGCGCGAACTGATCGAACGCGGCCACATCTATATCGCTCAGCCGCCGCTCTACAAGATCAGCAAAGGCAAACAGGAACAGTATCTGAAGGACGAAGCGGCCAAAACCGAATTCCTGACCCAGGCAGCGCTGGAAGGCGCCAGCCTGCACGTCAACACCGATGCACCGGGCATTGCGGGCGAAGAGCTGGAGAAACTGGTTTACCAGTACCGCAAGGTAATGGCTACCATTGAGCGTCTGTCCCGCCTCTATCCGGCCGATGTGCTTGAGCAGATGATCTATTTGCCCGAACTGCGTGCAGAACATCTGGCGGATCAGGGTTATATGCAACAGTGGTGCGATCAGATGCTGGCGCGTTTCAGTCTGGATCAGCGTGCCGGCAGCCAGAAGTATCAGATCAGCGTGCGCGAAGACAGCGAACGCCACCTGTTCCTGCCGCTGGTACAGATTACCGCTCATGGCATTGCTACCGATTACCCCTTTAACCACGACTTCTTCCTGTCAGGCGAATACGCTTCGATAGTATCTCTGGGTCATAACCTGGAAAGTCTGATTGAAGAGGGTGCCTATATTAAACGGGGCGAAAAGAAACAAGCTGTGGGCAGCTTTGCCGAAGCCTTGGAGTGGCTGATGAAGGAGTCCAGCAAAGGCTACAACATCCAGCGCTATAAGGGTCTGGGCGAGATGAACCCGGAGCAGTTGTGGGAAACCACCATGAACCCGGAAACCCGTCGCATGCTGCGCGTGAGTATTCAGGACGCCATAGCGGCGGATCAGATATTCACCTGTCTGATGGGTGATCAGGTAGAACCGCGCCGAGAGTTTATCGAGACTAACGCTTTAGCAGTCGCTAACTTGGATATCTAACAAAATAAACTATACTCGAACCGCTGGCGTCTGAATTTTGAGCGTCAGCGGGGTTTAACGCCATACTAGGGGTAGCAAGATGACCTTGGAAAAAGCAGTTAAAGCAGTAACTATTGGCCAGATACATGAAGCACTGGAAGAGCGTCAAACACCTGATAGAAGAAAGGTGAAAAAAGGTGTACCGGAAGAGGTTGGTCAGGATAGACGCAAGGGCGACAGACGCAAGCAAGCTGACGATATCTCCGAGTAGTTGGGGGATTTGTCCAAAGAGCCAGGCCGGTGCCTGGTTTTTTTGTTTCTGCAGTCGAGGGATTTCACCAGGGAACATTCGTTGGCAAAAATACTTCATATAGGGATGAAAAAGACGACTATACTGATCAATAATTAACCATTTATCTCCAGGCATTGATTCATGGAAAAAACACTCACTATTGGTCGCCAGACGCCAGTGGCTTTCAACGAACCCATGTTGTCCATTCAGGCGCTGCAGGCTTGTCGAATTCTGGTGATCAATGGCAAGGGTGGCGCGGGTAAAACAACACTGAGTACCAATTTGGCAACCTGGCTGGCGCACAGGGGAGAGACTACCGTACTGATTGATGCAGACCCGCAGGGTTCCTCCAGCCACTGGGCAAAACAGCGCCCTGAGAATCTTCCATCGATTCATTGCATCAAAATCGATAAGGAGGCGCGCACCACACGCAGCTTCCAATGGCGTGCGCCCAAAAGTACCCGCTGGATCATCACCGATGCACCACCGGGAAAAACCGGCGCGGCTCTCGATGATCTGGTTCAGGATCATGATCTGATATTGATACCTGTCCTTCCTTCGGACATGGATATCAGAGCCAGCGCCCGCTTTATTGGAGATCTGTTGTTGACACCTGCCATGCGGCGGGCGCGCAAGCCCATCGCTGTGGTGGCCAATCGCGTAAAACAGCAAACCCGGGCCTGGGAGAATCTGCAGAAGTTTCTTCTGAGCCTGAACATTCCTTTTCCGACAACCCTGCGCGACAGCCAGAACTATGTTCGCATCTATGGCGAAGGTTGCGGCATAGCCGATTTTGATCAAAAGGCTTATGCGCGCGACCGACAGGACTGGCAATTGCTGCTGCGCTGGCTGGAAGCCCAGATTGCCGACAAGCCTTGGTGGAAGCCGGACGAACCTGTTTCCGAGGAAAGTCATCTGGCCTGCTGAGCCTGTCCTAATCTGCTACGCCAGAGCCTTGGTAAAAAATTGGCGCCTGTCTATGCCCATTTTTTTCAAGCGAGAGGCCAGAGTTGTCGCCTTGATACCCAGGAATTCCGCCGCGCCATCTTCGCCGTAAATTTTTCCTTCACAGCGACGCAAGGCTTCCAGTGTGGCGCGATAACGCAGTTGATCGCAGTCCTCTTCAGTTAGTGTTTCCATCACCGGTGTTGGAAGCGGCTCCTTGGGTGCTTCTGGTCGCAGCGCGAGATCGTCCAGCACCAGCTTGTCGCCGCAGCTCAAAATAACCTGCCGTTCAATCATATTTTCCAGTTCGCGAATGTTGCCCGGCCAGTGATACTTTTGTAACCGCTCAATCTGGCCTATGGATACTTTGAGTTCCGGTTTGTGAAAACGCTGGCAGGCGCGTTTTAAAAAGTGTGCGGTGAGCAGTGGAATATCTTCCAGGCGTTCGCGCAGGGGCACCGAGCGAATGGGAAACACGTTCAAACGAAAATACAGATCCTCGCGAAATTTTCCTTCCTTGACCAGCTGCTTCAAATCGCGGTTGGTTGCTGCTATTACGCGCACATCCACCGTGCGAGTGATGGATTCGCCCACGCGTTCAAATTCACCATCCTGAAGAACACGCAATAACTTACCTTGCAAACTCAGTGGCAACTCGCCCACTTCATCGAGAAAAAGTGTTCCGCCGTCGGCGACTTCGAAGCGTCCGAGTCGGTGACTGCTGGCCCCGGAAAAAGCCCCGCGCACATGACCAAAAAATTCACTTTCAAACAGATCGGGCGGAATGGCTGCGCAGTTAACCCTCACTAAAGGACGGCTGCTACGATCACTGGTGCTGTGAATTGCACGTGCGATCAGTTCCTTACCTGTTCCTGATTCACCAATCACCAATACAGTGGCAACTGTGGGCGCAACCAATTGGATCTGTTGCCCCAGCTGCTGCACTGCCGGACTGCGTCCGACAATATGGTGAGAATTAAAGCCCTCGTTAATTTCCTCCTGCAGGTAGGCATTTTCCTGTTCGAGTTTATGTCTGAGCTGTTCGACTTCCTCGAGTGCCTTGCGCAGCTCCAGCTCGGCCTTTTTGCGATCAGACACATCGCGAAAAATCACCACTGCGCCCACCAGATGGCCATTGTCGAGAATCGGAGTACTGGTGTATTCCACCGGCACAGGTCTGCCATCGCGGCACCAGAAAACCTCGTTATCAACCTGACGCACGGCACCGTCCTGGAAAGCCGCAAAAATGGGACAGTCGTGCACGCAATAATCTGAACCATCGGTGTGGCTGTGGTGAATGGCCGAGTGAATATTGCGTCCGATCAGTTCTTCGGCTTTCCAGCCCAGAATCCGCTCGGCGGCGGGATTCACAAAAGTTGCGCGCCCCTCGGCATCCACGCCATAAATGCCTTCGCCGGCGGCGCTGAGAATCAATTGGTTTTCGCGCTCTATGCCCTGAAACACCTGATGGATGCGCTGCCATTGCAATAGGCCGAATTTGTGGTGGCGTTGATTGCTGGTATGCATGCGCCAATGCTCAAAAAAATCCTTGTCGCGCAAACACAGGTACAGGCAATTTGCGCCTTCATGGTCGACCAGAGAAGCATTCACCTCCAGTTCGATATCGCGATTGTCACCGGTAGTGATACGCATATCGTCAACCAGCTGATTGCCCTGGTGTAGTACAGCTTGGGTAAACACATGCAGGTTGGCGAGAGAGTTTTTAAACAGCCGACTTACGCGTTGCTGTAGCAATTGCTCGCGGGTCATCGACAGCAGTTGGCAGGCGAGGGGATTGGCGTAGACGAAGGCATCTTGCCAGGGATCGATAATGACCGTGGCTTCGGGTGTTTGGTCGAGAAGGCTGGGTATATTCATAGCGGCAACTTTTGTCAGTAGGTTTGATTAACCAGGCGATGGAAAACTTCCGCAGGAAAAAAACAACGAAAAATCGTGCCAACTGCAACGAAGAATCGTGATCAACGAAATTTCGTTACAGCCCTGTTTCCCTCAAAAAAAGCAAAGTGCCAGCAAAAACAGAGGCTTAGTAAAAAAATAAAACTGGCATGGAGATCGCAATAGCAGTTGTTAACTGCACAAGCAGCAAAAAAGAACCAGAGTGGGGCGCAAGTGTTATCAACAAGACGCTGAGTCAAACGAAGTACGACAACCTGCAGCCAAGGCAACGCAACTGAGCGCATCAAAAAGGTGCGATTCCGCAACAAAAGGGGGCGTTATGAGCAACAAGAGTTTGGGCAATCCTTATGACAGCCAGGTTTCCTTAATCCATACAAAAAACTGTGGATGTGCCGGCTGCCTGGCAAGCCGGGATCACAAAAGCTACTCTCTGGCGTTGGAGCAGGCAGCAGATCAGCAACTTCCGAACGTGAATCCAACAGCATCTCAAATACAGGACACCCAAACACTGTCGAGTGCAGAAGAGGTTATGGACAGGGTGATTGAAAACACCATAGTCCGCGCACTCTTCAATCAAAACGATGCCAGCCGGCGCCGCTTTTTGCGTGGTATTGGTGGCGGCACCTTTGCCGCTGCCCTGGCATCGGTGCTGCCCATGGGCGCCATCAAGGCTGCAGCGCAAGAAGCGAGTGGTCAGCTGGAAAAGAAAAAACTCAACGTTGGTTTTGTGCCCATTACCTGCGCCACACCCATCATCATGGCGCACCCCATGGGTTTCTACGCCAAAAATGGTTTGGAAGTCGAAGTGGTTAAAACAGCGGGTTGGGCAGTCGCGCGCGACAAATCCCTGGCAGGCGAATACGACGCTTCCCATATGCTGACGCCCATGCCACTGGCGATGACCATGGGCATAGGTTCAACGGCAAAATCCTTCATTATGCCAGCGGTGGAAAATATCAACGGTCAGGCAATTGTTCTGCATGTGAATCACATGGGCAAGCGTGACCCCAAGGATTGGAAAGGGTTCAAGTTTGGTGTGCCCTTTGAATTCTCCATGCACAACTTCCTGTTGCGCTATTACGTCGCCGAGCATGGCCTTGATCCAGATAAAGATATTCAAATTCGCGTAGTGCCACCACCGGAAATGGTGGCAAATCTGCGTGCGGGAAATCTCGATGGCTATTTGTCCCCCGATCCCTTCAATCAGCGCGCAGTGTGGGAAAAAGTTGGCTTTATTCATACCTTAACCAAAGAGATTTGGGATGGGCATCCCTGTTGCGCCTTTGCGTGCAGCCAGGAATTTGCGCTCACATATCCGAACACCTATGGCGCACTGCTCAAGTCGATTGTTGAAGCCACACACTACTCGTCAAAAATTGAAAACCGCAAGGAAATTGCAGCCGCTATAGCGCCGGCCAACTATCTCAATCAGCCCGTGCCGGTAATTGAACAGGTGTTGCTGGGTCGTTATGCCGATGGCTTGGGCGAAGTGAAAAACGTACCCGATCGTATCGATTTTGATCCCTTCCCCTGGCATTCCATGGCCGTGTGGATTTTGTCGCAAATGAAGCGCTGGGGTTACATCAAGGGCGATCTGGATTATCAAACTATTGCGCAACAGGTTTATCGCGCCGCAGATTGTGAGAAGGTACTCAAGGAATTGGGCTACCTGGTTCCCACCAGCACTAACAAAAACTATTTCATCATGGGCAAGGAGTTTGATTACACCAAGCCTGATGCTTACATCGAAAGTTTCGCGATTCGGAGAGACCAGGCATGAATGCGTTAAATGTGCGCGCGCTGATAGTGTCGCTGATTTTCCTGTTTACCCTGTTGGGTATCTGGGAAATCAGCAGTCAGCCGCCCGCAAAAACCGAAGCCCAGTCAGAGTACGAATTGCTGATGGGAGTTGCTGAACAGCAGGCGAGGGTGCCACCACCCTCGGCGATTGCAGTGCGCGCCCGGGAAAAACTGAGCAATCCCTTTTATGACAATGGTCCCAACGACAAGGGCATCGGCATTCAATTGGGATATTCGATTTATCGCGTTCTGAGCGGATTCTTTCTCGCTGTTTTGTTCGCGATTCCTATCGGCTTTTTGATTGGCATGTCGCCACTGATGTACAAGGCGCTCAATCCTTATATTCAGATTTTGCGGCCTATCTCGCCGCTGGCCTGGATGCCGCTCGCACTGTTTATTATCAAGGACTCGGAAACCTCAGCCATTTTTGTGATTTTCATTTGCTCCATTTGGCCGATGTTGTTGAACACCGCCTTTGGTGTGGCCAATGTGCGCGAGGATTGGATCAATGTGGCGCGCACTCATGAACTGTCACCCTTGCGCACAGCCTTCAGCGTAATACTGCCCGCTGCCGCACCCACCATTCTTACCGGCATGCGTATTTCTATCGGCATTGCCTGGCTGGTAATTGTGGCTGCTGAAATGCTGGTGGGAGGCACCGGCATTGGCTATTACGTATGGAACGAATGGAACAATCTGGATTTAACCAGCGTTATTTTCTTGATTCTGATGATTGGCCTGGTGGGCATGATTCTGGATCTGGTTCTTACCGGCGCCACCAAACTGGTGCAGTACGACGAGTGACTTATGAGCAAGCATTTTCTGGAAGTGCAAAACCTCGCCAAACGTTTTCCGGGAAAAACGCCGAGCGAAACCCTGACGGTTTTTGAAAACGCCAACTTCACGCTCGATAAGGGCGAGTTTGTGTGCATTATCGGTCACTCGGGTTGCGGCAAGTCTACCATCATGAACACTCTCTCTGGCCTTGGCCAACCCAGCGAAGGGGTAGTGATTATGGACGGCAAGGAAATCAGTGGCCCGAGTCTGGATCGCGGTGTGGTATTTCAAAACTATTCGTTGCTGCCCTGGTTGAGCGCACTCGATAACGTCATCTTTGGTGTGCGCGCGCGCTGGCCCAGCTGGAGCAAGGAAAAGATCAAAGCCCACAGCCTCGAGTATCTGGCGATGGTGGGATTAAAAGGCGTTGAACAACGCAAGCCCTCGCAGTTATCCGGCGGCATGCGCCAGCGGGTGTCAATTGCACGTGCCTTTGCCACTCAACCCAAGCTCCTGCTTCTCGACGAGCCCTTTGGTGCACTGGATGCGCTTACACGCGGTGTTATTCAGGACGAGCTGGTCAGCATCTGCGCGCAAACAAACCAAACGGTTTTTATGATTACTCACGACATAGACGAGGCCATGCTGCTCGCCGACCGCATACTGTTGATGAGCAACGGCCCGGGCGCGGTTATCGCTGAATCTGTGTTGGTGGATATACCCCGTCCGCGTCAGCGCGCCGACATAGTTCATCATCCGAGCTATTACAAAATCCGCAATTACCTGGTGGATTTTCTGGTGCGGCGCTCAACTAGCATCAAAGCCGAAAAAGGTGTTGCACACTTTCCCAAAAGCGTGAATCCCGCACTTTTGCAGCCGGAGGAAAAAAGCCAGGAACTGGAACCGGACCCAGGACCGAAGCTGGCAGCAGTTCACGCTTAAATCACTGACATCTTGTATCCACAGACAGATTTGCATTACCGACTGACTTGATTAGAGGTAGACCCCTATGAAAAAGCACGAAGTCACCGAAGCCATAATACTTGCCAAACAAGAAAAGAATCTCACCTGGGAAGGCGTTGCCGAAACCATTGGCATGTCACCGGTATGGACTACATCGGTGTGCCTGGGTATGAACAGCGCTCCTGCAGAAAAAGCCGAAGCTCTGTGCAAGGTTTTTGATCTGCCCGCAGCGGCCAAGGCGGCGCTGATGGAATGCCCCACCAAAACCTGGGGCGATACAGTGCCGCAAGACCCGCTGATTTATCGTCTCTATGAAATGATTGGTGTTTACGGTCCCACCATCAAAGCGCTCATTCATGAAAAATTTGGCGATGGCATCATGAGTGCGATTGATTTTTCTATGGAAATTGACAAGGAAGAAAATCCCAAAGGCGACCGTGTCATCATCAACCTCAATGGTAAATTCCTGCCTTACAAAGCCTGGTAAGTCAGAGGGTGGGGAGGGGGGTTAAAAACCTGGTCAGTTGAGCTACAGCACAGCTTGAATTTCCGCCCGCTACCGCAGGGACATGGATCATTTCTACCGGGTTTCAGTTCGCCTTCTTGCGTTGATCCCTGCTGGTAGTACCAGTGACCTTCTTCGCGAATAAATTCTGATTTTTCCTCAAGAAAGCCCCAGCGGCCATGTGTAAAATAAATTGCGCGAAAGTGTACCTTACCTTTGTCACCATCTTCGCTGGCCTGGATTACCTGCAGAGATTTCCACACGGGGGAATCGCGCAAATCCAGTTCATCTGGTCGGCTACTGCTGTGCCAGCTGCGCAGCAAATAATCTGGTAGCAATAACACAAAAGCGCTGTAACGCGAACGCATCAGCGCTTCGGGAGAAGCTGCCGCTGCACCCAAGTGCAGCGGCTGACAACAAACGGCATAGTCTTTTCGGGAACCGCAGGGGCAGAGAGAAGACATGGGCTGGATTATCTATTTTCAGCCTTGGGTGCGCGAGCCTCTGCATCGCGATAATAAACCGCGTCACGGAAAGGTTTGTGCAGTTCCACCGGACCGAAGGGAATGTACTGGGTAAAAAGCACAGCAGTGATCTGGTTTTTCGGATCTACCCAGAAGAGCGTATTGGCAAAACCGTCCCAGAAAAACTCACCTACAGCGCCTGAGGCCTCTTCGGCAGACGCTGGTGGTGAATGGCGCACAGCGAAATTGATTCCAAATCCTACCCGACCTTTGCTGGGCAGCCAGGACAGATCTGTCACTGTATCCGGTAGTGCGTTGGTGGCCATGAGTTTTATGGTTTCCGGTTTCAGAATGCGCACACCATCCAATTCGCCACCGTTGGTCAGCATACGCGCAAAACGCATGTAATCGTCAAGGGTAGAAACCAGACCAGTGCCGCCTCTTCTCAAGGGCCATACCTGATAATAGTCGCTATAAGCAATTTCATCGCTGGCGCGTTCCATGCTCGAACCTGTCCATTGATAAAGAGCGGCAAATCGATCACGTTGATTGCTTCCCAGGTAGTGACCCGTTTCGTACATTTTGAGTGGTAAAAAGATTCGCTCGAGCAAAAAATTTTCAAACTTTTGTCCAGACAAAACCTCTACCAGTCGTGCCTGAACATCTGTACCCGGACCATAGACCCACTGTTTGCCTGGTTGATGTAACAGCGGCACCTGCGCGAGCTTTTGGCTCATTTCGGCCAGGGTGTTTTCATGATTGAAAGGGTCCAGCTGAGCGTAGAGTTTGCCCGGCACCGAGTCATCGGCAGCGGAAACAAAGCCGGCGGTATGACGCAGTATGTCGTACACCTTGATGGGATAGGATGGCTCAATAAAATTGGGACCATCTTCCTGAGTGACAAATGCCTGCATGTCAGCGTATTCGGGCAAGTATTTGGAGAGAGGATCGTCCAGCTGAAAACGCCCCTCTTCATAGAGAATCATCAACGCCACGCCGGTGATGGGTTTGGTCATGGAATAGAGACGGACCAGGGTGTTGCGCTCCATGGCTCTTTGCGCTTCGCGATCAGCAAAACCGAAGGCGCCAAAGTAGGCTTCTTCACCCTGTTCGTAAATCAGTGCCGACACTCCCACCAGCCCCTGCTCGTGCACCAGAGATTGAAGCACTTCATCAATATGGGTCTTGTCCACCAGCCGGGCTTGAGACTGGGACGCAGCTGTTGACGGGGATTCCGGCTGACAGGCACTAATCAAGAATGCCAGGCCGAGGACGAATAGGGCTTTCATGAAGATTCTCCGTGGAGCTGATGAAAAATGACTAGTGATAAAGCCGAGGGGCGATAATCGCGCACTTTGATCCCGGTTAACAGGGTGTCAGTGAAAAGAAAGGTTTTCGCCCGCGATGGCAGTAAGGTGATAGCAGGTTGTATGGGAAAATTCGTCAGGGATCAAATCCTTATACTTTTTCGTCCCGACTTGTATATTCGCTGAACATTATTCAGTCTGCCGAACATCCTTCATCCAACCAGACCGAGCAACTAAAAATGCCTAGAACCAATGGAATGACATCATCTGTGCGACCTCTATGGATTCGCTCTACTGCTCATTATCTTCCCTCTCAACAAGTGACCAGCCTGGCTCTGGATGAACAGCTTGGTCTGTCTTCCGGTCAGGTTGAGGCAGTCAGTGGTGTTCGTCAGAGGTATATGGCTGCGCCTGGTGAGTCTGCTGCGCAACTGGCAGCTGAAGCAGCTCGTCTGGCGCTGGCCAGGGCGGGAATCAGCCTGGAGGATGTGGATTGTCTGGTTGCTGTGAGTGCCACCATGGATCAGGCCATGCCTTCGAATGCTGCCCTGATTCACGCAGAACTCGATTTATCCTCCAGCGGTGTGCCGGCCTTTGATATCAATGCCAGTTGTCTGGGCTTTTTGGCAGCCCTGGATAACCTCAGCTGGCCACTTGCTGCAGGTCGGTATCGCTGTCTGTTATTGGTGGCAGCGGATCTGGCCTCCTGTGGTCTGGATTGGTCGCAACTCGAGTCCAGTGCCATTTTCGGCGATGGTGCAGCGGCCGCTGTCCTGAGTCCGCCACCGGCTGATACCTCACCTGCTGATGTACCCGTATTGCTTGCGTCGCGTTTGCGCACTTACTCAGAAGGTGTTCACTGGTGCGAAATTCCTGCAGGCGGTTCCCGTTATCACCCCAAACGCATTACACAGCCATTTGCGCCCTTGACCCACTTCCGTATGGAAGGCAAGAAGGTGTTTCGTCTGGCTTCTCGTTATCTGCCGCAATTTGTTTCCGAACTGCTGGATGAAGCCGGGTTGGATTTGGAGGATATCGACTGGATAGTGCCGCATCAGGCCAGCCATTTGGCACTGAGCCATCTGACCCTGCGCATGGGTTTTGCCCCTGAGAAGGTCATCAACATTTTTGCCGAGTACGGCAATCAGGTGGCGGCCTCTTTGCCCACGGCTTTGGATCTGGCCATCGCCGACGGCCGCATTCAGCGGGGCCAGCGGCTGCTGTTGTTGGGAACAGGAGCGGGATTGTCGATTGGCGGCGCAGTGGTGGTTTACTGATGAAGATTCTTGTTACGGGTGGTACCGGCTTTGTAGGACGACATCTGGTGTGGCATTTGGCTCGCCAAGGGCATCAGGTAATTTTTACTGGTAGGCAATCTCAATCAGCAGCGGAAGTGCTGGCCCAAGTACCGGAGAAAGCCGAAGCCTATTGGCTGGGTTTGCATCATGGTCAGCTTGGTGCTGCGGAAGAGCTGATATCTCATACCCGAGATGTGGAGGCAGTGGTTCACTGCGCGGCACTTTCCTCACCCTGGGGCAAAGCTGAGGATTTCTATAAGGCCAATGTGGCCAGTACCCAAGAGGTGTTAAGTGTCTGTGATCAATGGCAGATCCCTCGTTTGGTACACATATCCACACCGAGTATCTACTTTGATTTTTGCGATCGAGAAAACGTGCGGGAGGACCATCCTCTGCCCAAACCGGTAAATAACTATGCACAAACCAAACTGGAAGCAGAGCAGTGGGTGAAAAACAGCCAAATTCCTGAGCGGGTTATTCTGCGACCACGGGCCATCTTTGGTCCTTGGGACAACACACTAATGCCGCGTCTACTGCGAGTGATGGCGCAGGGGCCTCTGCCTCTGATGCGTGGTGGTCAGGCTCGTCTGGATCTCACCTATATTGACAACCTGATTCACGCTATTGATCTTTCTTTGACTCGTCCTCTGCTCGGACCGGTGTGTATATACAACCTCAGTAATGGTGAGCCGTTGGCGCTCAAGGAATTGCTGGCGCAGGTGGCAGAGGCTTTCAAATTACCTTTGCGTACTCGCTCATTACCCTGGCCCTTGGTGAGTAATCTGGCGCGGCTACTAGAGTGGATAGCGCATATTAAAGGACAAGAGCCGCTGGTAACCCGCTATAGCGCTGGCGTTCTCGCCTTTAGTCAGACTCTGGATATAAGTGCCATTGAGAAAGAGCTTGGTTATAGCACGCAAGTGAGTTTGGAAGAGGGCATTCGTCGCCATGCCCAATGGTTTTTGTCACAAGGAGGACAGGAGTCATGAGTCTGTTGAGTGTGGATTTTTTACGTGTGGGTCAATGCCGTCATTTGGAATGCATGGCTGCCCGCGGAGGTCGCTGGGGCCTGGTGGATTTTCCTTCCTGCTGCGCTCTGATCCGTCATCCCCAGGCTGGCTGGATACTGTTTGATACAGGCTATGCAGAGCATTTTTTTACAGCAACCCGTCAATTGCCGGAGCGGCTTTACGCTATGGCGCTACCAGTGAATCTGCCGCCGGAAGAACATCTGTTGGCGCAACTCGCCAAAAGAGGGTTGAGCGCAGCAGATATAAAAATGGTGGTTGTGTCCCATTATCACGGTGATCATGTTGCCGGGCTTAAAGATTTTCCTGCGGCTCGCTTCGTGGCCAGTCGCAGGGATTCTGAAATTATTCGCCGCCTCGGCCCATGGCGAGCCAGTTTTCAAGGTCAGCTACACAGATTGTTGCCGGAAAATTATTGGCAGAGGCTGAGCTATGCCGAAGATTTGAAACAGATACCGCTTCCTGAATGGATGGCTCCGTTTACTCAGGGCTGGGATTTACTGGGTGATTCCAGTTTACTGCTATTGCCACTGCCGGGACATTCCAAGGGTCAATTGGGTTTGCTGTTGCCCGAAACAGAAAGAGGGCCGGTACTTCTGGCAGCTGATGCCTGCTGGTCTTTACCTGCCTGTAGAGAAGGTCGTCTGCCTTCGCCACTGGTGCGCTTTTTTACAGCAGACCCTGCAGCCTATCGTCAAACTTTTTCTCATCTAGGGGAGCTGGCAAGACGGGAAACGTCTCTGCATATATTGCCTTCGCACTGTGCTGCCGCCGCTAGTTGCTATGGACAGGAGCCATCAGGAGATAGTTACCAATGAGGCTGAAGGACAAGCTGGCATTGGTCGGCCATTTTATTCACACCCGTTGGATACTGAGGTTTTATCCCCGTTCTTTACTGGAATTGCGTCAACGCCGGATGCTCAGGCGTTTTTTACGGTGCTGGTTACCCCAATCGTCTTTTTATACCCCTTTGCTTAAACAGTTGAACTGGCAGGCGGAAGAAGCACAGGATCTTCTCGCGGCCTTACCCCTGATGGACAAGGGCGACTTGTTGGGAGATTTTGCCGGCCGCAACACCTTTGGTATCGCGCTGGAGGAAGCCCTGGCATTGGCCTATCAGGCGGAAACCTCTCGCGATTTCAATCCTCGCCTTGGGGATCTGACAGTAGGACTTTCCAGTGGCACGTCGGGCCAGCGCGGAGTGTTTCTGGTTTCTGAACGGGAAAGAGCCCGTTGGGCTGGAATTCTTCTTGCCAAGACTTTACCTGGCGCATTCTTGATTCAGCTTTTGTGTTTCTGGAAGCCCAGGTTGCGCATTGCTTTTTTTCTGCGTGCCAACAGTAATCTCTACCAGACTCTCGAAAGTCGTCGCATCCAATTCGGCTTTTACGATTTGCTGCAGCCTCTGCAACAACATTTTGAAATGCTCAATGACGGTCCGCCGCAGGTGTTGGTGGCACCTGCCAGTGTGCTGGTGGATTTGGCGCGGGCAGCAATAGCCGGAAAGCTGAATATTCGGCCATTACATATCATCAGTGTGGCCGAGGTACTGGAAACCCGTGATGCAGAAATGATTGGCCGTGCTTTTGTTTCTACCGGGGAATCGCCAATGACTGTGCACCAGATATATCAGGCTACGGAAGGTTTTCTGGGTTACACTTGTCCGCTGGGAAATATCCATCTCAACGAAACCCATCTGCATATCGAAAAAGATTGGGTTGATGAAGTCCAGGGTCGCTTTCAGCCCATCGTCAGCGATTTTTCCCGTACCAGTCAGTTGATCCTCCGCTATCGTGTCAACGACATATTGCGCCTGGCTCCATCCCCCTGTCCCTGCGGCAGAGCGGAAACCACGCTGGCAGCCATTGAAGGCAGAGCCGACGAAGTGCTCTGGATGCGCGATGGAAACCGCCAATGGCAACCTGTATATCCCGATCTCATCAGACGCAGCATGATGTTGGTGGATCCTCCTTTGAAGGATTACCGCATTCTCCAGTGTGGTGAAATCTGGATTCTGGAATTATTGATCGAGGATGACAGCGAGATGTTGCGCGGAAAAATTTCCATGGAGCTGGGCAAGCTGGCTGCTTCGCGCGGATGTCGAATGCCGAATCTGAATTTTGTACTTTGGCACCCTCTGGCCGCTGGTGCCAAGCGCCGTCGTTTGCAATGTCTTTGGCGCGATAACAAGGAGACTCTATGAGTATGCGCGTATTGGTGCTGGGCGCGCGAGCGCCCGCTGCTCTGGAGTGGGTGCGAGGTCTGGCGGGTCAAGGTGTCAGTGTTTATGCAGCCGATTCACTGGCTTTGCCTTTCACGCGTTTTAGTCGCTATTTAAAGGAATATTTTCGTCTGCCGGAACCTCGTCACCAACCGGAAGAATGGATAGATGCTCTGGTTCAACTGGCGATAAAACACAATATTGACTGGATTATTCCCACCTGCGAGGAAGTATTTTACCTGGCTTGGGGCGCATCCCGTTTTCAGGGCATATGTCGTCTGTTCACCAGCGACTTTGATCTGCTGCATCGGCTGCATCACAAAGGTGAATTTGCGCAACTGGTACAGAGATGGTCGCTGCAGGCTCCTACTACACAAACAGTAAAAACGATTGAAGAGTTGGCATCTTTCAGCGACCAGACTTCGCGCTATGTATTCAAACCCGCCTATTCGCGTTTTGCTACTTCGACCTTGATAAGTCCGACACCAGAAGCGCTAAAACTTTTGAAACCAACTGCAGAACAACCCTGGGTAGTGCAGGAGCGTATTCGTGGAGAAGAGTTCTGCAGTTACAGCCTTTTGCGCGAAGGCCAACTCTTGGCCCACAGTGTTTATCAACCTCGCCATAGAGTGGGGCAGGGATCAGGTATTTATTTTGAACAAGTGGAAATTACAGCCATTGAACCCTTTGTGCGCAGCTTCGGACAGCTGAGCGGTTACACAGGACAGTTGGCATTTGACTGGATGTGCGATCAACAACAGAACTTCTGGGTATTGGAATGCAACCCCAGAGCTACCAGCGGTATTCATCTGTTCGATGATCAACCCGAAGCACTGCTGGGGGCGTTGGCTCCAGTGTTACGAGAAGATCAGCCGGTGTTTTACCCCAGTCACCAGCCGCGCATGGTTGCGCTGGCGATGTTGATGTTTGCCGGTCGCAAATTGTTGCAGAAAAATTTCTGGAAAGATTTTTCCCGAGCAGAAGATGTGATTTGTAGAAAGGGCGATGCAATGCCATTGCTGGCGCAGTTGCCAGGGATGATGGAAATTTCCATGCGCGCTTTGATGCGAGGTTGCAGCTTGCTGGCAGCTTCCACCGCCGATATTGAATGGGATGGTCAGCCTTTGGGTTCTAAGCTGCAGCGGTTATGAAAATTCTGCGTACTCCAGATTCTGCCCGCGGAACACTGGTGGACAGATTTCTTCTCGCTTCATCACCTTGTGAAGGTATGCATCCTATCGCCAATCTGAGCAGTCAATTAAAGGTACTGGATCTGGGAGATTGGTTGTTTCCCGTCAGCATCAATGATGGCGATGAGCTGGCGCCATCAGGAGAGGCCAATACCTATGTGGTGTCCCCTGTTACTGCTTATGGCGATTATGCTCTGGAAGAATTGTTGCGTCTTAAAAAAACCTGGTTGGAGTTGATAGGGTCGCCACTGTTACGTGGACTACGTCTGATAATGCGGCGAGCCGGGCTGGACAGGGTTGTGCAGATCAACAACTGGTTGCTGTCCACCAATCTCTATCCCGCTGGCTGGACGGGTGAGGGACTGGAACAGTTACTGCCGCAGTTGGTATTGGAGTATCCCCATCATGCACTGGTATTCCGTTCGCTAAATGAGGTGAGTAATTCCGGGCTTATAGCGAAATTACGAAGTTTGGGATTTATCCCTGTGCCCAGTCGACAGGTGTATCTGTTTGGCGGTCGTGGCTCGGCGGAATTCATCAAGTGTCGCAACAACCAGATTGATTCGCGTCTGCTGTCTTCTGTGCCCTTGCAGCAAGTGGAGGGCGCTGATTTTACTCCTGAGGATTTTGTTCGCGCTCAACAGCTTTACGACCTGCTATACCTGCACAAGTATTCCCGACTCAATCCTCAATACACGGCCCAATGGTTGCGCGCTGGCAGGGATCAGGGATGGCTCAAACTTCGTGGCTTGCGCCAGGACGGTGGTGAGCTTTTGGGTGTTGTGGGTTGGTTCGATATGGATGGGGTTATAACAGCTCCAATCGTGGGTTATGACACAGGCGCGGACAACCGCCTGGGGCTTTACCGTCTCTTGACCCAGCTATGTGTACAGAGAGCGGCCCGGGAAGGGCGGTTGTTGAATTTCAGTTCTGGCGCCGCCCACTTTAAACGCCTTAGAGGTGGCGAGCCAGCCATTGAATGTTCACTGGTTTATATACGCCATCTGCCTCTGAGGCAGGCGTTGGTATGGCGCCTGCTGGCAGGTTTTCTGAATGTCTTTGCACTGCCCATGATGAAAAGGTGGAAGTTATGAATCAGGATTTCTCCCCCCAGCTTTTGCCTGATCCGGATCAGGGTTGGTGGCCGCTGGCTTTCAGCCGGCAATTGGGTCGGCGTCCCCTGGATGTGGTTTTTGCCGGGCAACCCCTGGTGCTCTTTCGTCCCGGCCCCGGGCAGTTGGCGGTATTGCCGGATATATGTCCCCATCGCCATGCGCCTCTCAGCCAGGGGCGAGTAACCTCGGCAGGGTTGGAGTGCCCCTATCACGGCTGGTGCTTTAACGCTCGGGGTCAGTGCACCCGGATACCCGGTAGCCAGGCCTGTTCCAAAGGATCTCTGTTGCAGCCCTGGCTCTGTCAGGAACGTGAAGGTGTGATCTGGGTGAGTCGTCTGGGAGGTATGGCCATTCCAGGGCTGGAGTGCGAGATTGGCGACAGTTTCTGGATTGGCGCCCGGGCGCGAACTGATCTGCTGAATGGAGCAGAAAATTTTCTGGAGGCCTATCACACCCACTTTGTTCATGTCGGATGGATTCGCCGTGACGCCCGGAGACAAAAGGTGGAGGCCAGCCTCAAGCGTCTGGAAGATGGTTTGGAGGTGGAATATAGAGGAGAGTCGGGTCAGGATGGCTGGATATCGCGTCTTCTGGAACCGAAACGTAGTCGCAGCTTTGGACGTTTTCTCTGGCCTAATCTGGCGCAGATAGAGTATCGGGATAGCCGTGATCGGCTGAGCTTCCTGGCCAGTGCCTGGCTAACGCCAGTGACAGAATCCGAGATGCAGGTTTTTATTCGCATAACCACCCGGCGGGGCTGGACGCCGGCCTGGTTGAAGCAGAGACTGTTGCGCTGTCTCTTTCACCCCATTTTGCAACAGGATTTGCGCATACTTGCCCAAGTCAGTCACAACCGAAGTCGCTTTCACCCACCTCCACCTCCTTTGGATGTAGACCACGATCTTATGGGGCCAGCCCTGCGTCAATTGCTGGAAACCCGGCAGTTGAGCAACATCCAGGAAAAGCACAGGACACTGTGGGTTTGATTCTTGTCGCAGGGCACAGCTAGCACGCCGGTCGCGGCAAGCGTCCATCCACCAGAAACTGGGAGAGAGAATAGCGATGAATTTCCGTTCCCAGCAGGGGCTTGAAGGCCACTTCCCGGGCACTGAGCTCACACAGCCACTGACTGGATTCCCTGGGTTTGCGCTGGGCCAGGGCTGAGGCCTGGAAAAGGCCGACGCAGAGACCTCCCTCGGGATCTCGCGCCGAGCAATATTCAAAAGCCTCCACTCCCGCCAGACGCATGGCGCTTCCCAGATCCTGGGTCAGCCGGTAATCGCAGGGATCGGTGAGTTGTGAGCGGTACTGATCGAAAGGTGGATCCTGCAGGCGCACACCTCTGTCGCTGCGGTAATCCACGGTAAAGAGGGTGTGTTCCGAGTGGATGCGATCCTTCACCGGTTTCGCCTGAATGGAATGCCAGAACACCAGTCGGTAGTAGGCGGAATCCGCCAGACAGGCATTCAGCCCACAGCCGGCGTAAAAGATGCCTCTTTCGTGGGACCGCCCAAAACGGGAACCCCAGGGCAGGGGCGGATAGCGGAAAGGTGTCTTGAGCAGATAGTGGTAGCGATTGCTGGAGGGCAGATAGGAAGGTTTTATCTGATCCAGCATTTCCTCCAGCAGCGCCTGTTCCTCCAGCGTATCCACGTAACTGAGGGTGGCCACCTGCTCCTGGCTTTCCACCAGCCGCCAGGCGGTGCCTTTGATGGCTTGTATATGCTGCTCTCCCTGACAGGCTTCCCAGATCATCAGACCTTGCCTCTTATGGCATCCACAAATTGCACCACCTGAATCAGCCCTTGAATGCTCTGCATCTGCTGCGCAGGCACTCCGCCGGTGACATCATTGTTGTTGTGCATGAAATGTCTGATCCAGTCCCTGTCGCCGCCGGTCAGTGCGAAGAGCGCCCGCGCCACACGGATAACCAGCAGCGCCAGCTCTCCCTGCTTGGAATCGGGATCAAGAGAGGGATTCTGCTTGAGGCGGCTGATGGCAGTGCGGTGCACACCCAGAATTGCCGCCAGCTGGGCCTGCTTCAATCCCAGCTGATCGGCGGCATTGAGCAATGCCTTGGCCAGCACCGCCTCTTTTGCAGGACTGGTTTGGGTAAGCGCCGCCATAAAAGCCTCTCAAATGTTCAATTTGCACAAATAATAAGCCATATGTGCAAATTGAACAATTATTGCCTGCTTAACCCAGCCAGGCGGCGTATTCCTTTTCCAGCTGCTTGGGGTCTGCCTTGAAGCTTTGATACCAGTTGGCGGACATGGCGTCGGGGAATACATCCTCCTCGCCATTTTCCAGTGCCTGGAGAATTACCCGGGCGACTTCCACCGGGCTGGGTTTGGCAGCCTCAAAACCGGCGGAAAGGCGGGTATCCACAGGTCCCGGGTAAACCCCCTGCACGAAAATTCCCTGCCGGGAGAGTTCGGCGCGTAAACCCTGGGTATAGGAATGGAGCGCCGCCTTGGAGGCGGAGTAGGGCCCCAACAACGGCATATTGGCGATACCGGCAATGGAGCTGATATTGACTACTACCGCTTTTGCCGAAGCCTTCAGTTGTGGCAGGAGTGCCTGGGTGAGATTCAGCGGCCCCAGATAATGGGTGGCCATTTCCTGAATGGCTATGGCCGGACTCTCGGGTGAGGTAAAGCCTGCTTCATTGGCTATGCCGGCATTGTTGATCAGCAGATCCAGCTGCGGGATTTGCTGGCTGATGCGGTCAATATCGGCGTTGGAGGTGACATCCAGCCTGATGGGAACCAGATGGGTGGCACCCTTATAAAAACGAACTTCACCCTCGACGGACATTTGCTGTTTGTCCGCCAGCAACAGAGCAGCCCGCTGCACAGCCGATGGGTCCCGTCCTGCCAGATAAACCCGGGACACACCTTTTTCAATCAGGGCCTCCACCAGAGCCAGGCCTATACCTCGGTTGGCGCCGGTGATTAAAACCCGGGTTTGTTGCCATGGAAAATTGTTCATGTCTTGCTCCTTCAATCAGTAATTAATAGACCGGTCGACTAGTTTTTGCTACCAAAAAAAGAGCCCTGAGGCTCTGTGATACTCACCTGTTTTGTTCAGATGAGCAGTTTGCCGAAAAATACGTCCAGCAAATCTTCCAGCGGCTGGGTACTTTGCTCCAGTTTGGCCCGGGTAAGGCTTCCCTCCCAGGAGGCAAAGAGCAGCCGCGCCATTTTCCGGGTATCGGTATCCGACCCCAGTTCCCCCGCCAGCCGCGCCTTTTCCAGACACTGGTGAATTAGGTCTTCCACGCGGCGGTAGTGGCGGTAAACCGCATCCCGCAGGGCGCCTGATTGGAGCGCCAGTTCCTGTCCCAGATTGCCCAAGAGGCAGTTGCAACTGCGAAAATCCTGCGCGAAAAGCTGCACTATTTCGTTGAAATAGCGCTTAAGTTGCGCCAAATGGTTGACTTCATCTCTGCTCAGTCTCTCTTCCAGACCGCTGCTGAGCAGCTTGCCGTAATGGTCGATAACCGCCAGACCCAGATCTTCCTTGCTTTTGAAGTAGTAATAAAAAGAACCCTTGGGCACACCGGCCTTGCTGAGAATCTCGGCAATTCCGGTGTTGTTGAAACCCTTGAGCATGATCAGCTCTACGCTGACCCCAATCAGTTTGTCGCGAGTATTGTCCGCCATAGTAGACCAGTCGTCTAGTTGGTGCAAGTTTTACCATGATACGCTTTTTGAGCCACCAATGGAGCTAGCCCAGGGGCAGGGCCGTCTTGGCCACGGGGGATTTAAGCACGAAGGAAGAGTGCACTCCGCTGACCCCTTCGATACGGGTGAGCTTGTTAAGCAAAAATTGCTGATAGGCGTCCATGTCCTTGACGATCACCTTGAGCAGGTAATCGGAGGACTGGCCGGTAATCAGGTGGCATTCCAGCACCTCCGGATAGCTGCCCACGATTTTTTCAAAGGCGTCGAAGCGCTCGGGGGTGTGCTTGTCCATGCTGATCTGGATAAAAGCCATGAGTGTCAGCCCCAGCTTGCGGGCGTTGAGCAGCGCCACATAGCCATTAATCAGGCCGGACTCTTCCAGAGCGCGCACCCGGCGCAGACAGGGAGAGGGTGAAAGATTGATGGCATCTGCCAGCTCCTGATTGGAGATGCGGCCATTGGCCTGGAGCTGTTCAAGTATCTGGCGGTCGTAACGGTCGAGGTTCATGGGAGACGAGCCTGCTGGTGATTTCGGAAAATTATATGCCTTTAAATACCACTTTTTAGCAATAAAATTGTTCAAATAAATCCATAGTGACAATTTTAGCAATCATCTAGCGCGGCATCGGATCTATAATTTCTGCACCTGATCAAGAAGTCCCCGCCGCCACCAGTGGTTTGCGGACCTGGTGTCAGGGCCTACCCGGCCCATCAGCCAGAGGTGCAAAAGGTGATCCCCGCGCACGTTATTCGCAAGGCTTCGCTCAGGTTTGATCTTTCCCTTATTCAGCCATGTCACCGGAGTTCATCATGCTCGCCAACCCCTCCAGCAAATACCAGCGCTTTGTCGGTGTGTCCCTTCCCGACCGCCAATGGCCTAACAAGGTCATCGAAAAACCGCCTATCTGGATGAGCACCGATCTGCGCGATGGCAATCAGGCCCTGATCGACCCTATGTCGGTGCAGACCAAGTTGCGCATGTTCAAGGAGCTGGTGGCCATTGGTTTCAAAGAGATCGAAATCGGTTTCCCTTCAGCGAGCGAGATCGACTACAAATTTACCCGCTTGCTGATTGAAGAAAATCTGATCCCCGATGACGTGACCATCGAGGTTTTGGTGCAGGCGCGTTACGACCTGATCGAAAAAACCGTGGAAAGTTTGCGCGGTGCCAAGCGCGCCATCCTGCACATGTACAACCCCCTGGCGCCTGCCTTCCGCAAGATTGTGTACAACACCGATAAAGCAGGTGTGAAAAACATTGCTCTGCAGGGCACTCGCTGGGTTAAGGAGCTGGTTGCCTCTGCGCCGGAAGTGGACTGGACTTTCCAATATTCACCCGAAGTCTTTTCAAGCACCGAAGTGGAATTTGTCAAAGAAGTTTGCGATGCAGTGGTGGATATCTGGAATCCGTCACCGCAGAAAAAAATGATTCTGAATTTACCCGCGACTGTGGAGATGAATACGCCCAACACCTATGCGGACCAGATTGAGTGGATTCATCGCAACATCAATCGTCGCGATTCCATCATTATCAGTGTGCACCCGCACAACGACAGAGGCACAGCTGTGGCTGCGGCGGAACTGGCGGTAATGGCGGGCGCTGATCGCGTGGAAGGCTGTTTGTTTGGCAACGGTGAACGCACCGGTAACGTGTGTCTGGTAACTTTGGCGATGAACCTCTATTCGCAGGGCGTTCATCCTGGTCTGGATTTTTCCGATATCGACCGCGTGCGCAAGCTGCACGAAGAATGCACCCAGTTGCCGGTGCATCCTCGCCACCCCTATGCGGGTGAGCTGGTGTTTACCGCATTCTCCGGTTCGCATCAGGACGCAATCAAGAAAGGTTTTGCTGTACAGAAAAAAGATGCACTTTGGGAAGTACCCTATCTGCCCATTGACCCGGCGGATGTGAATCGCAGCTACGATGCCGTGGTGCGTGTCAATGCGCAGTCAGGCAAAGGCGGTGTGAGCTTCCTGTTGCAACAGGAAGCCGGTTTGCAGTTGCCGCGCCGTCTACAGATCGAATTCAGCGGTGAAGTGCAAAAGGTGAGCGATGCTACCGCCAAAGAGGTGAAGGGCAATGAAATCGTCAAACTCTTCAATGAAATCTACTTTGCGGTAAACACGCCTATTACTTATCAGTCGAGCAAATTCACTGAAGAGGACGACTCTCACCTGGTGGATATCACTATCCACGCCCAGCATCAGAACAAGACGGTGGAAATTAGCGGCAGTGGCAATGGCCCGCTGGATGCGGCAGCCCACGCCCTCAGCCGCTTTTGCGGTTGTGAGCTGAGCATTATTGACTACCATGAGCATGCGGTAGGCGAGGGCTCCGATGTGGCTGCGGTCACCTATGTTGAAGTAAAGGTGAACAATGGCAAACCCGTGTTTGGTGTGGGCCAGGATCGCAATATCATCACCTCGGCCATCAAGGCCCTGATCAATGCGGTGAACCGCAGTGGTCTGATTGGCTGATTCGAGGAGTTGAGTCCGGCGGCTGTCGGGCGTTGAATCCTCCCCTCAAGCGGCTACCAAACAACCGACCCCTGGGGTCGGTTGTTCTCTTGCAAAAAAATTTTCATCCCCCTGCATCCAAAATCCCTTCCTGCCCATCCAAGCTGATAAATCCCGGATGACAATCGTCATAAGTTTGTAAATTTGGGTTAATAGGTTGGGCAATAACCCCATATGACCGGTGAAAACTGGCTAAGCTGTGAGCCTCTTGGATCAATAACAGAGATTCCCATGATCAAACTGCACAACATCCACAAGTATTACCATTCCGGTGAGCAGCCTTTGCACGTGCTTAAAGGCATAGATCTGCATATCCGTGAGGGAGAGCTGGTGTCCATCATGGGCTCTTCCGGTTCAGGCAAGTCCACCCTGCTGAATATTCTCGGCATTCTCGATACCCATGACGAGGGGGACTACTTCCTCAACGGCGTGGAAATCAAGAACCTCAAGGAGAAAAAGGCGGCGCAACTGCGCAACCAGCTGCTGGGCTTTGTGTTCCAGTCCTTTAACCTGCTGCCTTTCAAAAATGCCATAGAGAACGTGGCTCTGCCGCTCTACTACCAGGGCGTGAGTCGCCGCGAGCGCAACAAGCGCGCGGAGGAATATCTGGAGATGGTGGGTTTGGGCCATCGCGGAACCCATATGCCCAATGAGCTTTCCGGCGGCCAGAAACAGCGGGTGGCCATCGCACGTGCACTGGTAACCAGGCCCAAGGTCATTCTTGCCGACGAACCTACAGGAGCACTGGACAGCCAGACAACCGAAGAAATCATGGCGTTGATGAAACAGGTTCACTCGCTGGGTAACACCATTGTGATAGTGACCCACGAGCAGGATATCGCCGATCAGACCCAGCGGCAGATTGTGCTCAAAGACGGCTTGATCATTAGCGGGCATCACACAACCCATCTCCAGAGTGAAATGGAAGGGGCTTAACCCGATGGATTCTTTTCAGGAAATTCTCTACACCCTGCGCAAAAACAAATTGCGCACCGGCCTCACCGCCTTTGGTGTTTTCTGGGGCATCTTCATGTTGATGATGCTGCTCGGCGCCGGACGGGGTATGCAGAATGGTGTCTATGCCGACTTTGGTTCCGATGTGCTGGATTATGTCGTGATCTGGACGGGTGAAACCGCCGTTCCCTACAAGGGGCGTGGTATAGGTCGTCGTATCAATCTCACGCGAGAGGATTTGCAGTCGATAAAACAGCAAGTGCCGGGTATCAGATTTATCTCCGAGGAAAACTCTCGCAGTGGCATCAGCATTGTTTATCAGGACAAGGTGGGCAACTTTCCGGTGGTGGGCGCGCCAGATGAATATTTTCGTGTGAAGGAATCTGTTCCCTTTCCGTTTGGGCGCAAAAACAATCCTCTGGATGAAGTCCAGATGCGAAAGGTTGTGCTCCTGGGCACTGCGGTAAGAGACAGACTTTTTGGTCCGCATGTGGACCCGGTTGGAAAGGAAGTGAAAGTTAACGATGTAGTCATGACCGTGGTAGGTGTCTTCTATGACAAGACCAACCGTGGTCGCGATTCGGAGCGTGTTTTCATTCCGGCCGCAACCCACCGAAATCTTTTCGGTAGTGGCAATTACATTGGTGTTATCTGGTTGCGCCCTGAGGCAGGAGTGGATCCCTACGCCTTTGAAGAGCAGGTGGTGAATCTGCTAAAGCAGCGCCACGAGGTTTCGCCGGAGGATCGCCGCGCAATTCGCTCATTCAACATGGCTGAACCGGCAGAGCGGGTTCACGGTTTGTTTCTGGGCATTAATGGCTTCCTTTGGTTTGTGGGGCTGGGCACGCTGATGGCGGGCATCGTGGGTGTGAGCAACATCATGATCATTACCGTGAAAGAACGCACCCGCGAAATTGGCATTCGCAAAGCCATAGGTGCCACACCTTTCAGCATTGTAAGTACGCTACTGCTCGAATCGATTCTCGTGACCAGTATCGCCGGATACGCAGGGTTGGTAGCCGGTGTAGGACTGATTGAACTCATCGCCTGGGGATTGCGCAGTGCAGGTGCAGAGATGCCTTACTTCCAGAATCCGGAAGTTGATTTTCAGGTGGCTATTACAGCAATTGTGCTGTTGGTGGTTGTAGGTGCATTGGCAGGACTTATGCCAGCGTTGCGCGCTGCCAAGATTATGCCGATCGAAGCCATGCGTGCGGAGTAAGCAGATGATTATCGATACAGAAAAGTGGCAGGAAATACTTACCACTCTGGGGCAACACAAGCTGCGCACTGGGCTCACAGCCTTCGGCGTTTTCTGGGGCATCTTTATGCTTACGGTTTTGCTGGGTGCGGGCAAGGGTCTGGAAAACGGCATCATGCAGGGTTTCCCCCGTATTCAAAATGTGGTTTGGGTCTGGATCCAAGGCTCCACCCAGGTTCCTTACTTGGGTATGCCGGTAGGCAGGCAGATTACTATCAGGGCAGAAGACGCTGAGGCCATCGAAAAAAATGTTGCCAGTGTCAGCATTGTGAGAGGACAAAACTCTGTTGGTATCTGGGGTGGATCGCCGCCCTATACCACCTACAAGGACAAGAACGGCAGCTTCTATGTGCAGGGCACTCATGAAGGTATGGACGACGTTCACTCCTATCGCATTTTGCAGGGTCGCGGTGTCAACGGCATTGATGACAAACAGAAGCGTAAGGTGGCAGTGATAGGTACAGCGGTAAAAAATCAGCTCTTTGGTCCGGATGAAGATCCTATCGGCAAAGATCTCGATATTACTGGGATCAGCTTTAAGGTCGTTGGTGTGTTCGAGACACTGTCCCAAGGCAATGAGCAGCAAGAGCAGGAAAAAATCTATATTCCCAACGATACACTGCGCTACGCCTTCAATCAGGTGGGTTGGGTAGGCAGTTTGATTGTTATCCCCGCACCTGGTGTGCACGGGCGCGTGGCTGAAGCCGACGTTAAAAAATATCTCGCGGAAACAAAGCGAGTGGCGCCCGATGACTACGGCGTTTTCGGCAGTTTCAATATGCAAGACGAGTTCGACAAGATTCAGGGACTCTTCAGTGGCATCACCGCTTTCAGCTGGATAGTGGCCATAGGCACCATCATGGCGGGCGCCATAGGTGTGGGTAACATCATGCTCATAGTGGTGAAAGAGCGGACACGCGAAATTGGTGTACGCAAGGCTCTGGGTGCTACACCCTTGTCCATCACTGGAATGGTGGTTCAGGAATCCATTCTTATCACAACAGTGGCGGGATACTTTGGTCTGGTATTGGGTGTGTTGTTGCTGGAGGGTATTGCCAAGTTACTCGACGTGGGTGGAGGCAGAGCAGGATTTTTTGGCAAGCCGGAAGTGGATTTCACCACAGCGCTAACAGCGCTTCTGGTTCTTGTCATTGCCGGGTTTCTTGCTTCGCTTTTGCCTGCTGCCAAAGCGGCGGCGGTAAATCCCATAGTTGCCTTGCAGGATGAATAAGTTTTTGTTTTTAACCAACTGAAGAAAGTAGGACATCATGAAAAAATTTATTGGTTATGCCGTGCTTGCTCTTATTGCACTGGTGTTTATCTGGACAGCGGTATTTCTGTTCAACAAGTCGCGCGAGGCGCCGGTGGTTTATGAAACGGAAAAGCCCTTTGTTACCAGCATTGTGAAAAAGACAGTGGCTATCGGTAAGGTGGTGCCACGCAAGGAGGTTAACGTAACTTCCCAGGTGTCCGGTGTGGTAGAAGAGCTCTACGTGGAAGCGGGTGCAACCGTTAAGAAAGGCGATCAACTGGCCAAGATTACACTGGTGCCCAATATGGTGATGCTGAACAACGCCGAATCCCAACTCGAGGCGGCGCGCATCAATCTGGATAACGCCAGCGTTGAATTGGAACGGCAGAAAAAACTCTTTGCCGATCGGCTAATTTCCGAATCTGAATATAACCGCTTCCTGCTCAACTACGATTTGCAGCGTCAGGCAGTGCAGTCTGCGGAAAACAACCTGCTGTTGATTCGCGAGGGTTCTACGCGCAAATCTGATCTGGTGTCCAACATCATTCGCGCAACAGTGGATGGTATGGTGCTGGATCTTCCCAACAAAGAAGGTGCTTTCATTGTGGAATCCAGTACCTTCGGTGCAGGTACTACAGTGGCCATACTGGCGGATATGGATGACATGATTTTTGAAGGCATGGTGGACGAGTCGGAAGTAGGCAAGATTCGTGAAGGTATGGAATTGCTGCTCAATGTAGGTGCCCTGCAGGACGAGAGCTTCAAGGCTGTACTGGAATATATTTCACCCAAAGGGGTTATGGACCAGGGCACTATCAAGTTCCAGATTCGCGCGGCAGTTACCCTGAGTAACGCACTATTCCTGCGCGCCAACTACAGTGCCAACGCCGACATAGTGCTTGAAAAAGTCGAGGATGTATTGGCTATCAATGAGCGCAACCTGATTATTGAAGATGATGGTCACTATGTTGAAGTGGAAACCGGTCCGCAGCAGTTTGAAAAACGCAAACTGGAAACCGGTCTGTCGGACGGCATCAATATCCAGATACTGTCTGGTTTGAGCGAAAATCAAAGCATCAAAAAACGCTGATACTATCTGAAAGAACTTTTTTCGGGCGCTTAGGCGCCCTTTTTTTATTGCCAATAAAAAAGCCACACCTGGAGGTGTGGCAAGGGGCATTAAGCAGGGTTAAAACCTTTAATTGCTTGGCCAGGAATGAGCACTGACTTTATCGCCGCGCACATAAAAAACGCTGTTCCCATGCAAAATACCTCGCTCACCCAATCCTGCTTCACCGCTTTGGTTGGAAATGTGGCTCAGGTTTGTCAACACAGCTGCTTTGCTACCGATATTGCGCACTTCTAGCTGATACAGGCCAGAATCGGCGAAATCCCCATGAAAATAACCATTGTATACAGTCACCGGCAGGGTGATTCTCAAAGTGTTTTCATCTACTCGCAGGAAGCTGATAGCCCTGTGGTCATATTGGGCACTGCTCCAGGCGCCAGTGCCGTCAAAGTTGACAACGTTGATTTCTTTAGGCTGGCTCATATCTGAAATATCAAACAGGGACAGTTTCAGGTCGTTATTAAAGTCACCAGCCTGACCTACCGCGAAAAGCAGATTTTGATCAATCGGATGCAGATAAGTAGAAAATCCTGGGATTTCCAGCTCGCCGGTAACTTTGGGGGCGGAGTGACTGCTCAAATCCAGCGTATAGAGTGGATCTATTCGCTCAAAAGTCACAACAAAGGCGCGAGTGCCATCAAAGCGCACGGCATAAATCTCTTCGTTGGGTTTGCCTATAGGCGCGGGATTTTGATTGTTGGGAATCTGCGCAACAATTTCCATCAATTTGGTGGTGGTATTAGGGCGCAAAATACTTAAACGATGAATCGGGCCAGGATGACTGGTAGTTACCAAACGCAAATCACCCTGGTATTCATCCATACGGAATGCGGGATTGTCCCAGCCCAAATGGCCCTTAACAGCTCCCGTTGCCTGATACGCAAAACGTCCGTCAGCTAGTGCAAACTTGTGAATCAGTGTGTGAATGCCGGATTCCGAAAAATGTCCATCACCTGAGGCGCCAAGATAAATTGCTGAGGGAGATACATAGAGCCCATGTACTGGTGTGCTCACACACAGGCTATCTACCAGTGTGCGCGATTCCAGATCTATGGCAACCAGACTGACCAGTTGCTGATGTCCCTGGTTGGCACTGTGATCCTGTGGCAATAGACAAGTATTCGGGTCAATCAAAAGTTGCTCTTCACCATCTCCCACACGATAGTGAGGTAACAAACGCTGAAGTGAGGCCGCGTTTATGTGGTCTTCATTTTGCGCTTGAATGGCTTCGCTATATGAAAAAGGTCGAATCTCGGGTAATAAAGGATAGTGACCGGTAATCAGATAAAGAATATTGTCGATCTTGCGGCTGCCCAACAGGTCTCCGTCCAGTGTCAGCTCCCAGGCATCACCAGGCTGTGCAGGATTGCTCACATCATAGACTCGAACCTCCACACCTGGCTCTCCGATGGGATAGTGCCAGAGAGAATCCATCTGACTGAAATCTATAAAAGAAGTGGCGCGCCTGAGCGTGGCAAGACCCTGGGCTTTCGCTTCACTGTTGGTTACCAGATAGAGTTCAGGACGCTGGCTCCATGCCTCAGTAGAAATATAAATATCGCTTCGAGGATGTAATTGCGCCTGCTCGGCATCGGTGCGCACTATGCGAATTTTTTGCTCGGAGCCATTGTTGGTATAGAGTGGCGGTACAGCATAAAAGAGATGGCTTCCGTCGTATTTCACAAAATCTGCTTCATCCACACCTGCTACCTGAACATTGGTTCCCGAATAGGCGGAGCTGGGTATTGGTGCAGGAGAAAAATCAATGCCAGGTGGCGCTGCAAATTCAATGCCTCCAATCCAGTTGCCGACAAAGCCCCGGGTAGCAGAGAGGCGCAAGCCATTTTTGAGCCAGCCCTCAAGCTCTTCAACGCTAACCACAGACATGGCTGCTGGACTGAGGTCGGCCGGCTTTACCAGACCGGTACTGCTTGATTGGGCGCTGCTGGTACTGGAAGAAACCAGACTACTACTGCTGGTTTGTGTTGGAAGGCGGGATTTATCGCTACCTCCGCATGCGGAAATAGACAGCGCGAGGCCTGCGCAAATGAACAGCTGGTTCATGGACCACTCCTTAATAGATGAATCAGATGGGGGAAACTGACCCATGCTAGGGCGAATGCCACGGAAATAGCTGTAATCGCTATGTACCCATTTGTAATAAATTGTAGGATTGCGACTTTGTGGGCCTGCGCGCAGATTACAAATTGTTACAGGCACCATTGCCTCGAGCCGCTAGGCTGTGGGGTTATTTATCTATCCTCGGACGGCTATCTATGAATAACATCATTCTCCTTGTTGAAGACGATCGGCGACTGGCGCAGTTGGTCAAGGAGTTTCTCGAAAACAACGACTTTCGGGTGTATGTGGAAGACAATGGCAATCGCGTGATTCGCCAGGTACAAAACGTCAATCCTTCGCTGCTGGTGCTGGATATAGGCCTGCCGGGCAAGGATGGCCTGAGTCTCTGCCAGGAACTGCGTCCCCAGTACAAGGGCCCCATACTTATGCTCACCGCTCGCGACAGCGATATAGATCAGGTGCTGGGCCTTGAATACGGTGCCGATGACTATGTGATCAAACCGGCGGAGCCGCGGGTACTTTTGGCACGCATTCGCGCTCTGCTGCGCCGCTACTATCAGAATGATCCACGCGAGCAGGCGGAGCTGAGTTTTGGCCAGCTGCTTATTCAGCCCGGCATCCGCCGGGTGCAGCTGTCGGGTGAGGAAATACATCTCTCTAGTCACGAATTTGATTTGCTTCTGACCCTCGCCAGTCAGGCGGGGCAGACCCTGAGTCGCGAATATCTGTTCAATCAGATTTACAACCGGGAATACGATGGCATGGACAGATCCATTGATGTGCGTGTATCCCAGCTGCGCAAAAAGCTCAACGATAATGCTGAAAACCCCGAGCGCATCAAAACGGTGTGGGGCAAAGGCTACCTCTTTGTGGCTGATGCCTGGCAGCAAAAAACCAGCTCATGAACCGCGCCTTTATTTCCCTCTATCTGTTTATCGTCGTCTCCGTGGTGTTGGTGGGCTGGGGGCTGGATAAATTTTGGGAAAAACTGGCGCCGGCTCAGGAAACCAGCGTGGAAATTGCCGATCTCATGCAGGTGTTTGAAGATCAGTGGCTGCGGGAAGCGCCGGAAGATAAAAATGTCTGGATAGCACATCAACAGAAACTGATGAAGCAGCGAATCAGTCTTCTGTTGTTGGATGATATTGCGGGCAGTCAGGCGAGTGAACAATTGCTGGCAGGCCAGTTGATTGGCACGGGCAATAGTGATGGCGGCATCAGCTGGTATCGCCGTCTGGGGGACAGTCAGCAGGTTCTGGTAATTACCACACCGGCGCCGGATGCAGCTGCCTCTGCTATTTATTCAGGGTTGCTGGTGGTTTTTTATCTCGCTATTGCGGTGGTGATTTTCTTTTGGGTCTGGCCTTTGTCGCGGCATCTGCGCCGTCTGGAGAGTCACACGCGCAATATTGGCCGGGACGGCGCGCCCGAACCTGTTTCCATTTCTCCCCGTTCCACCGTCTACCCTCTGGCCAATGCCTTCAACAAGATGGCGTTGCGCATTCGCGAGCTGATTGCTTCCCACAAGGAAATGACCTATGCAGTGTCACACGAATTGCGCACGCCGCTGGCGCGCATGAAGTTTGCGCTGGCCATGAACGAGGATCAGCAGTCGCAACAACAGCAGCAAAAAACCCTCGCCAGCCTGCGTCAGGATATTGCGGAAATGGAAAGCCTTATCTCTTCCCTGCTGGTGTATGCCGGTTTTGAACAGAGTTCAGGCGTGCTGGATGCCCGCCCGGGCCATATGCGCGAAATGCTGGATCAATTGCTGGCGCGCATTCGCCGGGAAAAACCCGATGGTCTGGTGATCGACATAGTGGATAAAACCTCTGGCGAAGTTTTTGTGTGCGAATGGAAGCTGATGGAAACTGCGTTGCAGAATCTAGTACAGAATGCGCGGCGCTATGCGCGCGAGAAAATCTGCATACTGCTGTGGATGACCGAAAGCCATTATTGTCTGGCGGTGGAGGATGATGGTCCGGGTGTGGCGGAGGAAAATCGCGAGCGGATTTTTGAATCCTTTGTGCGTCTCTATAACGAAAACAGTCCCCAGGCCAGCGGTTTTGGTCTGGGCCTCGCCATTGTCAGACGCATACTGCGCTGGCATGGCGGCGAGGCAAAAGCAGAAACGGCCTCTCTGGGCGGTGCCCGCATGGTGCTGAGCTGGCCCAGAGTTTCCGATTGAGTTCTACCAGCCGAGATCCTCAGCCAGCAGTGTTTTCAGTGCTTCGCCCAGGCGAGTCTGGGTGGTGATATTGGGGTGATAGTCGCAGCCCAGCCCATCGCCGCTTTCAATACGTCCCGGATCGGCAAAGGTCACACCTGCGTTGCTATTGGCAAGCCCCTTTAATACTTCCACCTGAGATTCCCGCGCCTCGCCTCCCAGCATAGGGCTGGCCATAAGGTACAGAGGCACCTGCGGATAATCGCTCTGCACCTGATTGATCAGCGCCTGCATGCCAATGCGGTAATCCTCGCTGACGGAACCCTGCCAGTAATCGTTGGTGCCTATGTTGATCACTACTGCCTGTGGTTGATAGTGAGCGGTGTCCCAGCGGCTGTCGGGATCATTCGCCAGAGTGCGCTGGTAGCGCACCAGAATATTGGGACTCACCGGCGTCTCTTCGCCGTAGGAGCGCCAGGCACCTATGCCTGACCAGGCGATGGAGTGAAGATCGGCACCCAGAGCGCGGGCGGCCAGCGCTGCATAGGTGAGTTGCTGGTTGCTGGTGTCGTGAGCGTAATGACAATGCTGGTCTTCACCTTCAACACCGTAACCGGCGGTGATGGAGTCGCCTATTACCAGCAGGCGCCGCTCGGGTGCGGCAGGGGCGGGCAGCAGCTGGCCGTCCACCAGCGGATCGCTGGTAAAGGCGGTGACTATGGCAAAGGATTCCGTCAGGCGTGTGACGCGCAATTGATGTGTGCCCTGGCTCAGTCCCTCTGCCAATGTGTAGATATGCTCACCCGGCTCCAGCCACAGATCTTTTCTGCTGCCATCCACAGCCACTTCAAATCTCGCTCGCTCGTTGCTGGCGATGCGCAACTGGGCGCGACTGCCTTCAAAGACAAATTCCATGCTGGAGCCGGACCAGGTAAAGCGGGCCTTGCCGGCTTCGGCCAGATCAAAGCGACCGACAAGACGCGTGTGCTCACCGCTGAAGGCGGATACAGCAACAGCGGAACTGGCGACCGAGGAGCTCTGAGGTGACGATTGTGTGGTTGATGGCTTGTCGTTGTTGCAGGCGACGAGAGAAAGGCTGAGCAGGAGCCCGAAAAGAAGTTTGTTCATGGGTTGACCGTTATCTTATTGATGAAAAAAGGCGGACCCTGGGTCCGCCTCTGTTATGCCAGTGTTGCCGATTTAACGCAATGCCCGGCTGGAGCTGGCCGGGTGCCAGGGCTCGGGCACATAGTGGGTGCGCTCCAGCGCCTTGTAGTGTTCCAGATCGTTCGCCGGTTTTTCATAGCCCTCGGGAAGGGGCATACCGGAATGGGTCTGGAAGTAGAGCACACAGGAATCGCGCCAGCGGATGGCGTCACGCTCCTGAATTTCCAGCAGTGCTTTCACCTGTTCGAAGCGGTGCTGGTCGATAAGACCTTCCAGCTGACTCCAGCTGCGCTGCATGGCGCGCACCTGCTCCACACCTTCGTAGTATTTATGCACCAGTTCCTCCCATAGAGTGCGGCCGGATTTCATCGGATGATTCCAGGGTACCCGGTGGAACCAGAGCAGATAGTCTTCGTCGATCTGGTCGATGTTGGCGAAGTTTTCCGCTACTGCCGGGTGGTATTGCGCCACGGCATTGGAGCCGGTTTTGGTGCGATCGAAACCTATGCCGTTTTTATCGGCGCGGTGATAGTAGGTGGCGGTCCAGTCGGCGCGGCCAGACTTGTCATGCCAGGGTGCAGGACCATAGTGGTGACCCTGGGCGTAGAGGTGGGTAAGACCCAGAGGATTGCGGTAGTTCACCCCTGCCTCGCGGGAATACATCATCAGCTCCACCACCGGATCGACAAACTCGGCGTTGTTGGTGAAGGTCATGCGTGCCCACTCCTCGGCAATGGCCTCGGCGGAGAGCTCGTAATCCCAGGCCAGGCGGCCAAAGGCGTACCAGCTGGCCTGCACAAAGGGATGGCCGGTCCAGTTGCGGTCGGTGCCCGGATTAATGACCGCCGCCATACCAGTGCGGCTGTAGTTGAACACCTTGCCTTCCAGTACCTTGCCCACGGTGGAGCCAGGTCCCTTGGCGTGAGTGTCGGTATTGAGCACCTCGGTAAACAATGGCCCCTGATAGGCCAGGTGCTTGTCAAAGCCGAAGTATTCCTGGGTCACCTGCAGCTCGATCATGGTGTTGGTTTTTTCCAGCGCGCCAAACAGGGGCGAGAAGGGCTCCCGCGGCTGGAAGTCGATGGGGCCATTTTTCACTTGAAGAATGACATTTTCGTCGAACTTGCCGTCTAGTGGCTTGAAGTCGTCATAAGCGCCACGGAAGCGGTCTTCCAGATCCGGGTTGTAGACAAAGGCGCGCCAGAAGACCACGCCGCCGTGGGGTTTAAGTGCGCGGGCCAGCATGTTAGCGCCACCCGCGTGGGTGCGTCCGTAGCCGTGGGGACCGGGTTGGCCTTCAGAGTCGGCCTTCACCAGATAGCCGCCAAAGTCGGGGATATAGGAGTAGACCTTGTCGGTGCGCTCCTTCCACCAGGCCTGAACCCTGGGGTCCAGTGGATCGGCGGTATCCAGATCGCCATAGGCGCGGGGAGAGTCATAGTTGATGGACAGGTACATCTTCACGCCGTAGGGGCGGAAAACCTCCGCCAGTGCCGCCACCTTCTCCAGAAACTGGTCGCTGAGAATGCGCGGGTCGGCATTGACGTTGTTGAGTACGGCACCGTTGATGCCGAGCGAGGCGTTGATGCGCGCATAGTCGGTGTAGCGGGGGTTCTTGTAGTTGGGCAGGCTGCCCCATTCCCACAGGGACAGGCCGCCATAGCCGCGCTCTACCAGACGGTTGAGGTTGTCCCAGTGGTTCACCACCCGGTACTGCACCCGGGGAGCCGAAGCCAGATTCAGCTTGTGTATGTCGCTGTGGGTCTGCACCAGACGTAGCAGGTGAAAGGCGCCATAGAGCACACCCAGATCGCTGTTGGCGGCGATGACCAGCGCAGCGCGCTTGTTCACCTTGCGGCTCAGCAGCAGATAACCTTCCGGTCCCAGCGCTGCCAGCTGCTCATCCAGCTGGAGAGAGGCAATCAGGGGGGAGTTGGCCGGTGTACCCAGAATCACTGAGCCGCTCTTGTTCAGCCGCTGGCTGCGGCTGACGGACTGATTGAGCAGGCCGGATAAACCCTGCTCCAGCTCCCTGGCGGCGGCATCCAGGCTGGGAGACTGGCCCTCCACCACCAGCTGACCCAGCTGCTGGCGATAGCTCTTGATCAGCTTGGTGTCAGCGACGGGCTGGTAGCGCAGCCACATTTCGTAGCCGTCTTCTGCCAGGGCATTCTGGGCGACTAGTATACAAGTCGCGAGAACAAGATTCTGCAGTAGGGGTTTCATCATGGTGATGGCCTTCCGTTATTAAGATGAACAGGCACCTGTGTGCCCAAGGTGATGGGGAATCAGCCAACTGGTCCGACTGCATTCCGATCCACCGAAGAATAGCAGACCGGAACAATGCGCAAGTCGCGCCGCAATGTCAAACCGGGAGTCAGTAAATAAATATCAAGTTGAGCTGGCGCGGCTGGAGTCGGCATCTGCATTTTCCAGCCAGGGACGGCGACCATCGTCCCGCCCCGGTGGCAGCTGATCCAGCTGTGTCTGAATCCAGTTTTTCACTTCTTCAGTGAGTTCCTTGCGCTCCCGTCCCTCGGTTGAAATGGCCGGGCCTATGACCACAGTGATGGTGCCCGGATATTTCATGATGGTTTTGTGCGGCCAGCACTCACCGGCGTTGTGCGCCACCGGCACCAGCGCCACGTCCGCTGTGCAAGCGATATCAGCGCCACTGCGCGCGAAACTGCCTTTCTGCCCCGGTGCCACGCGAGTGCCCTCGGGAAAGATCAACAGATTATTGCCTTGTTTCAGACGGGCCAACCCCTTGGATTTAATGTCTTTCAACGCCTGAACCGGATTGGCGCGGTCAATGGTTATGGGGCGCATGGTGGCCAGTCCCCAGCCGAAAAACGGAATGCGCAGCAATTCCTTTTTGGCAACAGCACTGGCGGGACCAAAATAATGTTGCAGAAACAGCGTCTCCCAGGTGCTCTGGTGATTGGCCATGACCACGCAGGGATAGAGATGCGTTGGGCGTTCACCCACTATGCGGATGCGAATACCGCAGCAGATACGCAACAGCAATTGCGTCAACAGAATCCAGGCGGATACCAGCCGACGATGTATGGCGTAAGGCAGAAATGGCCAGACGATAACCAGAAAAGTGCCAGCGATAATTCCGGAGAGGTTGTGGAGAACAAAAAAGATAAGAGAACGACAATAAATCACGAATCGATTCCTTAGCTCGAAGGAGACATCTTGGCTATCTCGCCTTCAATCCAGTTTTTGATGTCTTCGGTCAATAATTTGCGATCTGCACCCTGAGTGACAAAAGGCTCGCTGATCACTACCCGAATAGTACCTGGATGCTTGATAAAGTTTTTGTGCGGCCAGTATTGACCAGCATTGTGCGCCACAGCGATGACCGGGACACCGGCACTTATGGCGATATCGGCGCCGCTGCGGGCGTAGTTGCCTGCCTGACCGACTGGCGTGCGCGTGCCCTCGGGAAAGATCAGCAGGTTATTGCCTTGCGCAAGTCTTTTCAAACCCTTTTGTTTGATATCTTTCAGTGCCTGCACCGGATTGCTGCGATCAATGGCAATGGGGCGCAAACTGGCGAGTCCCCAGCCGAAAAATGGAATGCGCAGCAATTCCTTTTTGAGAATGGTACTCACCGGCCCGAAATAATATTGCAGGAACATTGTCTCCCAGGTGCTCTGGTGTTTAGACATGATCACACAGGGGAAAACCTCCTCATGCTTGCGTCCAATCACTTCGAAGCGGATGTTGCAGCAAAGGCGCAGCCAGACCATCACGAAGCGATTCCAGCCGGTAACTATGCGCCAGCGCCAGGAATAGGGAAAGAATGGCCAGATGAGTACAGCGAGAAATCCCATCAACGCGCTGGTGGCGTAGTAACCAAGACTGAATATCAGGCTGCGGAGTCTTAGCACATTAATTTCCAGTAATGACAAAGTCAGCTGCAGCGGCCAGGTTATCGAATACCTGAATCTGCACAAGGCTGACTCGATTTTCTTGTTCCGATTGCTGGAGTTGGGTCAGCGTATCTGCGCCATTGCCGGTTTTCACCAGAACCGGTTTACAACCTTTGCTCAGAGCGGCCTGCAGATCGCGCAGGCTGTCGCCAATAAAGTAGCAGGATTCTACCGAAGTATTGAATTCTGCCTCTATGGCATCCAGCAAACCGGGCATGGGTTTACGGCATTTGCAATTGTCTTCGGGAGCATGGGGACAATAAAAAATCGCTCCAATTTCCCCACCTTCCTCTTCCACCAGTTGCGTGAGCTTGGCGTGCATGGCTTCAAGATCATCCAGATCAAACTTGCCTCGCGCCAGCCCCGATTGATTGGTGGCGATCACCGGCGTAAATCCCGCCTTGCTCAGGCGCGCAATGGCTTCAATGCTGCCGTCGATAGGCTGGCATTCGTCAGCAGTTTTGACAAAGTCACTGCGCTCGTGATTGATAACACCGTCGCGGTCGAGGATGATGAGTTTCATATATTGGTTTCTGTTTGGTGTTGATTCAGGGGCGGGAGTAGTAGGCGAGGGCCTCGCTCACTACTTCTGCCCCTGAATTACAAGAGAGTGCCAAATCTCATTGTTGATTAGTTTTTGGCGGGCACCAGATAGGAAATATCTGCCACTTCCAAAAACAGACCACGCAGTTGTTGCAACAGTGCCAAACGGTTTTGCTGCAGTGCCTGGTCGTCGCACATCACCATCACACCGTCAAAGAAGGCATCCACCACCGTTTGCAGATCAGCCAGGCTTGCCAGCGCCTGGGTGTATTCGCGCGCGGCAAACAAAGGCGCGACCAGAGTTGTCTTGGCACTGACGGCTTGAGCCAGATTTTTCTCTGCTTCTTCCTGCAAGAGCGCCGGATTGACCTCGGCACTCACCGCTGCATCTTGCTTGGCCAGGATATTGGACACGCGCTTGTTGGCGGCGGCCAGAGCCTGTGCTTGCGGCAACTTGCTGAATTCATTAACGGCGAGGATGCGCTGACGAATATCCAATGGCTGTGACAACTGCTTGGCATTAACTGCCTGGAAAACTTCGGCCGGAATCTGCGCATCTTCAAACAGGCCGGGGAAGCGGTCGAGCATATAGCCGAGCACCTGATCCACCAGACCCTCACCAACAGTCAGATTGGGGTGTTGTGCTTTGGCAAAGTCGAGCAGCTCGCGCAGATCCAGCGCGAGTTTTTTCTCCACCAGCAGACGCAATACCGCAATGCTGGCGCGGCGCAGAGCAAAGGGGTCCTTGGAGCCGGAAGGCTGCTGGCCAATACCGAAAATACCGGTGATGGTGTCCAGACGATCCGCCAGGGCGATGATGGTGCCGGTGACGGTAGCGGGCAACTGATCACCGGCAAAGCGCGGCATATATTGCTCGTTCATGGCGGCAGCCACTTCGGCGTTTTCGCCATCGTTGAGCGCGTAGTAATAACCGGCAATACCCTGCATATCATCAAATTCACCAACCATATTGGTGACCAGATCGGATTTGCACAGCTCCGCAGCGCGCACGGCCGATTGCTCATCGGCATTCAATTGGTTGGCAATAAATTGCGCGAGTCTGGCGATGCGCTCGGTTTTTTCGTAAATAGTGCCCAGCTGCGCCTGGAAGACGATGGTTTTTAAGCGATCGCGCAGAGAGGCGAGAGGGGTTTTCTTGTCAGTTTCAAAAAAGAAGGCGGCATCGGACAGGCGCGGGCGAATTACACGCTCGTTGCCGTCGATAATCTGCGCCGGGTCTTTGCTCTGCAGGTTGGCCACAGTGATGAAATAGTTTTTCAACTTGCCATCGGCATCCACCACGTGGAAATACTTCTGGTGCTCCTTCATGGAAGCCACCAGCGCTTCAGCGGGCACGGCAAGGAAGCGCTCTTCAAATTTGCCGGTGAGTGCCACAGGCCATTCCACCAGAGCGGTAACTTCGTCCAGCAGGTCCGGATCAATTACCGCAACACCGCCAACTTTTTTCGCTTCGGCTTCAACCTGCTGTTTGATGATGGCGCTGCGCTCTGCGAAATCGGCCACGACATAGCCGGTATTTTTCAGAGTGTCGGCGTAGTCGCTGGCCTTGGCCAGTTCAATGGGTTGGTTGTAGTGAAAACGGTGACCGCGGGTACTGCGAGCGGCGGTTAACCCCAATACTGATGCCTTAACCACATCGCTGCCAAACAGCATTACCAGCCAGTGCACCGGGCGCACAAATTCTTCGCGCTTGGAACCCCATTTCATGCGCTTGGCAATGGGCAACCTGGCCAGGGCATCGCTCACCACTTTTTCCAGCAGCTCGACGGTTTTTTTGCCTTCCTGTGAAATGCGCGCAACCAGTTTTTCCACCTTGCCGTCGCTCTCGACTTGCAGATCGGCGGGTGCCAGACCATTTTTTTCGGCAAAGGCGATAGCAGCTTTGGTGGGCTGGCCATCTTTATCAAAAGCGATGGCGGCGGGCGGGCCCCAGGCAACCAGTTCTTTGGAAGGTGTTTCGCTCGCCAGATTTTCCACCAGCACCGCCAGACGGCGCGGAGCGGCAAAGGCTTTAACTGATGAAAAGGACAGTTCCAGCGCAGTGAGATCCGCCTGGATGCTGTCGACAAAAGCGTTCATCAGGTTTTTTAAATTTTTTGGGGGCAGTTCTTCGGTGCCCAGTTCAACCAGAAAATCAGCAGACATTATTTATTCTCCTCAGCGGAGTCCGCAGCGAGCAATTCGTTTCTTAGGGCTTCGGGCGCAAGGGGGAAGCCGAGGGCCTTGCGGCTATCGTAGTAAGCCTGGGCCACGGCGCGGGCGAGGGTGCGCACGCGCAGGATAAAACGCTGACGCTCGGTTACCGAAATCGCGTGGCGCGCATCCAGCAGGTTAAACGCGTGGGAAGCTTTCATCACCATTTCGTAGGCGGGCAGGGGCAGGTTTTTGGCCATAAGGCGTGTGGATTCCTGCTCGTAAAAATCGAAGCTCTTGAACAGGAAATCCGTGTCAGCTTCTTCGAAGTTGAAGGTGGACATTTCCACTTCGTTTTGATGGAAGACATCGCCATAGGTGACCTTGTCGCCATTGGGATTTACCGTCCACACCAAATCAAAAATCGAATCCACCCCTTGCAGGTACATGGCGATACGCTCGATACCGTAGGTGATTTCGCCAGTGACCGGAAAGCACTCCAGACCGCCCACCTGCTGGAAGTAGGTGAACTGGGTAACTTCCATACCGTTCAGCCAGACCTCCCAACCCAGACCCCAGGCGCCCAGAGTGGGCGATTCCCAGTTGTCCTCCACAAAGCGGATGTCGTGCACACCGGTATCTATACCCATTTCGCGTAGCGATCCGAGATAGAGCTCCTGGATATTGTCGGGCGAGGGCTTAAGCGCAACCTGGAACTGGTAGTAGTGCTGCAAACGGTTGGGGTTCTCGCCATAGCGGCCGTCTTTGGGGCGGCGGCAGGGCTGGACGTAGGCCGTGTTCCAGGTTTCCGGGCCTATGGCACGCAGGAAGGTGGCGGGGTGGAAAGTACCGGCGCCGACTTCAAGGTCGAGCGGTTGCAGTATCACGCAGCCTTGGCGAGCCCAGTAGTCTTGCAGGGCGAGAATAAGGCCTTGAAAAGTGCTGACATCGTAACGTTTTTCGGACATGGGAGACCTGATGTTGGGAGTGGCCATTAGGGTGAAAAATGCGGCGATTATAGCCCTAGTACCCCGCCAATGGCAGCCAAAAGCTGCGCAAGCCATGACCGGATAAAGGATTTTCCGGTAAGCTGCCCTCTTTTGGAGCGAAGAAGAAGTCTGTTGCGATGAAAGACCGGTTATTGTTGATGTTGTTTGGCCTTATCGGGCGACTGCCTCTGGGAGTGAGCCGGGTGCTGGGCACACTCATGGGCTATCTGGTGTGGATAGGGCAGGGGCGTGCGGTGCGCATTACCCGGCGCAATATTCAGCTCTGCTTTCCCGAACTGAATCCCGACGAGCAAAAGCAGCTGGTGCGCGAGAGTCTGCTCGAAACCGCCAGAACGGCGGCGGAGGCGCCGGCCATCTGGCGCAACTCCTGGGACTGGCTCAGGCAGCGCATACTGGCCGTGGAAGGAGAAGAACTCTTGCGACAGCGTCTGGCGCAAGGCAAGGGTCTGCTGGTGCTGGCACCTCATCACGGCAACTGGGAAGTGGTTGCGCCCTATCTCGCCAGCGTGGCGCCGCTGACAGCCATGTATCAACCGCTCAAATCCGCCGCTCTGGATCAGCTGGTGCTCTCCGGTCGCAGCAAGCTGGATATCACCATGGCGCCCACCAACAGGCGCGGGGTGATGATGCTGTTCAAGACCCTACAGCAGGGCAAGATAGTGGGCATATTGCCCGATCAGGTACCGGACAAGGACGCCGCGGGCGGTGTCGCTCCCTTCTTTGGCCAACCGGCCCTGACTGTGGGCCTGATTCACGGGCTGATACAGAAAACCGGCTGCGGTCTGGTGTCTGTGGTGGCACTGCGGGTGCCGGGAGGATTCAAGGTGCAGGTGCTGGATGTGGATGAGCGCATCCACAGTGAGGATCAAACCCAATCCCTCACCGGCCTCAACGCCAGTGTCGAAGCCTGTGTGCGTCTGGCGCCCGCCCAGTATCAGTGGGAGTACAAACGATTTCGCCGTTTGCCGGAACCCCATGTCAATCCATATGTCACTGGAAGTTCCAAACGCCGTCCAGGTAAATAATTCGTTTGATCTGCTAGTGTGTTAGCACTGTCTTGCAGCTACAATTGCGGGGCCTCACGGCTCCCATCCGCGAAAGAGATACCGCTGCCAATGTTGTGTGATAAATCCCTGGCCAAGACAAGTTTTCATAACAACTGGCTGGCACAGCTGTCGAAGATTTTTGTGCCGGCCGTCCTGCTCTCCGCGTGCAGCTCGGGGCTGGTTTCAGTCAAACCTTCCGATCTGGATGCGCTGCAGGTATGCCAGGATGTGCTGCAGCAACAGCAGCTGCTCTTTTCAAGTCAGCAGCTGGGCTATCAGGAATCCATGACAGCGCTACAGAGAAGTCTGGAAGAAACCCGCCAGCAGTTGGCCATGATGCCGCTGCCACCCACGCCGGAAGTTGTTCCCGCTCCCGAATGTCCCAAACTGCCGCCATCCCAGTCCCAGCAGGAAACCCCCAGTCTGGACAAGCAACTGGTGGGAGAGCGCGAGCGGGTGCTGATCAACTCGGTGGATCTGCTGCTGCGCGCGCGCATCAATACCGGCGTCAGCCTGTCGCAGCTGGATGCGCGCGATATACAGACTTTCGAGCGCAATGGCGAAGAGTGGGTGAGATTCAATTTGCTGGACAGGGATACGGACAAGCTCTATGAGATGGAGCGCAAGCGGCTGCGCTATGTTCCCTCGCCCAAGTCGGACGAATCCAGTCGTCGCCCGGTGGTGGAAATACGCATCACCATTGGCAAGCTCACCCAGTCGGCGGAATTTATATTGACCGACCGCAGCGACCAGGTGTATCCCCTGCTTATCGGCCGCAACGTCCTGCGCGACCTGATGCTGGTGGATGTCAGTCGCAGCGACCTGGCGCCAGTGCCCCCCGAGTTGCGCAAGCCATCGGAGAACGGGGTGACGCCTAACCTATGAAACGACCCTCGCGCGCGCCTTTCTACTTCATCATCTTCAGTATGATCTGCCTTGGACTGGGTACTGCCTGGCTGAGACATGAGTACATGGAAATCCCGTTTATTGCGGGTGAAGAGCGGCCGGTTTGGCTGGTGGAAGCACGGGTGGATTTTATTGCCCAGGGCGGTGAGGTCACCGTCAGTCTGGGTTTGCCGCAATACTCGCCCGGTTTTCGCCGGGTGATGGAACAGGCGGCCTCGCCCGGTTACGGCTGGGCGGTGATTGAATCGGAAACCAGTCGCCGCGGCGAGTGGACCAAGCGCGAGGCCCGCGGTGCCCAGACTCTCTATTACAAGGCCCAGTTTGTCGGCGGTGTGGATACAGAGGACGAAGTGATCATCGAAGTGCCCAGAGCCTATTCGGTGGAGTGGGACGGCCCCCCGGCGACAGCGTCATCCCAAATATTGTCCCAGGCGCTGGCCACCTCCAGTTCATCCCGCAGTCTCACCCGCGAGCTGATCAAACTGCTCAATGATCCGACGCCGGATCAGAACGCCTCGCTGATGCTGACCGCAGAATCCGACAAGGCACTGTTGCTGGAGAAGCTGCTCAACCAGGCGGACATTCCCGCACGCGGCGTGCTCGGCCTCTATCTGGAAGATGCGCGTCGCTATCAGTCGCTGACGCGCATGGTGGAAATTTTTGACAGGGATCAGTGGGTGGTTTTCAACCCGCTCACGGGTGCAGAAGGTGTGCCTGACAACCTGTTGCTCTGGCATCGTAACGATATGGCGTTGCTGGATGTGATCGGCGGCAGCCGCTCGCGCATAGGTTTTTCCATGATTTACCAGACGGTGCCTGCACTTGAACTGGCGCGCGCTCATGTCAAGGACAATATCTTTTCCATCATCGGTGTACACAGTTTGCCCATCGAAGAGCAGAGCATGTTCAAGCTGCTGTTCCTGCTGCCACTCGGCGCGCTGGTGGTGGTATTTATGCGAGTGATTGTGGGTTTGAAAACCTCTGGCACCTTTATGCCCATTCTGATCGCCATGGCCTTTTTGCAAACCTCTCTCTATTTGGGCCTGTTCAGTTTTATCACGGTGGTTGCTTTTGGTCTGGTGTTGCGCACTTATCTTTCGCGACTCAATCTGCTGTTGATTTCGCGCATCGCCACGCTGGTGGTGCTGGTGATTTTTATTATTTCGGTGCTCAGTCTGGTGGGCTATCAGATGGGACTCAACACCGGCATGACCATCACCTTCTTCCCCATGATCATCATCGCCTGGACCATCGAGCGGATGTCAATTTTGTGGGAGGAGGAGGGCCCCAAAGAGGTGCTGGTGCAGGGCGGCGGCAGCCTGCTGGTGGCAATACTGGCCTATTCACTGATGCAGCTGCCCTCCGTGGGTCATCTCACCTTCAATTTCCCCGAGCTGAATTTGGTGTTCCTCGCGCTGATCATGCTTATGGGGCAATACACTGGTTACAAATTTTCCGAGCTGCGCCGCTTCCGCGCCATGGTGGATAACGAAGCGGCAGAGAAAGGGGCAGACAACCGGTGAAATGGGTCAGTCCGTGGCGCCTGAAGCGCATGGGTATCCTGGGGATGAACTGCCGCAACCGGGATTTTATTGGCAGCTATAACCCCCGCCACCTTTTCCCGCTGGTGGATGACAAGCTCAAGACCAAGTTGCTGGCCGAAGAATACGAGGTGGCCACGCCCCGTCGTATTTTTGTGGTGCGCGAGCAGCACGAAATCGCCCATATCGAAAAAAAACTGGAAGGACTCGAAGGCTTTGCCGTCAAACCGGCCAAGGGTTCGGGCGGCAAGGGTATTCTGGTGATTGTGGGCCGCCGCGAGGACAAGTTCATCAAGTCCTCGGGCATCGAGATAAGTATCGAGGATATACGTCGCCACATGAGCAACGCCCTGGCGGGGCTCTACTCTCTGGGCGGCAAGCCCGACGTGGTGATAGTGGAGGATTTGATTCAGTTCGATCCCTACTTCGAAGGCTACTCCTTCGAAGGTGTGCCCGACATTCGCATCATTGTGTTCAAGGGCTATCCGGTGATGGCCATGCTGCGTCTGGCCACCCACGCATCTGATGGCAAGGCCAACCTGCACCAGGGCGCCGTGGGGGTGGGGCTGGATATAGCCACGGGCAGAGCGCTTAAGGCGGTGCAGTTTTCCAAGCCGGTGAATCTTCATCCGGATACCAAGCGTCCGCTGCATGAGATCCAGATTTCCAACTGGCGCGACATGTTGCTGCTGGCATCGCGCTGCTATGAAATGACCGGCCTTGGCTATATAGGCACGGATCTGGTGCTGGACAAGAATCGCGGCGCCCAGTTGCTGGAACTCAATGCCCGGCCGGGACTCTCCATCCAGGTGGCCAATGGTCGCGGTTTATTGCCCCGCCTGCGCCATATAGAATCCCTCAAACCCCGCGCTCACCGCACGGCTGAACAGCGGGTGGACTACGCCATGAAAACCTTTACCGCCGACAAGTACTGAGGCGGCTCCATGACAGGATTTTGCTGTGACTTCACCCAAGATTGCCTTTATCGGCGCCGGTAACATGGCCAGGGCCATTATCGGCGGCCTGCTGGCCCAGGGCTTTGCGCCGGGCGAATTTATCGCCTCAGGTCCCCATCCCGAAAAACTGGCGGATCTGGCCGCCCAGGGGCTGCAAACCATCAGTGACAATCTGGCTGCCGCCCGGCAGGCCCAGGTGGTGGTACTGTCAGTCAAACCCCAGCTGCTCAAGGCGGTGGCCCAGGCGCTGGCGCCAGCGCTGGCCCACAAACCCCTGATCATTTCGGTGGCGGCGGGTATTACCACCGAGAGTCTGGGTCGCTGGCTGGGAGAGGATCAGGCGCTGGTGCGTTCCATGCCCAACACTCCGGCCCAGCTGCGTCTGGGAGCCACAGGCGCCTATGCCAACACCCATGTCAGTTCCGGGCAGCGCCAGCTCACCGAGCAGATTCTCGGAGCCGTGGGCAAGCTGCTGTGGGTGGAAGAGGAGTCGCTGATCAACGCCGTGACTGCGGTTTCCGGCTCCGGCCCTGCTTATTATTTTCTGTTCATGGAAGCCATGATGGCCGCAGGTGTGGCTCAGGGGCTGAACGAGGAAACTGCCCGCGAACTCACTCTGCAGACAGCGCTGGGCGCCGCCCATCTGGCGCTTAATAGTCAGGTGGATGTGGCCGAACTGCGCCGCCGCGTCACATCGCCCAAGGGCACCACCGAAGCGGCCATCAGTGTCTTTGAGAGCCAGGGTCTGCGTCAGTGTGTGGCCGAGGCCATGGCGGCCTGCAGTGCCCGCGCCCAGGAGCTGTCGGAACAACTTGGTCAATAACCCGGAGTGATTTGATGATCGCCAACATACTGCACCTGATTATTTACACCTTTGGCAGCCTGCTGTTGCTGGTGGTGGTATTGCGCTTTTTGCTGCAGCTGGCCAAGGCGGATTTTTACAACCCCATCTCCCAGGGCGTGGCCAGGGTCACCAAACCGCTGCTGACGCCTTTGCGTCGGGTTATTCCCGGCTTTTGGGGCATAGATATGGCATCTATTGTTCTGATGTTACTGATTCAGTTGGCAGTGATATTTCTGATGGGCCTGATCATCGGCCAGCATGTGTTGTTCAATTATCCATTCTTCTCCCTGGCCTGGGCGGTGTTGGGTATTCTGACGCTGATATCCAATATCTATTTCTGGGCAATTATTCTGAACATAGTCGTCAGCTGGGTGGCGCCCTACAGTCAGCATCCGGCACTGGTGCTGGTCAGCCAGTTGATCAACCCACTGATGGCGCCGGTGCGCAAACTCCTGCCGCCTCTGGGTGGGGTTATAGATCTTTCACCCATCCTGGTGCTTATGGGTCTCAAGGTTGTGGATATTGTGATCGCCCACGCAGCCGTTGCTGTCTATTTGCAGCCCAAACTGGTGATTGGCATCTGGTAAGCGCCTATGAGCCATTACCGCTGGCAGGGATCGGATCTGATCCTTCACTGTCATTTGCAGCCCAAGGCCAGCAAGGATGAGATAGCTGGCCTTCACGGTGATCGCCTCAAGCTGCGCATTACCGCGCCGCCGGTAGATGGCAAGGCCAACACCCATCTGATCAACTGGCTGAGCCAGTTGTTTCAAACACCCAGATCGCGCATCAGCATCCTGCAAGGTGAGCTGGGACGGCAGAAAACCCTGTTGATTGCAGATCCGGGCACACTGCCGGAAGCCGCCGCCATACTTCCCCCCGAAAAGCCCTGACCAGGCATCCGCTGATCGCTTTTTGACCGCCGCCCGTCATACGCCTACACAGGCCGCTGGAGACTTGCGCTGAAATCCGCTTAAATGCTAGGTCAGACAATAACGCCTGCGCCAATCTGCACCCTCGAACACCCTGAACGCAGGCAATAAGCTCGGGTAAAAGCCTATGGACGTTAAAGCCTTGCACCGCCAGATGAGCAGCTACAACAGTTGGAAGCGTCAGCTGGACGACCGCTTGCAGCGTTTCGAAACCTGGGGTCAGAACCACGACATGGTGAGCCAGGAGGTGCGCAAGACCCTCAAAC
>Ga0182793_1000171_pt1 | contig 59369 bp, 68 predicted proteins | sample Passage237A_FD_130498 | JGI IMG/M metagenome (GOLD analysis project Ga0182793, IMG submission 130498) | Cellulose adapted compost microbial communities from Newby Island Compost Facility, Milpitas, CA, USA - Passage2 37A (version 2) (version 2) ... | reverse complement strand
GGACGGTAGCACTCCAAAAGCATTCTATCAAGTATTTGACCTTGCTACCTCCTATCAAGTTACAGACAATTTCCTCCTGGGTTTAAACGCAGCAATTGGTACACAGAAAGGCGACATGCAAGGGGGAGGTGGCCCTAGTGAAGCTAAATCATGGGGCGGTACTGCCGTATACGCCAACCTGAAATTATCGGAACTGTTCAGCCTGGGTGGCCGGTATGAGTATTTCGATAATTCCAATGGAGTACGCGGTTTGGTTTCTTTCCCTGAAGGTTTAGAAGGGGTTTCGATTGGTACGCATGTAAATTCCTATACCCTGACCGGCAATTTTACACTTGCCAGTGGCCACATTCTTATCAAGCCTGAGATACGCATCGACAGTCATGCAAAGCGTGGGGCTGGTGAGTTACAGCAGTTCGAAGATTCGAAAGGAAATTTCACTAAAAATAGCCAGACGACTGCAGGCCTCGCATTTATCTACAAATTCTGAAGTTTATTCCTTATTCATCGTCAAATTTAAGTAATACTATTATGCAAAAAACGAGATTTATCCCCCTGATTATTCTGCTTGCGATCAGTGTGATCGGAATCTTAGTGCCATCGACACCCGCGTCCATGGTTACCGAAGGGCTTGACACCGGCGATACTGCCTGGATTATTGTCGCCGCAGCTTTTGTATTGTTAATGACTCCTGGCTTAGCCTATTTCTACGGAGGGATGGTCAACCACAAGAATGTTATCTCGACCATGTTACAAAGCTTCATTTGCATGGGGGTAATCAGTGTCATGTGGGTATTTGTGGGCTATAGCCTTGCTTTCGGTGAGGATATAGGTGGTTTTGTTGGAAATCCATTTACCCACTTTATGTTTAGAGGGGTTTTAGAAGCGCCTTTAGTGGGCACTATTCCGGCAGCGTTATTTGCATTTTTTCAGTTGAAATTTGCGGTTATCACTCCGGCTTTGATCACCGGATCAATGGCTGAACGTGTGAACTTCCGTTCTTATGTATTGTTTATCGTCCTTTTCTGTGTTTTCATCTACACACCCCTCGCGCATATGACCTGGCATGCTGATGGTATTCTGGCTAAAATGGGGGTACTTGATTTTGCAGGAGGAACAGTCGTTCATATGTCTGCAGGTTGGGCTGCTTTGGCAGGTGCCATCTATCTCAAAAAACGTAATGCTCATTTCGGTGAAAATAGCCTCCCACCCGCCAACATTCCTTTCGTACTGTTGGGCACAGGGTTGCTTTGGTTTGGATGGTTCGGCTTCAACGCCGGTTCTGCGCTTGCAGCCTCTACATTGGCCGTTTCTGCCTTCGCTGTTACCAATACCGCAGCTGCTGCCGCAGGTTTAGCCTGGATTCTTACCGATGTGGCTAACGGAAAAAAAGTTTCTGCCTTAGGTTTTTGTATCGGGGCAGTAGTTGGGCTGGTGGCTATTACACCTGCAGCGGGTTTTGTTACTGTACCCGTATCGATTTTCATAGGAGCCTCCGCTTCGGTAGTAAGTAATTTGGTAGCCCACTTCGGAAAGAAAACCGCTATCGACGACACCCTTGATGTTTTTGCTTGCCATGGGGTAGGAGGTATGGCCGGTATGCTGTTAACGGGTATTTTCGCAACCAGTACGATCAACGAAGCTGTAACCTCGCCTGGACTTGCCTACGGTGGGACAGAATTGTTTGTCAACCACCTAATTGCACTGGTTGGTGTATCGGCCTTCGCGTTTTTCGGTTCCCTGTTATTGTTGAAAATTACAGATTTGATCTTGCCTCTTCGCGTTTCGACAGAAGATGAGGCGGTCGGTTTGGATATTTCTCAACATGACGAGTTCCTTTTGGAAGCTGTCTGACAAACCTTTGACTGACTATAATAAAACCGGGAGGCTGATGGTTCACCTCCCGGTTATTTATTTACATACCAATCTAGTCTCATGCAGATTTGGATCCGCGCATAAGATGATCAATTTTTAACTTGATCACGCCGAAAACGGCCTCTCTAAAAATACCCTTTGACATCTTTGAATTCCCTTGGGTCCGATCTGTAAAAATGATGGGAACTTCCTTAATCTTAAACCCACGTTTCCATGCATTAAATTTCATTTCTATCTGGAATGCGTAACCCACAAACCGTATTTTATCCAGATTAATGGCTTGGAGGACCTCTTTTTTATAGCAAATAAATCCTGCGGTAGGGTCCATGAGGGGCATAGAGGTTATGATTCTTACATACATCCCTGCAAAATACGACATCAAAACGCGTTCGATGGGCCAATTTACAACGTTAACGCCCGTGACATAACGAGACCCTATCGCGACGTCATATCCCTCTACATGGCAAGCCTCATAAAGGCGAACCAAATCGTTAGGGTTATGAGAAAAGTCGGCATCCATCTCATAAACATAATCATATCCCCGGCTAAGAGCCCATTTAAATCCTGCGATATATGCGGTCCCAAGGCCCAATTTTCCAGGCCTTTCGATGAGGTGTAAGCGTCCATCCCACTGTTTTTGCAATTCTTTTACCGCTTGGGCAGTGCCGTCGGGAGAACCATCGTCAATGATGAGAAGATCAAATGAAACGGGTTGTTCAAAAACCCTTTGAATGATAGCATGTATATTCTCAATTTCATTGTAGGTGGGAATGATTACAAGTGAATGATTCATGGGAACTAGTTCGGTTGCACGGTGAAGATCGCACTACTGTCGGTCATTTCCAGATTTTCTTTTACGATCTGGTATACTTCATTCAGTATCTCTGGGTGAGTAGCATAAAAAGCATAACTCTTCTTATAATAGGAAGAATCTGTCTCATATTTCTCCCATATTTCTTGTTGTAATTTATTGAACACCACCACGGACGAATCCATTGAACGGAGATTAAATTTGGCCACCCTAGCTTCTGCTAAGTGGATTTCCGTTAAGATAGCCGCCATTTTTTCCTTGTCCATGACATCGTTTGGGATCTCCACTTTCTTACTGCAGGAGAGAATGACAAGCCCTAGCATCCAGAGGATTGTTCGCATAGCTCTGTGATATAGCCTATATTTACGGTTTAAGTGTACAAAAGTGCAAAAAAAATTAGAAAAAAGGCATTTCCATGTTCAGGCGCTATCTTTCCAGGCTGCACAAGTACGAAATAAGAATTAGGAAGGCCGTTAGCAACCCGAGGCAGGGAAATTTCCATTCTGTTTTCAAGGGGTCCGGTCTCGATTTTTCGGATTTAAGGCAATATCAATACGGCGACGAAGTTCGTGCAATCGACTGGAATACCTCGGCAAAAGGGCATGGAGTTTACGTAAAGCTATTTAAGGAGGAGAAAGAGCAAACGGTATTTTTTTTATTTGACGTCAGTGGATCTCAAAAAGTGGGTGTACCCCAACGCTTGAAAATCGACGCATCCAGAGAGATAGGGGGTGTATTGACCCTGGCAGCCATAAAAGAAGCCAGTCTCGTAGGACTGCAATGTTTCTCCGATCAAAATGAGCGATACTTGAGACCAACCGGGGGGATGAAACAAGCCTATCGTATAATTTCTGCTTTGTACAATGTGGTTCCCCAGTCAAAAAAAACAAATCTGAGTAGGGCTATCTTACACGCACTCGAAATATTGAATCGACGTTCCCTGGTGTTCCTGATCTCTGACTTTGTAGACACGGGCTATGAACTCCATTTAAAAGCCATGGCTCGCAAACATGACCTCATTGTGATACATGTTTATGAAAAAAATGAGCACGAAGTTCCGTCAATGGGCATTATTCCGATAATTGATAGTGAAACGGGGGAAAAAACATGGGTGAATACATCGTCCCCCTATTACCGGAACTATGTTGCCGAACGACATGAGGAGAAAGTTAAAAGTCTGGAATCGATATGTCGACAAAATAAAGCCGATTATATTGCCGTTGAGGCTTCGGAAGATTTCGTTCCGGCACTCATTAAGTTGTTCAGAGTACGTCGTTATCATAAAACAAGGTCAGGGATCAAATAAGATGACAGTCAAACCCACCCTAACGAAGTACCTTCGGAGTTTTTTTTGTATTGTAACAATTATTCTGAATGTCGTCGGGAGTGGTCATGGGCAAGATTTACCAGTTGGCCGCATCGACAAAGATACCGTTCGTACGGGTGAGTCATTTGAATACAGTTTAAGTTTTCGTCACCCGCCCCGCGTCGAAGTATTTTTCCCGGATTCGAACTATCATTTTTACCCATTTCAATTTAAAGGGCAAAAGGTATTTCCGACGACTACCGATCATCGAGGAAGTCTGGATAGTGCCGTTTATCAACTGGTGTCCTTTGAGGTTACACCGAAAATTGGGTTAGCCCTTCCCGTTTACATTTGGGATGGCAAAGACTGTACAGTGGTATACCCGCCGGCCGATAGTAGTGTCGTAGCGCTGTTTGTGGACAGGGCTCGATTGGATAGCTTGACGCCCGGACATATTCCAGAGTTAGTCCCACTTAAGGAAGAAATGAATTATTCGGCCATACTGATTTTGGTTTTAGCATTGGCTACTACTGCGTTTCTTATAAATTGGTTGTTCGGAAAGCGGATTCGCCAACAATGGAATGTGTTTCGGTTACAAAGAAGACACCGGGAATTTGTCCGTAATTTTAATCGACATATGGCGAATGCTAAGAATCGTAATAGTATCAAAGATGTAGAAATGGCCTTGGTACTGTGGAAGAATTACCTGGAACGATTGGAAAATATCCCCTTTACCACCTTTACTACCCGGGAGATTTCCGACACAATTTCGGATGCATCACTTAGTGAAGCTCTCCGGGAAACAGATAAGGTCATATACGGATTTGCCTCCCAGTCGACGGATATCGGTAGCTCCCTCATGACGCTTCATAAAGTAGCGCAGAAGCTGTACCTTCAAAAACGGAAAAAAATCATCGCTACCAATACGCAGGGATAAACTAGGAGAATGGAGTGGTTTTCACTAAAATGGTTTCATTGGGACTGGCTCAAAAATCTGCAATGGGAATATCCGCAGCTTTTGTTCCTTCTACCCCTTGTGCCCATACTTTTTTGGCTAAGAGACCTTTTACATCGACGCGATAAGCAATATGTGAAGGTAAGTATGATTCGTAAAAGTGATTTTATGAATTGGGTCGCCTTCGTACGGTTGTTACCCGCTTTCCTTTATTTGTTAGCCATATGTTTAACCGTTATAGCCGTTGCAAGACCGCAAACCATCACCCAAAAAACAGACCGTTACTCTGAAGGGATCGACATCATTTTGGCCATTGATATATCGGAGTCAATGTTGGAAAGAGATTTGCAGCCCAATCGATTGGCCGCAGCAAAGGAGGTGGCCAAGCGATTTATACGAAACCGGATTCAGGACCGCATAGGCCTTGTTATTTTTGCCGGGGAAGCTTATTCGCTATGTCCATTGACTACCGACTACGATTTATTGATGCAATACATAGAAGACCTCCGACCCGATATGATTAAAGAAGCCGGAACAGCCATTGGTAGTGCGCTAGCTGTGGGAATCAATCGGATGAGGGACTCGAAAGGAAACAGTAAGGTCATCATCCTATTAAGTGATGGAGACAATACCTCCGGAAACCTAGACCCCTTTACGATGTCCAAGTTAGCCGATGCATACGGTATGAGAATTTACAGCATTGTCGTAGGTAAAACCGGCCTAATTTCGGATGCTGAAAACACTTTACAACAAATTGCTTTGCCCGAACATTATTTTAGGGCGGAGGATAATAATGCCTTAGGTCAGGTTTTTGCCCAAATTAACCAACTTGAAAAAGTAAAATATAAAGACACAGTTTACCATGAAGTACGCGACTACTACCGCGTATATTTAATGTGGGGTGTTTTACTATTTATTTTGTTTATTGCCCTTAAAAGCACTTTCATCTCTAACGTTTTAGAAGATTAATGCTGAAATCTTGTTATAACCCGGGATATGTTGAAGCGGGGCTTGATGAAGTTGGAAGGGGCTGTTTAGCAGGACCTGTGGTGGCGGCGGCGGTTATCCTTCCTAAGGATTATACCCATCCACTACTAACCGATTCTAAGCAATTGTCGGCAGCCCAACGCATCAGGGTGGAAAGGGACCTATTAAATGACGCAATAGACTGGGCGATAGCCGAAGTATCGCACGAGGAGATCGATCGGATTAATATATTGAAAGCCAGTTTTTTGGCTATGCATCGTGCGGTCGATCAATTGAAGATCAAGCCCGATCATCTTTTGGTAGATGGGAACCGGTTCGTCCCTTATCCGATGCTCCCTCATACGTGCATAATCAAGGGGGATATGCTCTATTATTCGATTGCGGCAGCTTCCGTATTAGCCAAGAACTATCGTGACCGGCTTATGGCCGAATTAGCCCGGGAATACCCCCAATACGGCTGGGAGCGAAATGTCGGTTATCCGACCATCACGCATCGGAAAGCTCTGATGGAATACGGTGTAAGTCCTTACCATCGGAGGAGTTTTAAGTTATTTAAGGGATAAAAACCGATTTTACTTTCTCTTATAAAGGGGAACGGTACTGCAGGGCTCTCCAAACATAAGGCTTCGTACGACTGGTTTTAGCAACCTTGTAACTTCTACATAAGCGGATACCGGTACCGGATGTTTACTGCAGCCTTTAACAACAACGCGTTTGTCGCGATATTCTTCCACATTAATCATGGCTAAGGCATCGTAGAAAAGTTTCTCTATTAATTTCTCCTCATCCCCAAAAACAATGCTATGTGCATAGGGCTCCAAGTGTAGGGTAAGAAGCATGTACGCCCACGACGGTACAATCGCATCGACCGAGCAGTGAATGGCAACATTTTTCCCTTCATAGGCACTCCAGTCGTGCTCCTTTAAAAAAGCTCTAAAATCTTTTTCTCGAAGTATCAATCCCTGGAATAAGTTGTCTTTAAGATCGTAAATAACACGAGGGCGCTGATCGTATAATTCCTCGAGGTCTAATGTGATTAAACCGCTCGCAGCTACCTTATTTACAATTTCTGGGGTCTCCATATCATTCATTCTACGTTTTGCTTAAATAACAGCGTATCTAAAACGTTTGTTCAAAGGAACCTATATTCCAGTAAACTGAAGGGTTATTCCTCCGATTCCTGTTCTTTCATTGGGGTGATGTGCACCCCTTCCGCTCTGCTACATTTTCCCAAAAACTCTTCTTCCAAGGCCATTCGAACATCGACTTCCAATTGACAGGTCATCTCATAAACGGGGTTTCGGATTTCAAGTTCCATTTCTTTGATCACGCGCATTACGCCGTTCATCGATTCGTAGGGAAACGTGATTTGGTAAGAAGTTGTATGGTAATCGGTGATGACTTCGGCTTCGTCGAGAGCTGCTTCAGTAGCCATTTTATAGGCATTGATCAACCCAGGAACCCCCAAAAGAGTCCCCCCAAAATAGCGTACCACCACAACTAATACATTGCTTAACCCTCTGGAAAGTAATACGTTCAAAATGGGTTTTCCGGCTGAACCAGAGGGTTCACCATCATCACTACTACGAGATAAGCCGGTGCTTAATCGCCAAGCGTAACACCAGTGAACCGCCTTTGGGTGCAGTTCCTTCAACTGTTGCCATAAGTCTCGGGCTTGGCGTTCGGTTTTGATCGGAAAGGCAAATCCTAAAAATCGACTGCCACGATCTTTAAATAAGCCTTCTGAAGGCGACAAGATGGTTAGAAAGGAGTCTTCTTCCGCCATTTACAAGCAAATACTAATTCCCTGACGAACGCACTGTCCCAGGTATTTTTTTTCCTACCATGATAATACCTCTCCTTTTCAGTACATAGGCCGTAACCATGTAAAAACCGAAAAGGAAGATGTAAATTATAATGGAAGTAGTATTGCTAATATCGCCATGATAAATGAAAAATAAAACTACATTCACCACGGTAGCCATCCAAAGGAGGAAGGAAGCTTGAAAATGGGTAAGTCCGTTGTCCAATAAGATATGGTGCATGTGATTTCGGTCGGCTAAGAAGGGCGATTTTCCCTTCGCTAATCGAACGATAAAAACGCGAAGCGTATCGAAAATGGGGACGATAAGAATCAAAAGTAAAATTATCGGGGCATTGGATAGCGCGTCGGGTTCATGTCGATTGGCTACATTGATCCGTAAAAATTCGACACTGAACATGGATAGAAGGAAACCAACCACCAGCGAACCTGTGTCACCCATGAATATTTTACTGGTTTTCGAAAAATTGAAACGTAGGAATCCCAATAGTGCTCCCGACATTGAATAAGCTAAACAGGCAAAAACATAGTGAGAGCCCATCATGAACCAGGTTCCCAAAATTAGACCAGCGATCAAGGCTATTCCACCAGCCAGACCGTCAATACCGTCGATTAAGTTGATGGCATTAATCAGGGCGATAAACACGAAAATCGTCAATGGGATACTGACGATATCGGGAATGAAGTACCATCCGAAAATACCATAGAGATATTCAATTTTAAAGTTTCCCAACACAACGAGGGTGAGGGAGGCACAGATTTGTATTACCAGTTTTTTAGTGGGGTCTAATGCCAGGATATCGTCTTTCAAACCCAAGAAAAATAGGATGGTAAGGCCTACTACCGAGAGCCCGACTATATTAGCGGGGTTGGTTTCATCGGCATGTGGCCATAGGAAAAAAGCTATTATGGTCGATGCGAAGATGGCAATACCTCCTAAAGTAGGAGTAGCGCCTTCGTGAGAACTTCTGAACCCGGGTTTAGCGTTGAGATTTAGTAAGTTCGAAAGGTTGATTATCACCGGTATGGAGACAATCGAAAGAAAGCATGCGATAAAAAAAGACAAGATACACTGATTGACCTTGTGCTTTAGTAAAATATCTACAGCTCCACCAGTAAATGAGTCGGAGAGTATCTGTAATTCCATATAGTTTTATTTCATAATTTAATCAATCGCTGTGGATATAGTTCTTCAAGCTTCAAATATCGAATTTAATAAAGCCTTTTGCAACTGGTTGAACAAAAAGTGATTAAACGGGAAGAACTAACTTTTCGAGTGTTACTTTCACGATGTTAAAGGTTAATCACCATTCATTTTTGCCGTCTTGCTCCTATTGGAAAAATTGGGGAATCTTCCGAAGCGGTTTTAGCAAAAGGGTGAATGGTAGGGGTTTTAAATCATTTTTCGACCATGCTTTTCGATCGTTACGGTTTGCCTTTATTCTATTTTTTAAACTCATATTACTCACGCCGCCTACCCTCATTTTTACTAAAATCTCGGGAATGTAATCGACGAATACTTTGTGTTTATACATCATACGTAACATCAACTCATAGTCCGCAGCACTTCCCATTTCGAGGTTAAACATTCCGAATTGTTCATACACTTGCTTTCGGAGAAATAGGGTGGGATGTGGGGGCATCCATCCCCATAAAAATGATTGCGGGGTATAGTTCCCGGAAATCCACTTCCGCTTAATTTTAGTGCCTGTCTCGTCCACATAGACCAAGTCACCGTAACAACCCATTTTCTCAGGTTGGTCAAGGTTTTGAGCTACTTTGGACAGTATTTGGTTACTCGCATAAACGTCATCTGCATTCAAAATTCCAATCACATCGCCCGTAGCCATTGCGATCCCCTTATTCATGGCGTCGTATATGCCTCCGTCGGGTTCCGAAATAACGCTAGCGATATGTTCTTCATATTGGGAGACTACCTTTAACGTATTATCGGTAGAAGCTCCGTCTACGATGATGTACTCCTTATTAAAAAAGTTTTGCCCGATAACCGAACGAATGGTATCGGCAATCGTTTTTTCACCATTGTAAACGACCGTGATAATCGAGATTTTCAAATTGTTATGCTGGATTTATTTGTCGCGTTTTAATGAATACAGCTGGGTTACCTTGGTAAATACCGTAAGGCTCTAATGGTTGTGTGGCAACCGAATTTACGGTTAATACTGCATGGGAGCCACATTTTACTCCTGGACATACAATGGCTTGGGCTCCAATCCAAACCCCGTCCTCCAGTATTATTGGACCCAATATTAAATCGAAAGTGGGAGCACGATAATTATGATTTCCCGTTAGTAACATAGCCCCTTGAGAAAGACATACGTTCTGGCCAATTCTCACCTCAGCGAGGTTATCAATCCACACCTTTTCACCAATCCATGTATCGTTTTCCACAGTCAGGTACCAGGGGTATTTGATGTTCACCTTAGGTTTGATAACTACCCCCTTCCCTAATTTTGCTCCGAATGCTTTCAAGACAATACATTTAAACGACATTGGATAGGGGAAATAGGTATTGATAAAGAGGCGACTAGCCACATGCCACAACATCCGTTTTAACCAGGACCCAGGCCGATACCAACTGTTGTCGTATTTATCCAACTTGGTTTTTCCTTCGTACATCCTTTCCATGTTCTTCCTTGAAATAACGAATGATGGATTCTTTATCCTTTCCGGCTCGTTGATATACTTCATAAATTTTCGCATCAACGAGAAAACGGTACCACAACCCCTGAAGGAAATGCCAGATCAGTCCTTTCACCCCATCCAGGAAGCCTAGTTTAAATATATATCGATAGACAAAGTAAAGAAATGGACGTGTAAAGAGGGGTAGTGAGGCGTATTTAATCTTTAGATAGCGGGTCCTTTGTTCCTGTGTACCGAAAAGTGAGGGAGTTACCGTAGGTTTATCTTCGAAATTATATTTGATATTCAGGAGATCAATGATTTCACGGGTGGCGTAATTATTATGTTTTTGAGTCCACCAGGACAAATTATTCAGGTTATGATCAACGATATCGTGCTCCAATTTGCGGGTGGTACCTTCGTGCAGTTTGATATGCTCGTCCATCCATAGTTCCTCACAATGGCCTTTTCCGTTACGCCAGATTCTCAATAACCAAATAGGGTAATAACCTCCTCGCCGAATCCATTGGTTCATGAAGAAAACTCTCCTTTTGACGTAGAATCCTGTTACCTCCGAGGGGATATCGCCCGACAAAAGGGTCTGAAGTTCTTCCTTTAATTCAGGAGTGATATACTCATCGGCGTCCATTCGCATTACCCATTTCGTTTGATAAGGGTTGTTTTCAATGGCGTAATTAAATTGGAACGCATAGGATACCCATGGATTAGTTACAACTTTAGCACCCTTGGCTTCGGCTCGTTCGCGCGTATTATCGGTGGAAAACGAGTCTACGATGAAAAATTTATCCGTAAGCCCGGCAAAGCTATCGATACAACGTTCGATGTGCAGGGACTCATTGTGCGTAAGTATTAGGACGGTTAGACTAACCATAGGATTGTTTTAAGCAGGTCTATGCAAATTAGATGCCTGAATAGCATTTTGATAGGTTTCAAGCATTTTCCCAGCTACAATTCGTATGTCAAATCGCTCGGATACCATACGGTAGGCATTGGCCGCTTTTTCGAGCCGATACGTTTCACTGCTCAACATTTCATCCAAGTGACGGGTCAGATCGGCTGCATCCAATTCGGTCAGCGCCGCTGCGTTGTATTGGCGTGTATAATCCCCAAAACCGGTCCGATCCGAAACAATTACGGGGAGTCGGGACGCCATTGCCTCCAATACTGCGATGGAAAAACCCTCCGAATAAGTAGGTAATACAAAAACAGTGGCATCGGATAAAGCCGCTTTTTTCATTTCACCGGTCAACATACCCACAAAGGAAACCTGGCCAGAGAGGTTATGTTGGTTGACAAATGCCCGGGCTTCTGCCTCGTAGCCATCGTCAGGCCCCGCTATTACCAACTGGGTATCCGGCTTTTTTTGGGTATAATCTCGAAACGCAGGGAGTAATAAATCCAGCCCTTTTTTGATATTGAGGCGCCCCATAAAAAGCAATATTTTTTGGTTTTCAGGGATGCCGAATTTTTTTCTAAAAGTGCCTTGGGGGGGGAGTGATTCGTAATCTGTAAGTTTCATGCCGTTTGGGATGATCACCAGGTTACGAGGAGCGTGGCCAAGGTAATGTGTTACGTCTTCTTGTTCTTCCAGATTATTGACATGGATGACATCCGCTTTTTCAAGGAGGTTTTTCTGGTAAAGCAGGGTGACAATCTTCTTTTTCCATGCATGATGATTCACTGCCCATCGATCGAGAAGCCCGTGGATGGTGATGATCTTAGGGGCTTTTATTTTGAGTAAAAACGGTGCTAAGCTTCCAAAATGCCAGATTCCGTGTATATGGATGATGTCAAACGCATTTCCATGATTTTTAAGGTATAGGTATAGCTCGACGGAGAACTCCCGATAGATATTGGCTAATGGTTGTGTACGACGACAAGGTATGATTTGCGCCCCCTCCGGAGCAGGGTAAAGTTTATCTCCATCCGACATAGGACTCAGTATAGTTACCTGATGCCCTTGAGCGATAGCTTCTACCGTATGGTCGTAAATAATTCGTGCCGGACCTCCGATTTCCCAGGTGTAGGCACAGATATTCAATATTTTCATGTTGTATTACGCCCGCTTAACTTTGCAAAGGTATCAACCATTGCGCTGGCTACTTTCTCGACAGCGAAGCGGTTAACCAGTTTTTGACCGTGTGCCCCCATTGCACTTCTTTCTTCCCTAGAGCTGTTCATGAAGTACATGAGCAATTTTGACAATTCCATTTCGTCAAAGGGATTGAATGTGTATCCGTTTTTTCCTTGCTCTACCAAATCAGCGCTACACCCACATTTCTCGGATACGATAACGGGCAAACCACAAACGAGTGCCTCATTGACGACTAGTCCCCAGGGTTCAGAATAACTCGGCAAGATTAACACATCTGCCTGAGCAAGCCATTTGGGAACTTCCAGCCAAGAAACCCCTCCAGTTAGTTTTATCGATGTAAGTCGACTGTTATCCCGTATTTTTTCGATTTCTTTTCGTTCTGGTCCATCGCCGACCAAAAGCAATTCCCAAGGGTTTTGATAATGTTGAATGGCATTTTGATAGGCGTTAAGCAGGAGCCGGAGATTTTTTTCCGGTGAAAAACGACCCACAAATATAAAACGACCCGGTACGTTGCTTGGGGTTTTTTCGGTGTGTTCATACACCTCTCGAATTCTTTTGTCATCCACAACGGCGGCATTCCGGACCTTAATTTGATGACGTTTTACACCCAGGTTTAGTAGGTAGTCGACCGAAGTTTTTCCAAAGCAGAAATATGCATGTGCCTGGGTTACGATCCAACTTTTCAACTTTTCTTTGATGGGGTTCCTATACTGATCGTCATTGGAAGATTCGGAGGATAAGATCACTTTTACGCCCTTCCATTTGGCAAAGAGCATCAGGAGTACTTGTGCCCAATCGTAATAACCGGTGATATTCAACACGGTTGGTTTAAAGTCTTTGAATGCTTTAAAAAGCGCTTTTAACCGTTCAAAAAATTGAATTTCGTCGAGGCTTTTTTGGAATAATACCGTATACGGATAATCATAGAGTTGATCTTCCGCCTGCATTTGTTGCCGACTGGATTCATATAGTCCAATTTGTACAACCTGGAATTCGGCTTCCGGACAGCGTACTTTTAGGTTCCGATGGATTTCGGTGAAAAGGTTGGATTTATAATGTGCCCATAATTGATTGTGAACAATGAGTACGCGCATCACTTCGGTCCATTCAGATATTCAAGGATTAAAGGGAAAAGGTTGCCGGCAAGAAATTTCTGCCCTTGCGGATTAAAGTGAACAATATCCCGTTCACGATAATATTCCTTCAAAGGGTTCATTTCAATCTCTTTAATCAAGCGAATTCCGTGGTTTTCTGCAAATTCGATGATAAGTTGTCCTTGCTCGTTATAATCGCCATCTTCGATTTCAAAGGTTTCCGGGTGGAGGTAGATCAATAACGGAACTTCGTTCTCTCTTGCAATTTGGTCTAATTCGGCAAAGCCAGGATTAAAATCGGGGTGTCCCTTCCAGATACCTCTGGGGACTTCCAAGCTATCGGGTGAAATTGTATCATTTAGTGGAGCATAATAGGTATTATTGAATTTTAAATCCCGGATATATAAGGGGTATATATATCTCTTCCAAAGTTCCACTAGAGCGATTTTATATTGGCGGTCGGGAAGGTTGGGATCTATACCTACCTGGTCGTGATGAGTCATATTATCAAACGCATCATGACTGCTAACTACCAAACAAATAAGTTTTGCACCGAAAATGCCATGTTTTCTAAGGTAGGCAGCGGCATTGTCGGGTCCCCACGAGCCAGCAGAGATATTTAGCACTCTTACGGGTTTACGCAAGGTATCCGAAAGTTGCTTTTCTAATAACGTTGACGCCAGGTCGTCGTTATCGGTTAAACTACCACCATTGACCACCGAGTCCCCGATCAGCAACACTATGGTTGAGTCAGTTTCTGATAGCTCCTCGCTCCGCATGGAAAAAGCGTTGGTTCGTATGATGTTTCCGAAACGCTTTACACGTTGATTGGGGGCATAGATGTACTCGTAATCAGCGTCTTTGATGTACAGGGGTGCGTTACAAAAACCATAGCCGAACCGAAGTATCAGTTCAATACATACTAGTAAAAATAAAAGAGAAAAGACGACCTTTCTGATAAGTAGTAGCATTCAGTCAAAAATAATCAGACGGCAAAGGTAAGCTTTTTCAGCACCTGTTTAAAATTAGGATGTTTTGACCAGGATCGATTTAGTCTTTCGCCACAATTTTTCAGGCCATTCTGGGTCCATACACGGTTTTTCTATGAGTAAGTAGAAAATGACACTTCCAAGAAGTACTGGTACTATACATATAACGGCGACAAATAGGAATTCCAGTGCGTAGGAATCAAAAAATTGAAACCGGAAAATAACTTTCATCAGCGCCGATAATAGGGGCTGATGGACCAAATAAATGGAATAACACATACCTCCGATCAAGGAAATCCATCGGTAGGCAAAAATTTTCCCCCAGAACCGGTTCGTGAGTACCAAATAATAAAAGGCTGTAATAGCTAAGGGGAATAACATCGCATAATAGATATCGTGTTCTTCCGTCATCAAATGAGTTCTCACGTGGGGGAGAAATAATACGATGAGGAACAGAATTAGACCTATTATGGTGAAATACCAGGTATCGGTTTTGATCTTGGGTTTTTGTATGTAAAAATCGGCCAATAAAATTCCGGCGATAAAAAACTGGATATAGTGGATGAGGTAAAACCCAGGGGTTTGAACGTTGGATTGTAAAAAGGGTAACGTTAGAATTAGAAATAGTATCCCCATCCGGCGCAATCCGGTAGGGAGCTTCAACACCTTAAATAAAAAGGGAGCCAATACATAAAAATGTACTTCCAATTCCAAGGACCAGGCTACGGAAAGCAAGAAGGAAGTGACCCCATAAAAAAACACATGGCTATATATTAAGGAGGCTAACAAGCTGCGAAAGGCAAACGGGTAGTCCATGGTCGTGAACATTGGAAAGACCACAAACATGACGAGCATTGCCATAATATAGGGTGGTTCCAAACGCGTTAACCGACGTTTATAGTAACGCTTGAGGGAAGGGGCTTTTGCACCTGTCAAGTAAGACTTGGCAAAGGGAAGTGCCAATATAAATCCACTGATCACAAAGAAGAGATCCACCCCTTTTCGTCCGTCGATCAACCAGGATCTAAGCCAATTGTATTGCTCCAGATCGTCAAATTGATGAGGAGAACTGAATTCGAAAAACGAATGTACATGGTGGAGGTAAACCAATAGAATGGCCAGGAAACGGAGTCCATCAATTTCCGGAATGAGTTTGCCGTGCAATATTTTCCGGGAGAGGAGATTGGAAATTCGTTGGCTGAGTGACATTCAAAGATCCTTTTTACCTGGCTCTGGGGCTTTAGTTTGTTGAAGCAATTGTATTACCTGACTGATTGAGTTGGTTCGTTTTCTTGGCCAGATAGGGTATACCCAGAAAACGAACAAAGAATATATAGGGGAACCAGTATGCGATGTCGTAGGGGCGCCCTGACGTTAAAAGCAAGGCTGGGAAATACATAAAAAAGGAAGCCGCAAAAACACCTAAGGGACTTCGATTCAATCGTATTTCTTTGAGTGAAAACATGAGGAAAAAGAAATTCAAGGTACAGAATATAAAGCACCCGACTAGGCCGTGATTGGCTAACATTTCGATCGGAGGAACATCCATAAATTCGTATTTATACCCATTCCCAACCACTAGGACTTTCGGATTGTCTATATTTTCTTTTAGAAAATCAAAGCTAGCTACCCGCCCCATCGCGGAGGCGTCCTCTTCGACTTCCGCACTGGTTTGAACTTCGAAAGCGGTATAAAGCACGTTTTCAAAACGATCGATTAGGACGTCCCAATAGTTGATGATAATGCTATATAGACTATAATATTTGTTGATCAAAAACCGAATCACTCCACCTATAATAATGAAAACCACTAGGGCTTTCAGGGTGAACAATTGCCTTATACCATTGAGAACCCTGGAAGAATTAAGACGGAGCATACCATGGGTCGCTACAATCATTCCGGTACCCAGTAAGCAGGATTTCGACTGGGTCAAGATCATTACGCAAAAACTGAATAGGATTGAAACGACCAAGAATATTTTAACCCAAGAGTTTTTAAATTCCCGAATCAATACGTAGCCCGATAACATACAGATTAGGGCATTGCGTGCCGCTAAGTGTGGGTTTCCACCTTGTTGAGCATTTTCATTGGCAAAGGTGACGGCCGCCCGCATACCCAAGGTCCACGAAGGATTAGTCGCTAAAGAATATACCAGGGTCAGGTTGTTGAATAACGACATGAGAAACAAGACAACCAGGAGCGGTCGTTGGATGTCGTTCGGAACATATAAGAGCAGAAAAAAGAAGGCAAATGTATAAGCGAAGTTGACCACATCGGTAGCCCCTTTCCCGGAATAATTGATAAAGAAGAAATAATAGACCAGTAGCCCAAAAAACAAGGCAGCAAACTGAAAAAGTAGAATGTTGGGCTTATAGGCCACAAGTTTCAGTTTGTTGGGAACCATGAGGAGCAAGGCCAGTGCAAAGAAGACTCCGGTAAAAACGCTACTAGCCGGTCCTATTCCGAGCGTATCCCGGACAAAGAAGATAAGAGGAAATCCATTGATCATCATGGAAATCCCGACAGAGTATCGTAAGTAGTTAAAATTCCCTATAACACTGCTTAAATTCATCTTCTACTGTAAAACCCAAGTCGATGTATAAGGTAAGCAAAATCGAGGCTTCCTATTAAATACATAACTTTACGGAGTCGGATACAAAGATACCGGATTTTTGTGGGAACTTTCAGGTTAAGTTTTCGAGCGAATTCATCACGGATTTTCTCATGTTCCTTACGTCCAACCTCAGCGATGGTGGATGATTTCGCACTCTCGTGTATACGCAATGCTCCTGCGAGTCCATTTACTCGTAGAGCTTTGACTCCCGGTTGGGAGGTGTATCGTGTAATGAACTCGTAGTCGAAAGCGAAATGGTAAGTCTCATCAAATAGGCCAAAATTTTCAACCAAATCCCTTTTGAAGAAGAGCGATTGATTATGGATTTGCATCCCTTCCCATAGTTGTGCGTAGAAGCTGAAAGGGATGGTTTTTAATAATTCCAATACCCGATCCTGCGTATCTATCAAGTAAAGGTCGCCATATAATATATCTCCATTCGACTTCGATACCGCCTTGGCAAAATTCAAAAATGTTTCCGGGAAGTACACATCGTCCGAGTTTTGAAAGGCGATCCATTCACCCGAAGCCCTTTTTAATGCTTTATTCAATGCATCTACCTGGCCTTTATCTTTCTCGCTGACCCAAAAAGCAAGGTGTTTTTCGTACTTCCGCAGAATATCGACCGAGTGATCCGTGGATCCACCATCGATAACGATATATTCCAAATTAGGGTAACCCTGATTCAAAACACTTAAGATTGTTCTTTCCAGAAAATCTGCTTGATTATAGGAAGGGGTTATTATGGTCAGTTTCGGTGTTACAAGACCCGAAAAATCGGGGAGGTCTTTCTTATCCATCTGTTTCGAAACAAATTTCTTTAAAAGACCTGAATAGAGATTCAATGATTTCATCCCTTATATTTCTACTTTATCAATTAGTTTGACGATCTGGTCCAGCTCTGACTTCACGGCTTTTCGAAAATTCCGCAGTATCGATATGGGTGCATATTTTCCAAAATGGGCTTTACCTGGAATCTTGTATTGGGTATAATTCTCCAGTAAACTCTTGTAATTTCTGTGCATGATTTGCCAGCCCGGATGTTGTCCTAAACGGTGATGATCCGACCATACGGGGTGATAACCCTGTAAACCGGTGAAATCGATCGTAAAGAAATAAACCCCATTGACCGATGGCAATTGACGTTGCATGGTAAATTGGGTATAAGGCGTGTTGTTTAACCCCAGCCGCCAAAGCGGGTCTCGTATGATTCCCCAGGCTGGCACATGGATGGGAACGTAGTTTAACCATAATTGATCCAGGCACATTCCGTCACAGAGGTCGAAAAATGCACGATCTACCGTACGGGACGCCCACCAATCTAACAGCATTCTAACGGGTTCCGTATTTTTGGCCATCCATGCATTTGCATTAAACATCCCGATATTCAAAATTCTTTTGTCATCCAAGTTTCCATTGACGGGAAGTGGCTCAAGGATATTAGCCGTCAACAAAAAGTCTTGGTTCGGTTTTACCAGATCGTCTAGTGGTCGACAGACCAACGAAACCGGAGTAAGAAAAACCCATTCACTTCCTGTTTCCGATTGCTTAAACAAAAATTGTGCAAACCAGGGTCGAACAGCGTGAACGAATTCGAAATCGTAATAACGTTCACTCATTTCGGTCAAATAGGGTACACCAATTTCTTCGACAGGGATGATGTCATACGCAATAGCAGGGACGGAGAGAGGAGCACTGTCTGCGTAACCGATCACATATCGGGCAGTGGGATGATGCGTCCGAATACTATCCCCCAGCGCGATGGCTTCAGCGAGATGATAACGATTGCAAACGGTAAAAAAACTGATCAAAATGGTAATCTATTTATGCTTAAGTAGTAATTCGAGTTTTTCAGCATGGCTATTTGGGTCGATACCTGTAATCGTAAACGGCATATCAATGCGTTTGAGATCCCAATTCACTTGATCAAATGGGAGGGAAAAATACCTGCTTACGATTTCAGTCGGTACGTTCAGGGCTGGCCATAAGCCTTTCGATTTCTTGTGCCAGTATATGTGATCATTTTCAAAGGCAACGCTACCAGATAGGAATTTATGTATCCCTCTTCTGTTTTTTTTAGTTAACGTAACAAAACGATCGATTTTTCGTAAAGAGCACCAACCGTTCTTATCCGACACATAATCATGTCCTTGCTTACACCAATAGTGAAGTTCGTTTTTTACAAATATTGTATTTCCAAGTAATAAAAGCATATACTCTGCCCAGCCGAATTGTTCGTAAAACTCTTCGCGAAGGGTTAATTGTGCAAAGGCTTTTTGCCCAGAAAAGTATTTGGGATCGAATCGGTAAAAGGTTGATTCAGGAAACAATTGCTGCACTTGCTCCTGGTACTGGTTCTCCCCACTTACGAAAACGAATGAAAATCCTTTTAATGTGTATATAGCCTGTTGGAGAAGACTTAAATCTTCTGCGGACCAGTAATTTTCCCAAACTGGTATAACAATCGTTGCTAGTTCACGCATCAGATGGTGTCAAATACATTGGACAGGTATTCGAATGGTTTTTTCAGCGATTTTCGAACGCGTTGGTATCGTAAAACCCGTGGTGGTTTGATATAAGCACAGGGGAATTTTCGATAATATTCCTGTCCATTTTCCCTCAAACGCTCCCCGTAGTAGTCGAAAAGTTCGTGTAAATCAGGCCGCTGGGCCATTTCGAAACGATCCTGATATTTAGACAAAATTTGGGGTTTGGCAGGATCATAACCACTGTAATGAAAGAATATAAGCGAATGCTTTTGATTCACCTGAAATCCTTCGTCGTTTTTTGAAAAAGTCCGTTCGTGTAGGTTCCAATAGGCTGCGTTATAGCCTGGGTCACGTTCAATATGGACGTTTTCGATAAATACCGGTAAAAAGTTCATCCAATTTTGGTCCACGAAAAGTCCGTCGCACAAGGCGATTAAACATTCATAGGTCAGTTTTTCTTCCCACCATTTGACGAAGGAAGTCGTTCGTTCGGTTCTGTTGAATGCCACAAAGCCTAGATTATAGATCCCCGTATTCAAGTGGTGTAGTTCATTTGGCGTTTTCTGGTCCTCAATGGGGGAAAGAATATGGGGGGTGAGCACGGCATCGTGGTGATCCAGATTGGCGAGCAACTGGTGGAGGGGTTGGTAAACGATAATATCCGGATCAAAATAGATCACTTTATTAGCTTCCGGGTATTTCTCCCAAAAATATGAGAAATAAAAGGGTTTAACCGCCGTATTAAGTTCTGTGATATCGTAGCGATTACACATTTCATCGAAACCATCGATTCCGATACGATGTACTTCGATCAGCGGACATTTTGGTTGATATTTGGGTTCGAAGCTCACATGGTCGAGGCGGTCGACCAGCCCTACAAAAAAGTTTATTTCCGGATTCGTTTTTGCCAGCGATTCTCTTAGGGTGAGCGCTTGCGCCAGGTAATTTATGGAGCAAATCGTAAATGCAATCGTCATTGGTCCAGTTTCTCAGAAAGTCTTACGTTTAGATATTTCCGGATGATGGCCATGATTTTCTCTACACTGGGTCCTGTTTTGTGTCTTTCCAACACTTTTTCCCGGCCTTTTCTTCCTAGGGCAGTTCTTTCATTGGGGTCGAGGATCAATTGGATAATGGCCTCTGCCGCAGCGGGAATGTCGAGATAGGGGACGGTACGTCCGGCGTCGTTAGCGATCAATTCCGGTGCACCCCCTGCTCCTTGAAAACAGACTACGGGTGTTTCATTGAGTGCGGCTTCCATCACCACTAACGGATAGGGATCTTCCCTCGAACACAATAATAGGATATCAAAACGACTAATATAATCCAAGGCATGTGGGGTCGGGGGAATGAGAATAATTCGATCCGACAAGCCCATTTGGACAATGTCTCTTTGGATTAATTGATAGATAGCATGTTGCTCCCCGGCGCCCACCCACACAAAGTATACGGGTAACGGGGCTGTTTTTGATATGACGAAACTGGCAATCCAATTGAATATATCGTTTCCTTTACGCCATTCTGCGTTTCCGCAACCGCCAATGACAATGGCATCGCTGGGCAACTTATATTTCTCTTCCAGGAAGCCGTGGTTGGCGTTTTTGAAGTTTTCGTCGATATAGTCGTGATCAATCAAAGTGAGAATACTCACCGACTCCTTAGGAAAATTGAATTCTCGGATGTAAAAATCAGCGACGGCTTGTGAAACGGCAATCAGGTGATCTGTTTTCTGCAATAGGAACTCGAGTTCGTTCCGCTTCGCATACATATTGGCCGACATTTCCAGCTCATGGGCAAAGAGAATAACCGGCAAATGGTGAAGAAATTCTAATTCATTGAAATAGATTCCGGCGTTGGCGATAGAATTAATAAAGATCAGTCCAAAGTCCTTGGCGTTGAGCTGCTGTTCGATAGCTTCGCGGCGTTTGTTTTTTGCACGACGTTGGAGGGTTTCTGAAAAGCCGATTTTACAAAGTAGTTTATCACCCAGCGGACTAACCACATAGTGATCGTTTTTCGGCAACTTAATGGTAGGCAATACCGCTTCGAAATCCTTTGTAACCACCCCGCCATCGCACAAAAGAAGCTCCATTGGAACCCTTTTCTGTTTCAAAATTTTCAGTAGTTGGAGTAGCAATAATTGGCTTCCAGCTCTGTTGGCGTCGTGACTTACAAATAGAATTTTCTTATTCATTACTATTACCGTTATCCCGGCATGGTTTTCGTACAGCGGTGATCTTACAAAAGACTAGTATGCTTCGTAGCTAAGTTTCCCGGGTACCCTTTTTGCAGGAACGCCTACGTAAATACCCCATTCTTCTGAATCCTTGTTGAGGGAGGAGGCCATACCGAGCAGGGTGCCTTGTGCAATATTAGTATAATCCTTAATGGTTGAATTTACGCCAAAGAAACAATACGGATGAACGTGGCAATGTCCTGAAAGAACTACGTGCGAAGTAAAAAATACATGGTCGTCGATTCGGCCGTGATGGCCAATATGATTACCGCTCCACAGCACCACGTTATTACCTATCGTCGTAAAAGGTTGGATGGTATTATCTTCCAGGATAAAGCAGTTTTCACCGATTAGGGATTTATCATAAACGGTGGCTCTCGAACTGATGTAGGATATAAACGAATATCCTTTTTGCTTGGCTTCTAAATAAACTTTTTCTCTATTGCGGTTCATGTTCCTGGCGGTCATGGGCGCAAAAAAAGAAAAATCGGAAGGGGGGAAGACTTGTTCTATTTCCTCGAAAGCAACCACGGGAAGGCCTTTGAAACTGTTTTCAGTGATGTATTCTCTGTTAACAGCGAAAGCTACAACGTTATGTTCCGAATCGTTTTCAAGGTAAAAATGAGCTAGTTCTGCCGTATCCAGAACACCGAAAATGATTACGTCTGCCATCCGTGTGGATTTTTGTCAATAGGTAAAGTTCAAACAAACAAACTTGGAAAATTTCCTGTAGAAAAGCAATTTTTATACCAGTTCGTAGTGTTGGAGTAGCTCCCGTACTTGGGACACGCTATTGAACATAAGCATATCTAGGATGGAAAGTCCCGGAACAAAGGGCTCTTGAAACTGGGGGTAGGGGGTAAGCCCCGCTTTTAAAAATGAGAGTTTGATTCCTTTTTCGGCGAAAATGCCCTTGTCGTAGAGAGCCATCCCGCCCTGGGGGTTAATATAATGCGTGGCTTTTTCCTGGATACAAATGTCAAGTATACGATCTTGCCCCTTTAAATGCGCATTGTCGTAAACCGTTGAAGAAGGGACGATCTCCGTTTGTAACTCTAAATAATTGCTGATTTTGACCAGCGCATTGTGGCAAAAATCACCCACATTTTCGGACTCGTATGCGAGTAAATCCACGAGTAAAGGGTAAATAACAGAAAAATAGGGGGCTTTTCGATACGCTTGTTCTACTGTTTTTAGCAGCTTATGCTGCCAATTGGTGTCACTGCTGAGCGTAATTTCCCTAATAAGTTTATTCTGACTGGCTTTTTGTAGGGGGATCGTGAAAAGGGCTGGCTGCCCATTAAACAGGAAGTTATTACGATTAATAAAACCTCGGTTGATATAATTTACATCGTCATAAATTACGAATTTGTCCACTGCCCCCAAGAGTTGAAAATAGCCGACATAGGGCAAAAAGTAGGGTTGCATGATAGCCAGTACCATAATTTTATAGAATGCGATCCGGAAGTAAAGGTTACTTCAGTTTTCTTAAATAATAATCTTCCCCAGGTACGATCATGTTTTTCATCGTCGTATCGGTTCCCAAACGGATATCTCCAGGTTGCGGTGCGATTACGTTTTTTGAGAAAAACAGGTAGTCAGCCTCTGGGGGAATGGGTCGTAAACCCTGCTCAAAAGGATTAATCGAAATTAACTTGCGGGTGAGTTTTCGTCCGTAAAGTGGATACTCAAAATCGTCATTGATAGTTCCTAATGCTACCGTCGCATCTTGAGGTACCAACGAATCGAATTTCGCATAAGCCGGATAGGTATCGGGTCGTGCAAAGGTCTGCATTTTTATCCGATCGGCTGTAAAAGCCGATTCATACCCATAAGCCGGTAGAGGTAAACAACGTATATTGAGGAATACGGCCATCAAAGCTGACAGACAGCCCGCGAATACGATAAAACCGATGTAGCCTTTCCAAATCACTCGATTAGGACGCAGGATGGAGAAGGTACGGGTAGAGAATAAGAGCATCAAAAATAAGGCACCGAAGACACCGGTTTCGATAAAATAACGGCCTTTAAACGGGTCATAAGGAGCTGAATACGATAGCGCCAAAAAGTGAAGAATAAAGGCGATCGATAAGAACCAATGCGGTCTCGACCAAACAATTCTGAAAAATACCAGTACAATCATCGGTATTATCAGGGCAAACCCGAAAATACCCCAATATGGATTTGCATTGTAAAATTCAAATCGACGCTGAAAACTAAAAGGGACAATTGAAAAGTCGGTTTCTTCATCCAGCCTCATTTTCAATTTGTCTTCTAGAATGACCAGTGGTTTACGCATCACTTTATTGAGGTCATATCCCCACTGCGCATTTCGAAGACCGTCCAAATTGGCAAAATCATAGGCGTATCGCACCACGTTTCTGCTCCCTTGTTCAAACAGATTATTCAAGCTCCCAGCTCGTTCAACGGATTGATGTTTGAGGGCTGTAGGAGGGCCAATGGGGTGTCCAAAAACTTTGATATTGGTGAGGTAGCCCGTCGGTAGGGTATAAACGATAAGCGCGACTATTATGGACAACGCTAATTTTATAAAACGGTTTTTAAAAACGGTAAAATCAGGTGATAGAAATACCGTATAAAGCATGATGATGAATATCGACGGGAAGAGCAGGACGAATGTAATTTTGTGGCCTAAAGCGATGCCGAATGTCATTCCTGCCAAATACAAATAGTGGTTCGATTTGGTCGTATGGTAAGAAAAAAGGAAGTATAACAGGCAAGACATGTAGGCCGTCAGGACAATATCGGTCTCTGTCGTAACGGCTTGCATCAAGAAATTGAGAAACATACTGTAGGATAACGCACAAAACAAACTGGCCGTAAAGTTTCTGCCTATACGTTGTACAATGGCAAACACAGCCACGATGGTTATCCAATAGGAAGAATGGTGAATGAGTTTAAAGGCATTTTCAATTTTACCACTGATGAGGTAGGTGAAAATGTGTATACCGGTGAGACTTTTTGGATACGTATCCATGTTCCAATTAGTCCCGCCGAAATGTTTCATGTTCCCGTGTTGTATGTATCGAAGAGGTCGATTGAGGTGCCCCGTCATACTGTCCCATTCATTGGGTACCGTGAATAAGACCAGTGCAAAATTGGTGACGGCAATAATGGCCAAAGTGCCTATAAGTAGTGCGAAAAGGAACTTTAAGTAGGGGTTTAAATCTTTGAACCATGTCCTCATCCAAGCGGCACGATTACGAAACACCTGTCGAACGGAAAAGGGTTCATGGGTGCAAAATTTAGACCATAGGGCATAATGGATTCCGATGGCGAGATAAACCCCGACGATCCAGGCACCTGTATTGGCCGTAAGATTGAGTGGTGAGAGAAGAAAACCCACTGGAACAATACTTCCAACAAACAATAGGAAGCACAGAACCAAAAATTCAGATAAAGAGGGCGCCGATATACGTTTGGCAGTGATTCCAACCAGGTAAACAAATACTAAAAAGGCAAGCCAATAGAGTACGATCATTATTAAAATTCTTTACAGTATAGCCGAATGGATGGTACTATTGATCCCTGTAGCAATTTCTACTGCTTTTTCCTCTTCCAGTCCTACAAAAAGCGGCAATGCTAACACCCTTGACGAAATGCTTTCAGAAACCGGGCATGCATAGTGCTCGGGCACGAATGACAGTGTGTTGAGCGATGGATGAAAGTACCTTCTACACCCGATCCCGTTACTCAGCAACGCCTGCTGCGCTTCCAATAGCATTTTTTCAGAAGGGAAAATAACTGGGTAATACGAATAGTTATATTCGATTTCCGCAGCCAATTTTGGTTTTTTCAATATTTCCCAATCCAGTTCCCGGTCATACCAGGAAAAAATTTGCCGGCGATAATGAATAATCTCAGGGACATGTGGCAGGTTGCAAAGCCCCATCGCCGCATGAAATTCTGAATTTTTTCCGTTAATACCAGCATAAAAATAGTGATCATCTCCTTTATGACCAAAAGCCCTTAGTAGATGTAGCTTATGGTCGAGTTCTTGGTGTGGAGTGACTAACAAACCGCCCTCTACCGAATGAAATACCTTGGTAGCATGTAGGCTGCATGTTGAAATATCGCCATATAAGAGGAGTGATTTTCCCTTATACGTTACGCCAAAGCTATGGGCTGCATCATAAATGACCTTTAAGTTGTGGCGTTTTGCGATTTGGTCAATTTTTTCAATGGCACATGGATTCCCGTAAACGTGTGTTGCGAGAATCGCTGTGGTGGCCGGTGTGATGGCCGCTTCTATCAAATCCGGATTTATATTCAACGTTTCCGGGTCGATATCGACGAATACCGGTTTGCAATTGTTCCAGATGATGACGTTAGAAGTAGCGCAATAAGAGAAGGGTGTCGTAATTACTTCCCCTTTAATTTCGAGCGCTTTAAGTGCTATTTGTAACACGATCGTACCGTTACTGCAATAATAAAGGTATTGAGCTCCGGTATAAGCCTTGAGCTTATCTTCGAGTTCTTGCAGCAAGGGACCGTTATTGGTCAGATGAACGCTTTCCCAGATTTGATCGATATATTTTAGATATTCTGCTTTATCGGGGAGAAACGACTTCGTTACATTAATCATTTGTTACAGGCTCAGTTTGGGAAATCGTAAATTTCAGCTGTGGGCGTATATAACCCGGCCATTTCCCATACCAGGTAACACCTTCACGATAGTCCTGAATATCAAATGAAATTATTTCTTCCAGGTTGAATAGTACTTGACTGGTATCCTTTACCATCATTACTGAAATCACATAACTTCCGTCATTTAGAAAATTTCCGGGGATTTCGCAAACGGCTTCCACGATTCCCTTAGAGAAAGTTTGTGCCTTTGTACCCACATTAAAAATGCATTCTCCCGTATAAGCATAGAGGTGTATGCTGAGATTTAACATCGCATTATCCTCATAGTTCCAAAACTCGCAAACCAGTTTCATCGACGTGCGAACATCGATGTGAAGCAGACCGTCGAGGTAATTGGGAACCAGTTTCACACATTTCATGCGAACCTGGTCATTACCGGGTGCGTTGGAAGGGTCGTCCCAAACATGTTCCAAGCTTTTTTGAGAAACGCGACTCAAATAGGTACTGACAATATGGGTCGTGTCACCGTGTTCTAATAACCTCCCTTTTTCAAAATAGAAGGCTTTGTTACAAAGTGATTGGACGGCTGTAAGATTGTGGCTTACGAAGAGGATGGTTCTTCCGCTTTCGGAAACATCCCTCATTTTCCCGAGACTTTTCTTTTGGAACTCGGCGTCACCAACGGCTAATACTTCGTCAACGATCAGTATTTCCGGTTCTAAATGAGCCGCAATAGCAAACCCCAAGCGAACGTACATCCCGGAGGAATATCTCTTAACAGGGGTGTCGAGAAAGCGCTCAACACCGGCAAAATCCACGATGGCGTCAAAGGATTTCTTAATTTCCTGGCGTGTCATGCCTAAGACAGAGCCGTTGAGATAGATATTTTCACGACCTGTAAGTTCAGGGTGAAACCCAGTCCCCACTTCCAATAAGCTGGCGACGCGCCCCTTGATATTTACCCGACCCGATGTGGGTTCTGTAATCCTACTTAAAACCTTTAGTAAGGTTGACTTACCCGCTCCGTTGTGTCCCACAATTCCCACTCGATCCCCACGCTCAATTTCAAAACTCACATCCCTTAACGCCCAAAATTCTTCCCGAGTATTCGCTTGGTTTTCCAAATTATTTCTCGAAAACAACCGCCTGCTGGTTTCAGAAAACCAATCCCGGATGGTACCTCCAGACCGTTGGTTCTTGTGGTCGATGATGTACTTTTTGCTAATATTTTCAGCTACAATTACAGGCATATTCTCTATCAGGGAGTCTCAATTTTAGAGATGGTCAACGAAACTGCTTTCTTTTTTACGGAAGTATGTCACAGACAATACTAAGGCTATCGTCGAAATAATAATGGTACTATATAGGCTCCTAATATCAAAATAGGCATTGTTTCCCAATAAACACCAACGGAATCCGTCCACCAGACTGACGATCGGATTCAACAGATGGTATTTGTAGTACCAGGTACCAGCCACCATCTGACTACTGTACGCAATTGGACATGCGTAGATTCCTACTTGAACAATAAAGGGAATCAATTGCGCGATGTCTCTGAAACGCACATTAACCGCTGCAAAAAATAGGCCAAAGCCAAAAGCGGTCATAAAGGTAAGTAAAATAAAGAAGGGGAGATATACAATATTACTAGACGGCCAATAGGAATAGCCGACGATACTGATGAGTAAATACAATACGAAAGCAATCAGAAAATCTACCAAACCGACCGATACAGCGCTAAGGGGCATTATCAATCGGGGGAAATAAACCTTAGCTACCAGGTTTGAGTTGAGGGTTATACTATTGCTGATCTGTACAAAGGTATTGGAGAAAAAGGTCCAAATCGTAATACCTCCCAAAACCATAAGCGGGTAGGGCACTCCTTCATCGGGTTTCAACTTGGCAACCACACTGAAGGCGATGGTCATTACGATCATCGTGGCTAATGGCCTGATGACACTCCAGGCAATGCCCAAAAGTGTTTGTTTATAGCGAACGGAGATGTCCCGCTTGGAAAGGATCCACAACAACTGGCGGTGTTCCCACAAGTCCTTCCAATACTCTTTTACACTACTTCCTGGTTTGATGGTAATGTTTCTCGCCATCTTATTGTTCTAGTTCCACAAATTTAGGCTCGGCTCTCTTTTTTTTCTCCCTGACAGCCTCTTCGTATGCTGATTTAAAATAGACGTATATCAGGGCGAAAAGTAACCCCAGTAAAGCCCCGATTTGTTTGCGTTTCCCCGGGTCATAAGTCAAGTCGAGTGGACGTTTAATCGGTTCAACTATTGTAAAAAGGGGCGCTTCTCGCACCAATGACACCCGCGTTTGTTCAGCACCCGCTAGTGCTTCCAGATATAGCCTTTGAATAAATTCATTATCCCGGGTGAGTTTCGATAGACGAGCGGGGGTCTCTACTTCTACCGAGTAAATACTCTGATCGGTCGCACGGGCAAGTGTTGTTTCTGAACCAGCCAGTTTTCTACCCAAGGAGTCGGCCCTTTTTTCAAGTAATGATAGTGTTTTTCGAGTTTTGGTCGTCTGGATTTCCGCATAAAATTCGTCAACGGTCTCCAGAAGGGTGTTAGCCCAAATGGTGGATAAATTTTCGTTAATGGTAGTTACCGTGAGGGTCATGAACGACGATTTCCTACCTAATTCGTCAATTTGTGTCGCATCTGAAATATCTTCGATGACGTCGTTAAGTACCCGCCTTTCGTCGATGGTCATGCTGTCCACATGATTCGTTTTAAACTTGAAATCATGCCAATGGGTAGCTTTTTCCCAACGGTCGTTTTTGATATTACTCGAATCAATGTAAAAGTTGGCCATGAGAACATCTTTCCCGTTGACCTGTACCGTTTTCATTAAAGCTCTTTCTAAAACGGGACTTGATTTCACCCAAATGAAAAAGTTTTCGCCGGTGAATATGTTGGCATCAGCAGAACCACCCATTCCGAAAAAGTTGCCCAAACCTGCCGGTAAACCACTGCTGGATCCGGCGGTTCCCAGGTTAAATACAACTTCTGCGACATAAGAGGGTGGTTTCTTTAAGTAAATGTCTAATCCCCATCCTATGATCAAGCCGAGTAATGTAATTGAAACGACATGCTTCCAACTCTTTAGCACCGCATCTTTGGCCGCTAAGAGCCCGATAATTACGTCCTTTAGCGTAAATTGTTCTTCTGTAGCTCCTTGATATTGATTGGACATAGAAGATGCTAGTTAGAAATGTTACGGAATGCGAGAACAGACAAAATCAATGTCATCAAAGTAGACGACACTTGAACCCCCAGGTTAAGCAATTGCAACGGCGTCATTTCGTTTCCAGCCTTCACAGGTACATAGATCTCGGAACCGGGCTGTACCTTGGGATAAATGTTGAATACCAAGAATCTCCGAGTCCGGTCCACCGAACCATTGGGGTATTTTATCCAGGATGAACGTCGCAAAGATGCTTTTGTAAAACCCCCTGACTGAGAAATGAAATCCAGGAAACTCATACCGTCGTTATACTTAACAGTGGTGGGATAAAGTACTTCTCCCTGTACCTGCACCGTTTCCAGGCGTTTCGGAATTCGAATCACGTCTCCTGCCTGGACAATCAAATCTTCTTTTGAACCAGGACTTCTAAGAATCCGGGCCATATTAATCCCTATATTTTCTTGTTTAGAAGCCCCTTCAATCGCGCCGACCCCCGTGCCTGATAACAGTCCTTGTGTAATGGAAGCTTCCGCTTCAGCGGCTTCAAGTGCGTCAGCGTCCGGCAATACCGAGGTGCGGAGCAGCGTTGCACCCGGAAGATAAGCCAACTCAGTCAGCCCTCCCGCTCTCCTTACGATATCACTGATTTTATCGTTGCGGTTAATGATGGGATAGGTACCTTCACGAAGTACACCATCGCCTTCCACCCTAACATATTGTTGTTCTTTGTATGCAGGGGATTTCCCTACAATGACTTCGTCAAAAGGCCAAAGAACGATTTCATCCGCTCGAATGCTCAGGTCTTTGTTAAGACTTACCGTAAATACTTCGGCAATTTGCGCATCCGCGAATTTAGCATCGACATCCCTTTTGCGGCGGGAAATCTGTATATTATTTAAGTCAGCCGACTCCTTCAAGCCATCGGCTTTGACAATCAAATCCTCCAAGGTCATATTAGCTATATATGGGAAAACACCGTTGTTTTCCCCAAAAGCACGATTATTAACCTCCCCGGTTATCGACACCGTAGCTTGTTCAGTCATTTCATAAATGGACGGTACGTGAATAACGTCCAATCGCTGTAGTTGTAGATCAGGGATCTGTCCGTTGAGAATTCCGCTCAAATTGACGGAGAGGTTCTCTATACTTTGGTCAGGTCGTGTCCGACTGATCTGAACCCTACCTGGAAACGCATCCTCACGTAGGCCTTGAACAGTCTCAATGAGTTTTTTCAAGGTTGGATTATTTTCCAAAGAGTAATCTCCCGGCCGCATGATCGCACCTTCGATGGTGATCATATTTTCAAAACGGTCAAGCACCGGACTAATCGTTATCAAATCACCCGATTTTAATTCAAAACCTTCCGCTTCATGTTCGTTGACGTCGATGATTTTCCGCTCTTTGGAGGTATAGCGCAATATCCTATACTGGGCACGATAGGCATCGTCCGTAAACCCTCCTGCGAAACGGAAAAGATCAGACAAGGTTTCACCATCCTTTAATTCATATATTCCAGGTTTCTTGATATTCCCTTCAATTTCTACCCTAGTTTTATAATATCCGACTACGATGCGGTCATTATCTTGAACGAGTACATTGTTACTTAATTTCCCCGTCATGAAATATTCATAGGTATCGATGGTAGCGATTTCTTCGTTGTTTCGAACCACTTTTATATCACGGAATGTACCGATTTCGTTTGGCCCCCCGGCTAGATATAAGGCGTTGAAGGCAGTGTGTAAGGAAGTCAATTCGTAAGCGGCAGGGAACATAACCTCTCCGGTTACGTATACTTGAACCGCACGAACCTCCGTTAAAGACACCTTCAGGGTCGATCGAGGTGGGGCTCCTCCTTGACCCAGCAAGTGGGGATTGTAGGGCGCATACCGTCCAATTAAAATTTTAGTAATCTCATCGATATTTTTTCCCAGTACATATACATTGCCTATACGTGGGAGCGAAATGTATCCGTCTCGGTTAACGGTAACCGTTTGCGGAGGTTGTTGGGTATTCCCATAAATGGATATCTCCAGCTGGTCGCCTGGCCCTACCACATAGCTTACCGGAGTTGCGATGGGTTGATTCGAGAGCGGATTAAAGGCAGTTTGCGAGAATTGTTTATGACCAAATATTTTATTCCGAAATTCCTGTAAAGCAGCGGCAGCCGAATCCGCTGGGGAAATGGTATCGTTCGATGCGTTGGGTGGAATGAGTTTGTTTTGGCTGGAATCCTGCCCTTGAATATTCTGGTTGCCGGTGTTGGTCCCCTGCTGATTGGTGACGTTTCCTGTATCCGCCCCCGGTGGTAAAGCATTACCTCCAGGAATCCCCTGACCAGAGACGGGAATGGACTGTCCGGAAGGTACTCCACCCGGAATGCCAACCTGAGCCGAAACCGTAACGGTTGCCAACAGGCTCATACAGATAATTCCATAACTTAATAGGAGGAAACTTCGCTTTATTGCTGCTAACATAACAAAAGGTTAGAATCGTATCTAAACAATTTAAGAGACCAGTGTGGTTATAAGAATCGGACTTTGCTATTAACGAAATGAATAAATATACCTGTATATTTGAAGACTTAGCTATTTTTCGGTTCGACAAAGTAAATTAGATTTTTCCTATTTTTAAAGGATTCCTTTGTTTTCCGGAGGGTACTCCTTATTATTTTGCGGCGGTAAAATAGTCAACCGGGTTATTTTACAAACGGTCAAGAGTATAATTATATAGTCAGGCAGATATTTTCGATTATGGCAGAAAGTAAGCAGGTGAGGTACGATGACGATAGTATTAGATCCCTCGATTGGAAGGAGCATATCCGTCTTAGACCGGGGATGTATATTGGGAAGTTAGGAGACGGTGCCTCTGTCGACGACGGTATCTATGTGCTGGTGAAGGAAATAATCGATAACTCCATCGACGAACATATGATGGGGTATGGTAAAGTAATCGATCTAAAGATATCTGAACATCGGGTCGAAGTAAGGGACTACGGTCGAGGAATACCCCTTGGTAAGGTCATCGACTGTGTATCTAAAATCAATACAGGCGGGAAATACGATTCGGGTGCGTTTCAGAAGTCAGTCGGACTCAATGGGGTAGGTACCAAAGCAGTCAATGCCCTCTCAAGTTATTTTAAGGTTCAATCCATACGAGACGGTAAAACAAAATGGGCTGAATTTTCGCAAGGAGAATTGATACGCGAGTCGGGAGAGGAATCTTCCTCTCTACGCAACGGAACGCATATCGTATTTGAGCCTGACAATACCGTTTTCAAAAATTTCCGCTATATCCCACAGTACCTTCAGAATATGATCTGGAATTACTGTTATTTAAACGCGGGCCTTACCATTAATTTCAATGGGCAAAAATATTTCTCGCAAAATGGTCTGCTCGACCTTATGCAAAATAAGACGGACGCCGAAGCGATTCGATACCCCATTATACATCTGAAAGGTGACGACATCGAGATTGCCCTCACCCACGGAAATCAATATGGGGAGGAATACTACTCCTTTGTGAACGGACAATATACGACGCAAGGGGGTACGCATCTAGCAGCATTCAGGGAAGCCGTGGTCAGAACGATACGGGAGCATTTCGGTAAAGATTATGCACCCGAAGATGTTCGATCGTCTATTGTGGCTGCCATCGCGATCCGGGTGCAGGAGCCCGTATTTGAATCTCAGACTAAAACTAAACTGGGTTCCACAACCATCAGTCCCGATCCATCCAGCACAACTGTTAGGACCTTTGTCAATGATTTTTTAAAAGAACGACTCGACAACTATTTACACATGCATCCAGAAATTAGGGATGCGATCAAAAAACGGATAGAGCAGTCGGAACGGGAGCGAAAGGAATTAGCAGGTATTAAAAAACTCGCTAATGAACGCGCTAAGAAAGCCAACCTTCACAATCGAAAATTGAGGGACTGTCGGATTCATTTCACCGATGAAAAAAATGAACTCCATAAAATGACGACCCTATTTCTAACGGAGGGGGATTCGGCAAGTGGTTCGATCACGAAATCAAGAGACGTAAATACGCAAGCAGTTTTTAGTTTAAGAGGTAAACCCTTGAATTGCTATGGTTTAACAAAAAAGGTGGTTTACGAGAATGAGGAATTTAACCTGCTACAACACGCCCTTGATATAGAGGGAGGTATGGAGGGCTTACGCTATAACCGGATTGTGATCGCAACCGACGCCGATGTCGACGGAATGCATATCCGGCTCCTGCTTATGACCTTCTTTTTGCAGTTTTTCCCTGACCTGGTCCGAAATGGGCACCTTTTCATTTTGGAAACACCCCTTTTCCGGGTGAGAAACAAGAAAGAAACGATTTATTGTTATTCAGAAGCCGAGAAAAAAGCGGCTATCGAAAAATTGGGAGGAAAACCCGAAATCACCCGTTTTAAAGGACTGGGTGAAATTTCTCCCGAAGAATTTGGAAAGTTTATCGGTGAAGACATGAGACTAGAGCCCATCTTCCTCGACAAGACCGATTCGATAGCGAAGATCCTTGAATATTATATGGGTAAAAATACCCCTGACCGCCAACGGAATATTATCGAAAATCTTCGAATCGAGAAAAATACCGAAGAACTTATCGGCGCTGCCTAAGGGAACAGCGTCAAAAAAAGGTGAGCTCAATTTAATAAAGTAGTATAAAACGTGAAATTAAAGCAAATCCGAGCAAAGATCGACGCTATAGACGACGAGCTACTGGTCTTGCTCAACAAGCGAATGGAGCTGGTGAGAGAGGTAGGGCTTTTGAAACAAGCGGAGAGAAGTGTGATATACCGACCCGAAAGGGAAAAAGAAATTTTAGAAAGGTTAATCTCTAATAACAAAGGGCTGCTCACCCCTCCGGCCATAGAAGCTATCTTCTTAGAAATATTTTCAGTATCCCGGAATCTCGAATTGCCTCAACGGGTAGCGTTCCTAGGCCCGGAAGGTAGTTTTACCCATCAAGCGGCTGAAAGTCGCTTTGGGGGAATGGGCGAGTACCTGGTATTACCAACGATCCGTTCGGTCTTCGATAGTGTCGAAACCGGTAGAGCTGCTTTTGGGGTGGTCCCCATCGAGAATAACCAGGAAGGCATTGTCCCTGAAACCGTCGATTTGCTCCGCGAGAAAGAGCTGATGATTGCTGCCGAAATCTATTTGAGCATACATTTTACGTTAGTGTCAAAATGTGATTCTGTGAAAGACATAAAAAAAATCTTTTCCAAGGACATCGCATTTCGGCAATGTAGTACCTTCTTACGGGAGTATTTTGATGCCAACGAAGTAGAGCTGGTACCCGTCGATTCAACCTCCAAAGCTGCTAAAATGGCAGCGGAGGAAGAAAACTCAGCAGCCATTTGCTCTAGTATTTCAGCTAAATTGATGAATCTGCCCGTGCTGTTCGACAATATCGAAAACAGTGACCAGAATCGGACTCGCTTTCTGATACTGGGTAAAGATTTTATAAACCAACCCTCTGATAACGATAAAACCACGATTATTGCCAATTTACCTCACACCAATACACCCGGCGTTCTCTATCGTTTTTTGAAGGATTTCAACGATAGGGGTATCAATCTAACGAAAATCGAAAGTCGCCCAACCCGAAATGGTTCGGATTTTGGATTTTGGTTTTTCGTGGAATTTGAAGGTAATCGATACGACCCTCCCATTGCGGAAATAATGGATAAACACAAAGGAGATTTAAAATGGCTGGGAAGTTACGTACGAATGGGGTGATACCTAAAAAATGGCAACAATGCCTATCGATCATTTTTATTAGTTCACTCGGGTTTAATCAGGTCATGGGTCAATCCGATTCGATTAGGGTAATGGAATTGGACCAAGTTACCGTCAGTGCCTATGGTAGTTCGAAAAATTTATTGGAGAGTACCGCTTCGGTAGGATTGGTCACTCCGGTCGTTTTACAACGTTTTGCGCCCACCACGTGGACCAATGCCGTTAATACCATCGCAGGGGTACGTATGGAAGAACGTTCACCGGGGAGTTATCGATTTTCGGTCCGGGGTAGCACCCTACGCGCACCCTTTGGAATCCGAAATGTCAAATTCTATTGGAATGGTATTCCTTTTACCGACGTCAATGGAAATACCTTCCTTAATGTCCTTGATTTTGAGGCGGTTAACCGTATGGAAATTATCAAAGGACCTGGAAGTAGTCTCTATGGAGCTGGAACCGGTGGCGTCGTATTGATGTATAGCAGGCCTGGGGAAGCCGGCCGGGGAGCCGTTAGCCAAAGTGTAGGATGGGGGGGATACGATTTTTTCCACCACAACACAAACATACAGATCGGCCAAATGCGTATACAATACGGTCATCAACAGGCTGAGGGTTATCGTAACCAAAGCGCAATGAGGAGGGAAGGAATTAGTTTTAGTACACGAGAAAAGATAGGTGAGAAAGGCACATTGTCGATTCTCGGGTCCTATTCCGATCTATGGTATCAAACACCGGGTGGGTTGAATCAGACACAAATGGAAGAAAATCCAAGGCAAGCCCGTCAAGCTACTCCTACCTTACCGGGGAGTGAAGCACAAAATGCCCGTATTTCCTCAAAATATTTGTTTTTGGGTGCTGCCTATGGTCTAAAACTATCCGATGCTTGGTCACAAGAAACCAGTTTATATGTAACGACCAACAATTTTGCCAATCCTTTTATTTCTAATTATGAAAAGCGTGAGGAACACGGCCTAGGAGGTCGAAGCTCCTGGAATTATCAAGTGCATCACGGTAATATTCGTGTCGTGGGAATCAGCGGTTTCGAGTGGCAGACGGGCCGATCGGTTCAGCGTAACTACGATAATTTGGGCGGAGATCCCGGACCCCAACAAACGTCAGAAGACATTACCGCAGTACAAGGTTCCGTTTTCACCCAATGGGAAGTAACGCTCCCCGCGCAATTCACCATGACGGGGGGATTGAGCTACTCAGTCGCCAAGTTTCGCCACGAAACTTATTTTCCAGAGCCCTATGAAAACCTAACCAAAACCTTTGATGGTGCCTTTATGCCGCGGTTTGCGCTAAATAAGGTCTTCAACGATAAATGGTCGGTGACCGGTTCGGTCAGTAGGGGGTTTTCCCCACCTACTTTGCAGGAAGTAAGACCGTCCGCAGGAGGATTTCGTAGGGATTTAGAGGCGGAGACAGGCCTTAACAATGAGCTCACCTTCCGTTATCTCAACTATAAGTGGCTCGCGGAAGTAAGTGCTTATCATTTTGGTCTAAACCAGACCATTGTAAACCGTACGGATGATCAGGGATCCGATTACTTTGTAAATGCTGGTAAAACCCGACAAAGCGGGGTCGAATGGCGAGTCGAATATACGCTCGGCCAAGGTGCTCAAACGAGCAGCAATTTAAAGCTTTGGCATACGGGAACTTACACCCATTATACGTTTAAGGACTATTGGTCGGGAGAAAACGACTTATCCGGCCATTTTCTACCTGGTGTTCCGCGTTTTGAACAAAGTACCGGAGTCGACTGGATGCTTTCAGGGGGAATCAGGGTGTCAGGTACTTATCAATACGGAGGAAGTTTTTACCTAAATGACCTGAATGCGGTAGAAAATAGTCCCTACCATCGGATCAACCTTCGCGCCGCCTGGTACCGGACCTGGGGAAGTCATTTGTTTACGGAACTAAATGTCTCTGCTGAAAAAGTATTTGCGGATATCTATTCATTGGGCTACGATTTGAACGCCTTCGGAAATCGTTTCTACAATCCTGCCCCTAAGGAAAATGCATATGGGGGCGTTAAGATTGGTTGGAAATGGTAGGAGAGGCCTCCTAATTTACGGTAAAGTACTTTAAATACGAAAAAGCCACCGATCGTAGGTAAATAGATCGGTGGCTTTTTCGGTGTGAAAGGACCCCTACGCGGAGGTCTCTGTTTCTTTTTTACCGGTATAACGAACAAAAATGGTAAGCCAAGATCGTCTCGCTAAACGGAATATCACTGGGGTTAATATGATGAACAGGGGAATTAACCAAAGGATAAGTTCGACGATATCGAGGTTAAACCAGCGTAAGCCTAGCGGGACGACTGCAATGACAATGGCCGTATAAAAACCGTAGCTCATGTACATGGCACCGTAGTAGAATCCCGGTTCAGGCATAAAACTTTGTCCACAGTGTGAACAATTTTTGTTCATTTTATCAAATTCCCGGACGGGGAAATAAGCGCTATTGTGTTTAAAAAACTGTCCTTCATGACAGCGTGGGCACCGGTTAAAAAACACACTGTAGAGCCGACTTCTTTTTAACATGACGATTTGGTTTTCAATGTTTGCAAAACTGATACAGCGGTAGTTTATTTCGCTGAGTCAGGTGCGGGATCTTCGTAATTCGGTCCCGAGGGGACATTACAAAGGCGCTTTGAAAGGTTCACCACAGTATCGTGTAACCTTTACGTCGGAATAATTGTGTACAACATTCTTTAAGGAAATTGTACTTACCGGCGGGTATTGCCCAGCAAATTTTCCTATTGCTGGCATAGCGTCTGTAAAATCCAGAGCGGAATTCGTGCTCCACCCGATTATGTTAGTTACTGTCAACTACAGCTTTTTTGCAAATGTACGAATCCTTGGGCGCATAGAGAATAGAGAAAAGAGCGAAATAGTTGCACTTATCGCCGAGTGCTCGCCTACTTTGTGCCGATGGTTTTTATGAGCATTCCCCGGGTCAACCGTGCATTAACGTCCATACCGTTCAAAATGGAAAGTTCCTCTATACGGTTGGAAGGCATATTCAAAGCCTGCATCACTTGTTTAAAAGTCCCATCTTGTGGTACCGTTTTGATGATGATTCTCTCTGGTTTACGATTAATTTTGGAGGCATCCGTCAATGCCCGGAACCCATTAGCAACAGATTTGAAGGTATTGAATTGATTATTAAAGTCGGATTGATAACTCATCCCATGTAAGACGTACATTACCTTATTGTATTCAATTATCCAGGTTGCAATCTGTACGGTTGTTTTCGGGTCTGCTGTCGTTTGCCCCTGTTCTTGGGCCTGCTGACTGATCATGACCATGGCCGGGTTGCCATTGATCGTCTGTTTTGTACTCTCAAGAACTTTAAAATTATATTGTTTGACCATGTTTTGGGCGACCTCCTCCAGGGTGTTTCCGGAGCCTAAGGTTAACATCATGAGGGCTTTTCCATTGCTTGGTGCCATTTGAAATTGTATCGGCGAATTTTCGTATTGCCAACCCTTGGGAACGGGAAACTGAAAACGCAGTTCAGGATGGTAGAACGCGTTGTTTTCCACATATCCTTGTCGAGGGTCTTCACCATAAACGATGCCGTCGATACGACGTAAATATTGGTCCCGGTTGACGGCATAATTTCCAGGATTTTTGCTTTGATAGTCCTTAGCAAGTTGTTGAACTCGCTCGAAGCGGTCTCCGGGGTCAGGGTGAGTCGACATAAAATTGGGTATGCTTTGGCCACTTTTATCGCTCAACCGTTTCAGAGTCCCAAAGAATTGAGCCATTTGTACGGCGTCATAGCCTATTTTGCTGGAATAGGAAACTCCGATTTCATCCGATTCTGTTTCGTGTGCACGGCTATAGGTTAACATTAATAATTGCAAGCCTTGAACGGCACTTTCGCCCATTGCTCGCACTTGAGGGGAAAGTATCATTCCTGCCATCAAAGCGCCCTGTCCTAAGATTTGGGAGGTTTGTTGGCGAGCCGAATGACGAGCAGTGATATGTCCAATCTCATGTCCAAGTACCCCAGCAAATTCGGCTTCGTTGTTGAAGTGTGCCATGATACCGCGGGTGAAATACACATACCCTCCCGGAACGGCAAAAGCATTCACCACCGGTGAGTCGACAATATAAAACTGATAGGGTAAATCAGGGCGATGAGAAATCTTCGCCATAGCCATCCCCTTTTCCGAAATAAAGTCTTGAAGTTTTTTGTCCTCGTAAATCCCCATCGTAGCAACGATCGATGGGTGAGACTCGGCCCCCAGGGCGATCTCCCTTTCTTCGGACATAAATACGATTTCTTTTTTTCCGGTAACAGGATTGACCGAACAACTGTAAAAAACAGACGTTGTTGTCAATAGGAATAATGCTGGGATATACTTCAAAAGCCTTTTCATGGGATGCGATGTGAAATAATGTCAGTTCAAAGATTCTTAGCTCGTTGGGTGTACTCCTAATTTGATACGAAAATAAGGGAAAATAGTAACGATTAAGCGAGGACCTTTGGTAAAAGAATGGTATCCGTCCCTTTAATGTTCGTAACAACGTAACAGGTTATTGGTGAAAACCTGTAATTTGCACTCATTTACGAGGTGAATTTTACAAGGAATAGTGTGTATGGTAAACGTGTCGAAAAGAAAAAAGGTATACAGTTACCTACCGGGGTTTTTAAATAGAATTGATTTTTTGGGGATATTCGAAAAGGATCCGTTCGGCAATTCTTTGCTGTTGAAAAGGCTGATGATTTTCGTGTTGGGGTGGTTTACTTATTACCGTCTCACGGCAGTTAATCGGTTGAAAATAGAAGGGATGGAACACTTGGCCAAACTCCCTGATCAGGGTGTATTGTTCCTTTCCAATCATCAGACTTACTTTGCCGATGTAATGTCGTTTTACCACGTTTTTTGTGCGTCTAAATGGGGGTATCAAAATACCGTTTCCCCTCCATTTTACCTGTTTTCGCCCCGGGCACGGATGTATTATGTCGCCGCAGCTGAGACGATGAAGGAGGGGGGGATTCTTCCGAAGATATTTACGACTGTTGGGGCCATTTTGGTACAGCGCTCCTGGCGTGCGAAGGGAGAAAATGTTAAACGTGAACTGGATAACCGAGGCCAGGAAAACATTGCGAAAGGATTGGAACATGGGTGGGTTATAAGTTTTCCCCAAGGAACTACCAAACCTTTCGCCCCCGTGCGGAAAGGGACAGCCTATTTGATAAAGGAAAATAACCCTATCATTGTACCGATCGTGATCAACGGTTTTAGAAGGGCTTTTGATAAGAAGGGGTTGCGGTTTAAAAAGCGAAACACCTTGTTAACCGTCAAAATTCAACCGCCCATGGAATACGATCCTAACGATACGGTGGAAGAACTGGTTGAAAAAATAACCGTAGCCATTCAACAGACTCCTCCCGACTTCGCACAGGGCAATCAAGCCGGATCCTAACGGGTTGATTAAAAAAATATTCAGAAATAATGCCGGATATTTTGTTTTTGACAAATTGAAAAACTACTTTTGCGCTCTGTTTTCTAAAAACCGATAATTTAAGCCACAAGCCAATGGCACGCGATCTGAGATTAACAAGAAATATTGGTATTGCAGCGCATATCGATGCGGGTAAAACGACTACCACTGAGCGTATTCTTTATTACTCTGGGGTAAATCACAAACTTGGTGAAACCCATGAGGGGGGTGCTACCACCGACTGGATGGAGCAAGAACAGGAGAGAGGTATCACAATTACATCAGCAGCTGTAACGGTATCTTGGCCATATCGCGGAGAAAAATATCATGTAAATATTATCGATACGCCAGGCCACGTTGACTTTACCGTTGAGGTAAACCGTTCACTACGCGTCCTGGACGGATTGGTGTTCCTCTTTAGTGCCGTAGACGGCGTGGAGCCCCAATCGGAAACAAACTGGCGTCTTGCTAACAACTATAATGTTGCCCGGATTGGTTTCGTCAATAAGATGGACCGTTCAGGTGCCGACTTCTTGAACGTTTGCCGCCAGGTAAAAGAAATGCTGGGATCTAATGCGGTTCCTTTGCAATTGCCCATCGGTTCGGAAGAACATTTCAGGGGCGTTGTCGACTTGATCAACAACCGCGGTATGATTTGGAATGAGCACGATAAAGGAATGACTTATGAAGTTGTGCCTATTCCGGACGATATGGTTGACGAAGTTGCCGAATGGCGTGAAAAACTTCTGGAAGCCGTAGCGGAATACGACGACACTTTGATGGAGAAGTATTTTGAAGATCCCAACTCCATCACTGAAGATGAAATCCTTGCTGCGCTTCGTGCTGCTGTCATCGATATGAAAATTGTTCCCATGGTATGTGGATCATCTTTCAAAAACAAAGGTGTTCAAACCATGTTGGATTTGGTGATGGCGCTATTGCCTTCGCCACTTGACCGTGAGAATATCCGTGGGGTAGATCCTCGTAACGGTAATGAGATCAATAGAAAACCATCTACCGATGCTCCTTTCTCAGCGCTTGCGTTTAAAATTGCTACCGACCCTTACGTAGGCCGTCTTTGCTTTGTACGGGTCTATTCGGGTGTTCTTGAGTCGGGTTCGTATGTATTGAACAACAGATCCGGTAATAAGGAGAGGATTTCACGTATCTTCCAGATGCATGCTAACAAGCAAAATCAAATCGAGCGTTTGGAAGCCGGTGATATCGGAGCGGTCGTTGGATTTAAAGATATTAAAACAGGTGATACCTTATCCGACGAGAAGAATCCAATTATCCTGGAATCAATGGAATTCCCAGAGCCGGTGATCGGTTATGCTGTGGAACCAAAGAAAACAGCGGATCAAGACAAGTTTAGTAATGCCATTGCTAAATTAGTTGAGGAGGACCCAACCCTAACCGTTAACACGGATCAAGAAACAGGTCAGACTATTCTCCGCGGTATGGGCGAGTTGCACCTTGAAATTATCATTGAGCGTTTACGCCGTGAGTTTAAGGTGGAAGTCAACCAAGGTGCGCCTCAGGTAGCTTACAAGGAAGCGCTTACTAAGAACTACGAACACAGAGAGGTTTATAAAAAGCAAACCGGTGGTCGCGGTAAATTTGCGGACATCGTTTTTGAAATCGGACCCCGTGATGACGATGAGGTCGGGCAAGAGAAAAAGCAAGGCTTGCAGTTTGTCAACCAAATTGTGGGTGGTGTGATTCCAAGAGAATTCATCCCGTCGATTCAGAAAGGTTTCGAAGAGGCCATGTCAACAGGTCCTTTGGCGGGCTATCCAGTAGACTCCTGCAAGGTTCGTCTCTTCCATGGATCTTTCCACGACGTTGACTCTGACTCCTTCTCTTTTGAGATGGCCGCTCGTTTGGGCTTTAGAGAGGCAGCACGCAATGCAGGAGCGAAACTTCTCGAACCTATCATGGCTGTTGAAGTAGTTACACCTGATGAATATACCGGTCCGATCACTGGTGACTTGAACCGTAGAAGAGGTATCATGAAAGGTATGGATACCAAAGCCGGTTCTCAGGTGATCAAAGCGGATGTTCCTCTAGCAGAATTATTCGGCTACGTAACCGACCTTCGTACCATCAGTTCGGGTCGTGCATCGGCTAACTTGACGTTCTCTCACTATGATTTCGTTCCTGCTAACTTAGCGGACGCAATCATTGAAAAAGCGAAAGGAAACGTAAACGCATAAAACGAAGCCGGGTTTTACCGGTGCATAAAGGCAGTTTGGAATAAATGATCCTTTCAAACCGTCGATTAAATAAAAATCGGATCAATATCAAGTAAGATGAATCAGAAAATCAGAATTAAGCTAAAGTCGTTCGATCACAACCTGGTAGACAAATCAGCCGAAAAGATCGTAAAAGCGGTAAAAGCTACAGGAGCGGTAGTAAGTGGTCCAATCCCTTTACCTACGCAGAAGGAGAAATTCACCGTACTCCGTTCTCCACACGTCAACAAAAAGTCAAGGGAGCAATTTCAGCTTTGTACCTACAAGCGTTTGGTAGATATTTATTCCTCCAGTGCTAAGACCGTAGATGCATTAATGAAGTTGGATCTACCTAGCGGGGTGGACGTAGAAATCAAAGTTTAATTCGATTTCAAGTAACATACATCAGGTGAAGGTCCAGGCCGGAAACCACATCTGATCTCTGATAGATAAGCGCCAAATGACCGCTTACTATCCTTCGGAAAGGAGATCAGATTCGCGTCTGATCTCCTTTTTTTATTTCGAAAGGTGAAAAGACGTTAGAAACTTTGTAAATCCGTGGAGGTTAAGTTGTTAAATGAAAATACTTTTTCTAACTTTGCGCTCCATTTATAATTAGGTTAATACCTGCTGTTTTAAACAATTTATTTCGAATGTCTGGTTTAATAGGTAAGAAGATCGGAATGACCAGTTTGTACGACGCTGATGGGCAGGCTCTGGCGTGTACGGTTATTCAGGCTGGGCCTTGTGTGGTTACACAGGTCAAGACCAAAGAGAGTGATGGCTACAATGCTGTCCAACTGGGTTTCGGTGAGCGTAAGCCGAAGCACACTACGAAACCGCTTCTGGGTCATTTTCAGAAAGCGAGTACCACTCCCAAGCGTAAGCTGGTTGAGTTTAAGTATTTCCAAAAGCAACTGCAGCTTGGGGAAACATTATCCGTTCAGGATGTATTTGTAGAAGGTGAATACGTCGATGTGGTTGGTAAGACCAAGGGGCGTGGTTTCCAAGGTGTTGTAAAGCGCCACGGTTTTGCTGGTGTGGGTGGTCAAACACACGGTCAGCATAACAGGCAGCGTCACCCAGGTTCTATCGGTGCATGTTCATTCCCTTCCCGCGTATTTAAAGGTCTTCGTATGGCTGGCAGGATGGGTGGCAATAGGGTTACGATTCAAAACCTTCGTGTTTTGAAAGTGATCCCTGAGCAAAATCTCTTGGTGGTAAGTGGTTCAATCCCAGGAGCCAAAAACTCATTTGTAATCATTGAAAAATAATACCGATGGAACTGTCAGTTTTGAATATAGAAGGTAAAGAGAGCGGTAAGAAGGTGACTTTACCGGAGGAAATCTTCGGCATTGAGCCGAACGAGCACGTCGTATACCTAGATGTAAAGCATTATTTGGCTAATCAACGTCAAGGTACACATAAAGCGAAAGAGCGCGCTGAGGTAAGTTATTCTACACGCAAGATCAAACGTCAGAAAGGTACGGGTGGCGCGCGTGCAGGTAGTATAAAATCTCCCGTATTCGTAGGTGGTGGCCGTATTTTCGGTCCACGTCCGAGAGACTACGATTTTAAATTAAACAAGAAAGTGAAAGATCTGGCACGTAAATCAGTGCTTTCAGCCAGAGCTAAAGAAGATGCCATCGCGGTATTGGAGCCTTTCACTTTTGAGCAACCCAAGACAAAATCTTATCTGAGTCTATTGAACGCTTTGTCTTTGAACGACAAGAAGACACTTCTCATTCTGGATTCTTACGACAAGAATGTGTATTTGTCGGGTCGGAATATACCAAAGACAAAAATCACTTCGGTTGATTCGGTGAATACCTACGATTTGATTAATGCGGAGCGTCTGATTATCACAGAGACGGCACTGCCAAAAATTGAAACCTTATTGTCTGAAAAATCATGAGTGTACTAAAGAGACCCATTGTTACCGAGAAGGTTGCGGGTTTAAATAGCCAGGGTAAATATGCTTTCGAAGTCGATTTGAATGCCAATAAGATCGAAATTAAGAAGGCCGTTGAGCAGTTGTATGGTGTTAACGTTAAATCGGTAAACACCATGAGAGTAAACGGTAAGTCTAGGACCCGTTCTTCCAGAGGGCGTTTTGTTACCGGTAAAACTTCGACATACAAAAAGGCAATTGTAACGGTTGCCGAGGGAGATATTATAGACATATACGGAGAGGTTTAATCGCCCCCGTTGCGATAGATCATTTAAGAAATGGGAATCAAAAAACTCAGACCAATTACACCAAGTCAGCGGTTCAGGATAGCGCCTGATTTTTCTGACATTACGGCGAAAAAGCCTGAAAAGAGCTTATTAGAGCCTTTGAAAAAATCGGGTGGTCGTAACAGTTCAGGCCGCATGACCGTTCGTCAAAGAGGGGGCGGGCATAAGCGTAAATACCGTATCATCGATTTCAAACGCAACCGTTTGGATGACCCAGCAACGGTATTGACCATTGAATACGATCCTAACCGTTCAGCGCGTATCGCGTTGATCCAATACGGAGATGGCACCAAAAGTTACATTTTAGCGCCCGATGGATTAAAAGTCGGACAGACGATTATTTCAAGTGATACAGCAGCTCCTGAACTGGGTAACTGCTTGTCACTGGGAGTTCTTCCAATTGGTACCATTGTTCACAATATCGAACTTACCCCTGGTAAGGGAGGTCAGTTAGCCCGCAGTGCAGGGACCTACGCTCAGCTGGTTGCCCGTGAAGGTAAATATGGCGTATTGAAACTGCCTTCGGGTGAAATGAGAATGGTACTGGCTACTTCGAGAGCAACCGTTGGGACGGTATCGAATCACAACCACATGAACGTTACCATTGGTAAGGCAGGTCGTAGCAGATGGCTAGGCCGTCGTCCAAGAGTACGTGGGGTAGCGATGAACCCGATCGATCACCCCATGGGTGGTGGTGAAGGCCGTGCATCAGGGGGTCAACCTCGTTCGAGAACTGGTCTTTTTGCTAAAGGTAAGAAGACTCGCAATCGGAAAAAGAATTCTGAAAGATTAATCATCAGTAGACGCAAAAAGTAAAAAGTAGATGTCACGTTCCCTAAAAAAAGGACCATACATTGATTTTCGGCTTTTGGCCAAAATCGAAGCGATGAACAATTCAGGTAAAAAGTCAGTCATCAAGACTTGGTCGAGACGTTCGATGATTTCACCTGATTTTATTGGCCACACTTTTGCTGTGCACAATGGAAATAAATTCATTCCAGTTTATGTAACCGACAACATGGTGGGTCATAAACTTGGGGAATTCTCTCCGACGAGAAACTTCCGTGGTCACACAGCCAAAAAGGATAAAGGAAGAAGGTAGCAAATAATAGTGTTTCCGGGTTTTGTCCCGAACGCATAAAGATTTAAAATGGAAGCAAGAGCAATATTACGGAATGTTCCGACCTCACCCCGGAAAATGAGGCTGTTAGCTGATCTAATTCGCGGTCAGCGGGTAAGCAAAGCCCTTTCGATCTTGAAGTTCCAGCCTCAGGCCGGTGCTCCTATCATGCATAAAGCACTGCTTTCGGCAGTAGCCAATTGGCAACAAGGCAACGAAGAGGCAAAATTGGAAGAGGCCGATCTGGTAGTAAAAACTGTATTTGTTGACGGTGGACGCATGTTGAAGCGTCTGCGCCCCGCTCCTCAGGGAAGGGCTCATCGTATCCGTAAACGGTCAAATCATATTACGATCATAGTTGACGACGTGTCGGAAGCTTAGAAACGATCAAAACTAACTAAAAGAGCAAATTTGAATGGGACAAAAGGTTAACCCAATTGGTCTGAGACTTGGAATCGTAAAAGGATGGGATTCCAGTTGGTATGGAGAGAAAGATTTTTCGGATAAACTCGTTGAGGACGACAAGATTCGTAAGTACATGAGTGTTCGTATCCCTAAGGGAGCGATCTCGAAAGTGGTGATCGAACGAACACTGAAAAGAATCACCCTCACTATCCATACCGCCCGTCCGGGAATTGTGATCGGTAAAGGAGGTACAGAAGTAGACAAGATCAAAGAGGAGCTTAAGAGTATTACAGGCAAGGACGTTCAGATCAACATCTATGAGATAAAAAGACCTGAAATCGATGCTAAACTGGTGGGTGAAACCATCGCACAGCAACTCGAAGCCAGAATTTCTTATCGTCGTGCCATGAAGCAAGCTATCGCTTCAGCCATGCGGGTAGGAGCTCTCGGAATTAAAGTAAGAGTTTCAGGACGTTTAGGGGGTGCCGAAATGGCGCGTACCGAAGAATATAAAGAAGGACGGGTTCCGCTTCATACACTCCGTGCGGATATTGATTATGCCATCTCCGAAGCACAAACCGTTTACGGTAAGATCGGGATCAAAGTATGGGTGTTCAAAGGTGAATTGTACGGAAAACGTGATTTGACTCCTTCAGCGCTTACCGCTGCTACCGACCGCGGATCGGATCGTTTCGACAGAGGCGGTGACGATCGTGGAGGAAGAGGTGGCGATCGCAGAGGCGGCCGTGGCGGCGATGATCGTCGTGGTGGAGAACGTGGCAAACGCGGTGGTGCAGGAGCCAAAAATAAAAGGAAATAATTGACGAATCTTCCCATGTTTTTTGATGGGGTAATTATTTAGATCATGTTACAACCTAGAAGAACCAGATTCAGAAAGCAACAGAAACTGAAAGGTAGTTTCAGTGGAGTAGCCTCACGCGGGCATCAAATTGCTTTTGGTTCATTTGCCATTAAATCACTGGAATCCGGTTGGATTACCGCGCGTCAGATTGAGGCGGCTCGTATTTCAGTCACCAGAGCAATGAAAAGAGAGGGGCAGGTTTGGATCCGAATTTTCCCAGACAAACCCATCACCAAGAAACCTGCAGAGGTACGTATGGGTAAAGGTAAAGGTGCTCCTGAATATTGGGTAGCCCAAGTAAAACCCGGAACCATACTCTTCGAAGCAAGTGGTGTTCCCCTCGACTTAGCCAATGGTGCACTGGCTTTGGCCGCTCAAAAATTGCCCGTAAAAACCAAGTTCATTGTAAGAAGAGACTATCAGGAATAGTCCCGGTATGAATGAACATATCTAATCGGAAAGGAAAAATGAAAAAGCAGGACATTAAGGGATTGACCCTCGAAGAAATCCAACAAAAAGTGGCCGAGGAGAGAGAACGCTTACTGAAGTTAAAATTTGCCAATGCGGTTTCTCCAATTGAAAATCCACTTAGGATCAGAGCTTCGCGCAGACAGGTAGCGCGCCTTCTAACAGAAGCTAATAGTAAGAAAAACGCTGTAAAAGCATAAAGAAATGGCTGAAGTAGTAAAAAGAAACCTAAGAAAGGAAAGAACTGGCAAGGTTGTCAGTGACAAAATGGAGAAGTCGATCGTGGTGGCCGTAGAAAGGAAGATTAAACACCCCTTTTATGGGAAGTTTATGAAAAGAACGACACGATTGGTGGCTCATGATGAGAATAATCAGGCAGGGTTCGGCGACATTGTACGCATCATGGAGACCCGTCCTTTGAGTAAAACCAAGCGGTGGAGACTAGTTGAAATTTTAGAAAAAGCTAAATAGAAATGGTACAGCAGGAATCAAGGCTATCGGTAGCTGACAACAGCGGGGCCAAAGAAGTTTTAGTGATCCGGGTACTGGGAGGTACGGGCAAACGTTACGCTTCCATCGGTGATAAGGTGGTGGTCACCGTAAAGTCAGCCCTCTCTTCAAGTAGTATGAAGAAAGGAACGGTCTCTAAAGCGGTGGTGGTTCGTACAAAAAAAGAAGTGCGTCGCAAAGACGGAAGCTATATTCGGTTTGAAGATAATGCCGCGGTATTGCTGAACAACAACGACGAACCAAGAGGAAGTCGGATTTTCGGTCCCGTTGCTCGGGAATTACGTGAAAAGCAAATGATGAAAATCATTTCTTTGGCACCGGAAGTACTCTAAACCATCTACACCGGACACGCCGATAAGGTAGCGAAAGGGTATTCAAAGACAATAGAAAAAATGGCAAATAATAAGAAAGGCTCCGTAAAACGTCACGTACGAACTGGAGATACGGTTAAGGTGATTGCCGGAAACTCGAAAGGAAAGACCGGTAAGATTATTGCAGTGCTTACCGACAAAGATCGGGTTGTGGTAGAAGGGGTAAACCTTGTTACCAAGCATTTGAAACCGAATGCGAAAAATCCACAAGGAAGCATCGAGAAAAAAGAAGCCGGTATTCATATCAGTAACGTACAGTTGATCGATCCTAAAACAGGAGAGCCAACTCGTATCGGGCGCAAACCCAACGCAGAAGGTAAACTTCAGCGCTATTCAAAGAAAACCGGAGATTTTATCTGAGGAGCTGAATAAATACAGTGGGTCGGTAATCCACTTTCAATAAAACGTAAACAATGGCACGATTAAAAGAAGAATACAGAAACGTTATTGTACCGAAACTGAAAGAAAAATTTCAGTATAAATCGGTCATGCAAGTTCCTCGTTTGTTGAAAATCGTCATCAACAAAGGGATTGGCGCAGCCGTAGCAGATAAGAAACTGGTCGATGTCGGAGTTGAGGAATTAAGCCTGATCACAGGACAAAAAGCAATTCCTACCCTCTCGAAGAAATCGGTATCAAACTTTAAACTACGTGAAAACATGCCCATCGGAGCAAAGGTTACGCTCCGTGACAAGATCATGTACGAATTTTTGGATCGATTGACCTCGGTCGCTCTTCCAAGGGTACGGGATTTCAAAGGGGTAAGTGAGAAAGGATTCGATGGCCGGGGGAACTACACCATGGGTGTGGCCGAACAAATCATCTTCCCCGAGATCAGCATCGATAAAGTCAACCGAATTTCGGGGATGGACATCACTTTCGTTACCTCGGCAAAAACAGACGAAGAGGCTTATGCCCTTTTGAAAGAATTGGGAATGCCCTTTAGCAATTTGAACAAATAACGGAAAGCAATTACATAAATGGCAAAGGAATCAGTAAAGGCACGTGAACGTAAAAGAAGGCATTTGGTTGCAAAGTATGCCGAAAAACGCGCCAAATTAAAGGAGGCAGGTGATTGGGTTGGTTTGGATAAACTCCCCCGCAACTCCTCTCCCGTACGTCTACATAACCGTTGCAAAATCACGGGGCGCCCCAGAGGGTACATGCGCAAATTTGGTATCTGCCGGGTGGTCTTCAGAGAAATGGCGTCGGAAGGAAAGATACCAGGTATTACGAAAGCGAGCTGGTAGGAGCTTTTGAAGTTTGATTTCAATTACTTAACTTTGCACTCCTTTTTTGGAATGTGCTTAAACGAGTCAAAATAAATGGTAACGGATCCCATAGCAGATTATCTGACACGCATCAGAAACGCCATAAAGGCGAGGCACCGGATTGTTGAGATACCTGCATCCAATATAAAAAAGGAAATCACGAAAGTGCTTTTCGATCAAGGGTATATTCAAAACTATAAGTTCGAAGATAAAGGTTATCAAGGAACTATTAAAATTGCTCTCAAATACAATCCATTGACGAAGCAACCCGCGATTGTCAAACTGGAGCGTGTCAGCAAACCAGGTCTACGGAAATATGCCGGAGTAGACAACCTTCCCAGAGTACTTAATGGGTTGGGGACTGCGATCTTATCGACACCCAAAGGAGTGATTACCGACAAACAGGCACGTGCCCTGAATGTAGGCGGAGAAATAATTTGTTTCGTGTACTAATCGGATAATTGAAAGAATAATGTCACGAATAGGAAATAAGATAATACAGGTGCCGGCGGGTGTTACCGTGACGGTATCCGATAAGAATGAGGTTACGGTGAAAGGGCCGAAAGGAACCCTGACGCAGAAAATAGATCGTGATATCACCATCCAACAGGAAGGTGATGAACTCAGAGTGGTACGCCCAACCGACCAAAAAAGGCATAAAGCTTTACACGGACTTTACCGCTCGCTGGTTAATAACATGATCGTCGGTGTAAGTACCGGCTACCGGAAAGAATTGGAACTGGTAGGGGTAGGTTACCGTGCCACTGCCAACAACAACGTACTCGAGCTGAGTTTGGGTTACTCCCACTCCATTTTTATGGCGGTTCCTCAGGAAATCAAAGTTACAACCACAGCTGAGAAAGGTCAAAACCCCAAGATATTCTTGGAAGGTATTGATAAAGAGTTGATTGGACTGGTCTGCGCGAAAATTCGATCGCTGAGAAAAGTGGAACCGTACAAAGGTAAAGGTATTCGCTTTGTGGGTGAACAAATTCGTAGGAAAGCGGGTAAAGCAGCTGCTAAGAAGTAAGGTCAGTTAACTAGAAAGATTTAAGAATATGCCTAAGAAAATGGATCGGAGACAACGTCTCAAGTACAGTATCCGGAAAAAGATATACGGTACCGTAGAACGCCCAAGGCTTTCGGTATTTCGCTCTAACACCAATATTTACGCCCAAATAATCGACGATACCGATGGAAAGACTCTAGCTAGCGCTAATTCCATCGAACTCGGCGAAGCGTTCCGCAAGAACACGAACGTTAACCATGCGGCTGAAGTAGGTAAAAAAGTAGCTGAAAGAGCACTTGCAGCCGGTATCACCAAAGTGGTGTTCGATCGTAACGGGTACTTGTACCATGGTAAAGTAAAAGCATTGGCCGACGGAGCTCGTGAGGGAGGCCTACAATTTTAAGAATTTCGTAAGATGTTAAAACAATCAAGACCAGCGAAGGTCAACGAAGCAGAGCTTAAAGAAAGGGTTGTCGCGATCAACCGGGTAGCCAAAGTTGTAAAAGGAGGACGCCGGTTCAGCTTTTCAGCCGTAGTGGTAGTCGGAGATGGTAAAGGTGTGGTAGGCTACGGGTTGGGTAAAGCCAATGAAGTAACCGACGCCATCGCCAAAGGTATCGACGACGCTAAAAAGAACTTGATCACTATCCCCATGGTGAAAAGTACAGTACCCCACCCTCAGGAAGGTAAATTCGGAGGAGGAAAGGTATTGATCAAACCCGCCGCACCCGGTACAGGAGTACTAGCAGGCGGCGCCATGAGGGCCGTATTAGAGTCGGCAGGGATCCACGACGTTCTTGCCAAGTCGAAAGGTTCATCCAATCCGCATAACGTCGTGAAAGCTACTTTCGATGCTCTTTTGAAAATGCGAGCTCCCCATCAGGTAGCGATGCAGCGTCGTGTCAAGTTGGATAAAGTGTTCAACGGCTAGGAAGTCGCTTTGAACGTAACCGAATAAAGAAAATGGCAAAAGTTCGTATTACTCAGATAAAAAGCACCATCAAACGCCCCGAGATTCAAAAGCGAATCATCAAATCGTTGGGCCTTGGAAAAATTAATCGTTCGGTTGAAAAAGAACTTAACGATACCCTCGAAGGTGCGATCCGTAAGGTAAGTCACTTGGTTAAAGTTGAGAATATTTAAGTTCGATCTAAATGAAACTTAGTTTATTAAAACCGGCAGAAGGGTCGGTGAAAAATGGGAAGAGAGTAGGTCGCGGCCAAGGTTCCGGACGTGGGGGCACTTCAACCCGCGGTCATAAAGGAGCTAAGTCACGTTCCGGTTACAGTGCGAAAAAAGGTTTTGAAGGTGGTCAAATGCCCCTACAACGTCGGGTACCTAAATTCGGATTCAAGAATCCTACCCGCGTAGAGTATAAGGCGATCAACCTGGATACCCTTCAAGCATTGGCAGAGAAAACAGGAGGAAATGTGATCGGCATTGATACACTTTTGGAAAACGGTATTGTGGGCAAACACGATCTAGTGAAAGTGCTCAACCGGGGAAAAGTAACTTCTGCTCTGGAAGTATCAGCACATGGATTTTCAGCTGCTGCAATCGCATCTATCGAAGGTGCTGGTGGCAAAGCTATTAAACTTTAACCAATTCGGAATTCATCCGATGGGTTCAGGCCCTGAAGGGATCCGCCAGGTTTATACCTTGAAGAATGAAACGATTCATTGAAACCATCAAGAATATTTTTTCTATCGAAGAGTTGAGGACTCGTATCCTCAACACTTTGTTGTTTATAGCAATCTTTAGATTGGGGTCATTCGTTGCATTGCCCGGGGTCGATCCGGCTAAGCTGGATGTATCAACGGAAGGGCTCCTCGGATTGCTAGATGTTTTTTCTGGCGGTGCCTTTAGTAAGGCTTCCATTTTTGCATTGGGTATCATGCCGTATATCTCGGCGTCGATCGCTATTCAGCTATTGACCATGGCGATGCCCTATTTCCAAAAAATGCAAAAAGAGGGGGAGTCAGGCCGTAAGAAATTGAATCAAATTACCCGGATTTTAACGATTATAGTAACGATTGCACAATCGCTTACTTACCTAAATACAGCCGTCCCTACCGAAGCCCTACTCGTAACGCGCTTCCAGTTTAACCTGTCAGCCGTTATCATACTGACCGCCGGAACCATGTTCTGTATGTGGTTGGGTGAGCGTATCACAGACAAAGGAATCGGAAATGGTATTTCGATGCTGATAATGATCGGTATCGTTTCACGCTTCCCTGCCTCGATTCTCCAGGAAATGGATTCACGCGGAAGCGGTGGAATCTTGCTTTTTGTATTGACACTGGTCGCTTTGTATTTCGTTGTGATGGGAGCCGTCGTGTTGACGAGGGCTGTGCGTAAAGTGCCCATTCAATATGCAAAACAAGTCGTAGGAAGCCGAGGTGCTGCTGTAGGACAAAGGCAGTATCTGCCACTGAAAGTTAACGCCGCCGGGGTAATGCCCATTATTTTTGCGCAAGCCCTGATGTTTGTACCTTCAACCGTCGCATCCCTGTTCGCTGACAAAAGCGACTTTGCTGGGACGATTGCTACCGTATTTGCAGATTACACTTCTTGGCAGTATAACTTGTTATTTGGATTTTTGATATTAATTTTTACTTTCTTTTATACCGCTATTTCGGTAAACCCCGTGCAAATTGCCGACGAAATGAAAAGAGGAGGTGGGTTTATACCGGGCATCAAGCCGGGTAAAGACACTTCCGATTATATCAGTAGCGTGCTGGATCATATCACTTTCCCAGGCTCTGTATTGTTGGCAATCGTTGCAATTTTACCAGCAATAGCTAGTTTATTCGGTGTGACTTCATCCTTTGCACAGTTTTTCGGGGGAACCTCCCTGTTGATTATGGTGGGGGTAGTGCTCGATACACTGCAGCAAGTGGAGAGTTATTTGTTGATGAGACGTTACGAAGGTTTGATGAAATCCGGGCGGGTGAAAGGCCGTTCTACGGTTTTACCTGCCTAAAAGAGTGAATTATAGAAAAAGATTGCCATGATTTATCTAAAATCTGATGAGGAAATAGACCTTATAAAGGCAAGCGCTCAGGTTTTAGGTAAAGCGCATGGGGAAGTTGCAAAGTGGATAAAACCAGGAGTTTCCACGGCACAATTGGACAAAATTGCCGAGAGTTTTATCCGTGACCACGGAGGAATCCCCTCCTTTAAAGGGTTTGGGGGCTCGGGGAGAATACCGGCGTTTCCGGGTTCTCTTTGTATTTCGGTCAACGAGGTAGTAGTTCATGGTATTCCCGGAAACTACATTTTACGTGAAGGTGACATCATTTCCATTGATTGCGGCGTATTGTTAAACGGTTTTCATAGCGATAGCGCCTATACTTATCCCGTTGGGGAAGTAAAACCGGAAGTGATGGATCTATTGGTAGCCACCAAAAAATCGCTTTACCTAGGTATTGAAAAAGCGCGGGAAGGGTTCAGAACCGGGGATATTGGGCATACGATCCAGAGTTACGTGGAGCGGCTAGGATATTCAGTAGTCCGGGAATTGGTTGGGCATGGGGTCGGTCGTAACCTGCACGAAGGTCCTGAGGTCCCAAATTATGGGAGCAAAGGGAAGGGGGTAGCCCTCCGTTCGGGTATGGTGATCGCCATCGAGCCGATGATCAACCTGGGAAGGCGATCGATCGTACAAGAGGCTGACGGATGGACCATCCGTACGGCTGATCGAAAAGCTTCAGCCCATTTTGAACATACGGTCGCCGTCAGAAAAAACCACGCTGAAATTCTGACAACCTTTGAATACATAGAGGCGGTAACAGCGAACAGTAGTTTAATGGTGAATGCTTAATTAAGAGTTTTTTAGAGAATCATATGGCGAAACAAGCATCCATAGAACAAGACGGAATAATCGTCGAAGCATTGTCGAACGCAATGTTCCGGGTTCAATTGGAGAATAAGCATGAGGTGATTGCACATATTTCCGGGAAAATGCGTATGCATTACATTAAGATTTTACCTGGAGATCGAGTGAAATTGGAAATGTCCCCTTATGATCTTACCAAGGCCCGAATTGTATACCGATACAAATAAGGCCATTCCTAAGTAAATATTGACCAAAGCGTAAACAATATAACAATGAAAGTTAAAGCATCTGTAAAGAAACGTAGCGATGATTGCAAAGTGATCAGGCGCAAAGGTAAGATCTACGTTATCAACAAAAAGAATCCAAGATATAAACAAAGACAAGGATAATAATCAATTATGGCACGTATAGCTGGTGTAGACATCCCTGACAAAAAAAGGGGAGAAATTGGGTTAACTTATATCTATGGTATTGGTCGTAGCTCGGCTAGAAAGATTCTTGAAAAAGCAGGAATTGACTACGATAAAAAAGTGGCAGACTGGAACGATGAAGAATCGGGTGCGATTCGTTCGATCATCGCGAGTGAGTTCAAGGTAGAGGGAGCGCTTAAGTCTGAAGTTCAATTGAGCATCAAGCGTCTTATGGACATTGCATGTTATCGGGGTATCCGTCATCGTAAAGGATTACCGTTGCGTGGACAAAAGACCAAGAACAATTCAAGAACCCGTAAAGGTAAACGTAAGACCGTAGCCAACAAGAAAAAAGTTGGTAAGTAACCTGTAGCACAGATCATCTAAATTTTAAATTTCCTGTATAGGATATAAAATGGCACAAAATAAGAGAAAGGACAAAGCCAAAAAAAGAGTTGTTGTCGTTGAGCCTGTTGGTCAGGTTCATATCAAAGCCTCGTTTAACAATATCATCATTTCTATTACCAATTCACATGGCCAAGTAATTTCTTGGGGTTCTGCTGGAAAAATGGGTTTCAGAGGTTCCAAGAAAAATACGCCCTATGCTGCTCAAACTGCTGCTCAATCAGCTGCACAGGTAGCGTATGAATTGGGGATGAGAAAGGCTGAAGTATTTGTGAAAGGCCCCGGTTCAGGTCGGGAGTCAGCCATACGTACCATTCAGAATTCGGGGATTGAGGTTACTACCATTCGTGATATCACGCCGTTGCCTCACAACGGTTGCCGTCCCCCCAAACGTAGAAGAGTTTAATTAGTCGTGACACTAACCATTCCTGGTTTAGGAACTTGGGGCCAGTTAATGGTAGTGTTTTAATTTCAATCAATCATAAATGGCACGTTATACAGGTCCAAAAGCAAAGATTGGCCGACGATTCGGAGAACCGATTCTAGGCGCCAATAAAATTGTAGCGAAAAAAAATTACCCTCCGGGATTACACGGAAAGGGACGTCGGGGTAAGAAGTCGGAATATGCGCTTCAACTTGCTGAAAAGCAAAAAGCAAAGTATACCTATGGAATCCTCGAGCGGCAATTCCGCAGAATTTTCCAAAAAGCTCAAGTTAAACCCGGTATTACGGGTGAGAACTTGCTGCGTTTCTGTGAGGCACGTCTGGACAATACCGTTTATCGTTTAGGCATTGCCCCTACGCGTAGAGCTGCTCGTCAGCTGGTTTCTCATAAGCATATTCTGGTAGACGGAGAAGTCGTAAATATTGCTTCTTATACGCTAGTTCCCGGACAAATTGTTTCGGTGAGAGAAAAGTCGAAGTCGCTGGAAGCTATCACCAACAGCCTAGCCGGGCACAGTAGCAAACGTTTCAACTGGCTCGAATGGGATGCTAAGGAAATGGCAGGAAAGTTTGTATCCTATCCTGACCGATCAGATATTCCCGAGAATATTAACGAGCAGCTCATCGTTGAGTTGTACTCTAAATAATAGTATGATAAAAAAGCCTGAGTGAGAGTTTCTTACTCAGGTATTTTTGGCCTTCGGGCCTTTTTGCGATCGCAATAAAAAATAGTAAAGACGAACTGATCAACCGTCAATTACTCAAAAAAAAGGAACATAAACCATGTCAATATTAGCATTCCAAATGCCCGATAAAGTCGTAATGGAAAAAGCAAACGATTTTCACGGGTTGTTTGAGTTCAAACCCCTGGAGAAGGGATATGGTGTAACGATCGGTAATGCACTCAGAAGAATCCTTCTGTCATCCCTGGAAGGGTATGCCATTACTAGTGTCAAGTTTCCGGGAGTGCTCCATGAATTTTCTTCAATCGAAGGGGTTGTCGAAGACGTAACAGAGATCATTCTAAACTTAAAGCAAGTACGGTTCAAAAAGATTTCCGATCTGGTGGAGAACCGTATCATCGTCAATTTGAAAAATATCTCTGTATTAACAGCCGGTGATCTGGGTAAATTTACAAACTCGTTCCAGGTATTGAATCCGGATCTGGTGATCGCGCACGTTGACGACAAGAAGGAGTTTGAAATGGAGCTGATCGTTGAAAAAGGACGCGGTTATGTACCTGCCGATGAACCTCGTGCAACCGAACTCCCCTTTGGGCATATTGCAATGGATGCTATCTATACTCCCATTAAAAATGTGAAGTATAGCGTTGAAAATACCCGGGTTGAGCAACGTACTGACTACGAAAAGTTATTGATCGATATCCAAACCGACGGTTCGATCCACCCAGAAGATGCACTGAAAGGCGCAGCCAATATCCTGATTCAGCATTTCATGCTCTTCTCGGATCAAACTATGACGTTTGAAAAACAAAAAGCCGAAGAAGAAAATCAAGTGGATGAAGAGATGCTGCGTATGCGCAAACTCCTCAAAACCCCACTTGCCGAACTCGATTTGTCGGTGCGAGCCTATAACTGTTTGAAGTCTGCGGATGTTAAGACCCTCGGTGACCTGGTTAAACTCGAAATTTCTGACATGATGAAGTTCCGGAATTTTGGTAAAAAATCACTCACTGAACTAGAACAGTTAATCCAGGAAAAGCAGCTTAGCTTCGGTATGGATGTTAGTAAATATCGGTTGGACGAAGACTAAGCGTCTGAGTTCTCATCACAATTAATTGATTATTCACAGGTTACCTTTCTGAAGCGCGGTTTATCACTTCGCTGCTCGAAACGGACCGCCGGGGGAAATAACTGTAAAAACAGCCCCGGTAAATTCTAAAAACAATGAGACACGGAAAAAAAGACAATCATTTAGGAAGGACTTCGTCCCATCGCAGTGCGCTACTCTCTAACCTTGCAGGATCCTTGATTTTGCACAAGAGGATAGAAACTACACTCGCCAAAGCGAAAGAACTCCGTAAGTATGTCGAACCATTGCTAACCAAATCCAAAGACGATTCGACCCATAGCCGTCGGGTTGTTTTCTCTTACCTCAAAGACAAAGAGGTTGTTAAAGAGCTTTTCAACGTAGTCGCCGACAAAATCGCTAACCGTCCCGGAGGTTATACCCGAATCATTAAATTGGGAACACGTCTTGGGGATAACGCGGAAATGGCGTTAATCGAATTGGTTGACTTCAACGATGCATTACTATTAGCTAGTGCCGACAAACCTGCACGCACCCGTCGTAGCCGTCGTGGTGGCGCGAAAAAAGCAGATAAGGAAGGTACGGCAGCACCGGCCCTGGAAGAAGCTGAAGTGGTAGAAAGTAAAGTCGCTGAAGAAGCTGCGCCAGAAGCCGACGATTTGGAAAAAATCGAGGGAATTGGACCCAAAATTGCCGACGTACTCAAAGGTGCAGGTATCGCTACCTTCGCCGCTTTGGCAGAAGCAACACCGGAACAAATCCGCGAGATTTTAGACAACGCCGGATCACAATTCGCCGCCCACGACCCAGCTACTTGGCCGAAACAAGCCGAATTAGCCGCTGCCGGAAAATGGGATGAACTCAAAACATGGCAGGACGAATTAGTGGGAGGACGTGAATCAGAGTAAGATTCTTTCCAATCAACTGAAATTAGTAGGGTTAAACGTTTTCGTTTAACCCTTTTTTTGTCCAAATTTGCACCCGGTTTTAGAATCGGATATTTCCACTAAAATCACCACCATTTTAAGGGATTAATCCCGCTGTCGAATATAG
>Ga0182793_1000167_pt1 | contig 59885 bp, 53 predicted proteins | sample Passage237A_FD_130498 | JGI IMG/M metagenome (GOLD analysis project Ga0182793, IMG submission 130498) | Cellulose adapted compost microbial communities from Newby Island Compost Facility, Milpitas, CA, USA - Passage2 37A (version 2) (version 2) ... | reverse complement strand
CGGCGCACAGCGATGCGATTGTGGCCGAGACCGACCGCGTCGATCTGCCCTTTGCAAGCTTCGACCTGATCGTCTGGCCGGGCGGGCTCGACAGCGTCAACGATGTTCCAGGAGCGCTGGTGCGCCTGCGGGCGCTGCTGGCACCCGACGGGCTTCTGCTCGGAGCCTTCGTTGGCGACGGCAGCCTTCCGCAGCTGCGACGTGCGGTGATGAGTGAAGGCGTGCGTCCGATCGCGCGCCTGCATCCGCAGATTGACCTTTCAGCGATGGGAAATCTGCTCCAGCGCATCCTCGTCGGAAGGTAAATCGTAGATGGGCACCAAAACCGCTTCATTCACTATCAGGAAGTTGGCGTAGGTCGCCGGCAGGCGATGATCCCTGTCTCCCAGCACCGGACCCGGCCAGGGCAGCGGCAACAGGCGGTAGGGTTCGCCGTCCACATCGGTCATGGTCTTGAGCTCTTCTTCCATGAGCTTGAGCTCGGCATAGTGTTCATCCTCCGGATCATCGCAGGCGGTGTGGACGATGGTGCGGTTGGGACAGAGACGAGCCAGGGTATCTATGTGGCTGTCGGTATCGTCACCGGCCAGATAGCCATGGTGCAGCCAGTTGATTTTCTGCACGCCAAAGGCCGCCTTGAGGCGGGCTTCGATTTCCGCCTGATCAAGATGGGGGTTGCGGTTGGGATTGAGCAGGCACTGGGCGGTGGTCAGCAGGGTGCCGCGACCATCCACTTCAATCGAGCCGCCTTCCAGCACCAGATCGCAGCTTTCAAAGCTGGCAGCGGGGAATGCGCCCTGCTCGAACAGACGGCGGCTGATCTGGTTGTCCAGATCATGGGCGTGTTTGTTGCCCCAGCCGTTAAAGGTGAAATCCAGCAGTTTGAAGCCCGTATCTGTGGCGACGCTGAGGGGGCCGTGGTCTCTGGCCCAGGTATCGTTAGTCTCCACCGGATACAGATGGATGTATTCCAGGGGGGCGCCCATGGCCGCCAGACGCCGACGCACCTCATCCACCATGTCCGGCGCCACGGCAATCACCAGGTCAGCGTAATCGACAATCACTGTCGCCAGCGCTTCGTAAAGCTCAGAGACATCGTCAAGAATCCAGTCCCAATCGGTGTTTTTGTGAGGCCAGGTCAGCATGATGGCATCCTGGGGTTCCCACTCGGCAGGCAGACGCTGAAGGGACATAGAGACTCCTGTGGTTAAGCGAAATATCGGGCTAAAAAAGATAGCCAATAAAAAAGGCTGGCATTATAGCCCAGCCTTTCACGCAAAACGCCTCACCGCCGATAATCTCAGTCGAGAATATCTTCTTCCGCATCCTGGATAATCAGCAGCTGCCCTTCCGAATCCAGCTCCTGTTTGCCCAAACTCTGTTTCTGCAGGGGCTTTTCATCGCCTACCTGTACAGCCACCGCCAGAGCCCGGCTGCTGGAACGCTCACCGGTAACCACCTGAGCCTGGATGTAGAGGTAATAACGCCCCTCGTCCAGTGCCCTGAGCGACAGGGGAATGGTGTAAGCCCCCTCCTCCGCCAAGTTAAACGTAAATGTATTCTGCTGTGAAACCAGTTCCAGCCCTTCGCTGGTGGCAAGGCTCACCTGAAGCTCTCCCTCCGGTTCTCCGGAAGCGAGATTCAACACCCAGTCAAGACGTTCCCCCGGTTGCAGGTAAAGCAGCTTGTCGCCGCTGATCTCGACACTGGCGCCAGGCTTGATATAGCTTGCTGCATCCTTATTCACAGTCTTGGTTACCTCCGGCGCTGCGGGTTGGGCAGACGGCTGAGCTCCTGACCCGGCGTGTTGGTTACAAGCAGCCAGAAACAGGCAGAGCAAAAGGCCCGTCAGATTGGACTTCATACAAATTCTCCTTGTGTTTTTCATATCAGGCCTCTGTCAGCAAACTCACGTCAAAACAGGTGGTATTGGTATCTTCGTTAGCAGGATTGCGGTTGCTCCAGTCGGACATTTCCATCACATAACTTCCCGCAGAAAAATTGTATGTAGCCTCCTCCACGTTGTTTGCGATAGATTCTGCTACCAACACCAGACTTCCGTTTCTGTAGACGTAAAAATCCGGATCTGTGAGAACATTTGCACCGCCGCTGCGCACTGCTTTCAACCGATACTTACCTGAGCTTGCCACTGTAAAACGTAAAAACTGATTGACCGCCAATTTGTTGTATTTGCCGTTGACCGGTGAACTGCACACATTAACCGCCGCACCATTGGCAGTCAGGGTTTTATACACAGGCAGGCTGTGCGAAGTGCCGCCATCATTGGTTTCGCCAGAGCCATAGGCATCTGCCGTTGGAGAAATATTCTCTGCACCTAACAGACTACTGATCAGACTAGCACGGCCTGGAAAACTGGACTTCAACTGGGCGGCAAATGGATAAATGGAAATAAAGGCAGGACTATTGCGATAAGTGTTGGAAGTAAACGCACTCCAGATTTCATTCAAAGCTTTACCTGAGTCTGTGTAGTATTTGTAAACGAATACTTCCGCTGAAGCTTCGCTATACCAACCCCTGTTGCTTGGATGTGAGGCGGAAATATTGTAGAAAAATCCGTTCGCCTGCTGGCTGCCACTGCTGTCGCGATAAGTCGGATCATCCAGAAAAACGCCTGCGAGAGCATTACCCAGTCCTTCAGAAAAGGCAACGCGCATGTCCAGACGATCGCCCCCGCTGTGACTGCCACCGATAGAGTCTGAGCGCGCAAGCACATCCTCCAGATAATGCACCCACTCGTGCAACACCACATGCTGGTCATATTCGTCGGTGTCGCTATTCTCTGCGCCCAGCAGATAAATCTGCTGGTCATAGTAATGGCTGGTGCCTATTTCGCCCGCGGAAAGATTATCGCCATAGGGCACATTATTTTTGCTCCAGCGAATTTCCAGCGGCGGCAGGGTTTGATTCAAGCCTGCAGCCTGTAGACGCATGATACCTGTGTAAATGGTATCGAGAACTGCATAGGGAGCAGCTACCCGCGTCCCATCGTAACTACTGCCACCCCAACCGGATGGTGCGTGCAAATTTCGTACAGAATCATTGTTACCCGAAGAAGCAAGGCTGCCCTGAGCGGTGTAAAGCGCGTTGTTGCTGGTGTTGTCAGTCACCGAGATACGCCATCCCGGGCTCTGCTGCTTGACCAACTCAGCCTTAAGCCTGATTCTCACCTGGGTATCAGCCGGCACCTGTGAAAACAGATACTGGCCATTGTTGTCTGAGCGTTCTGTCGCCAGCACCTGTCCACTGGCATTCACCAGTTCCACAGTAACGCCACGAATAGGACGTTTCTCGATTGCCGAATAATCCAGCCCCTGATTGCTGCTGCGTGGTGGTACATAATCATAGGTCAGGCTTCCGCTGAGACTGACTGTGGTTTGCGCGGGAACAGAACTACTCGAAGATGAACTGGTGATGGACGACGAAACACTGCTGGATGAGGACAGGCTGCTGATTGACCCCACACTGCTGATTGAAGAGTTGCTGCTGGATGATGAGCTGGTTGAACTGCTGGTAGACGTCGAAGAGGCACTGCTGATCACAGAAGAACTGCTTGACAATACACTGCTCGAACTTGAAGAAGATGACTCACTGCTGCTCAATACACTTCGGGAAGACAGACTGCTGGAAGGCGCTATAGAAGACGGGCCAGCGCCGGAACCTCCTGCGGAGCCACCGCCACAGGCGGCCAAACCCAAACCCAGACAAAAAGCCAAAGACAGCGGCCGACACTGCCGCACAGCAAGGATAAAAAGATTCATAAATTCCCCGGTACCAGATATGCCCTTTCGTCCCTGTGGGTGAATACGAGCATAGATCATTATCATTGGTTATGATGCGCAACCAGCCGCAATACACTATGAGACTAGCTCATGTTGCAAAGTCTGTTGTTAATTTTACTGATTATCCTCAGCTTCTGGAGTTACGCGCGTCTCAAACGCGTACCGCCAGAGGAGCGCCGCCGCCTGATTTACAAGTTTGGAGCAGGGGCACTGGTGTTGTTATTGCTTCTGCTGGCAGCCACGGGCCGACTCCACTGGTTATATGCATTGATTGGTGCACTCCTGCCTTTTGTGCGCGGAATTCTGGGAATGGCAATGCAACTCCTGCCACTTTGGCTGCAAAGGCGTGCAAAAAATAGCCAATCCGACACACAACAGACCCATGCCTCACCCCCACCTCCACCAGCGAGTGATATGAGTGTGCAAGAAGCCATCAATATTCTGGGCTTGTCAGGTGATTTGAACAGTGGCGAAATCACGGCCGAGAGCGTGACCAAGGCACACAAGCGATTGATTCAAAAACTGCACCCGGATCGCGGTGGCAATGACTATCTGGCAGCCAAAATTAATCAGGCCAGAGATGTGCTGCTAAAAGCGCTGGGGAAATAGATCTCAGTTGTTTTTTCTCAACAGCAGATGCTGATATCGCCCCAGGGAGCTATAGGGTTCGCGGCGGGAAAATTCCAGCTCCATTGCCAGTAATTCCTGAGGAGCACGATTGCGTTTGGTCTCGTCGAAAATGTAATCGTGAAACACACGAATACCGCTGCGGCAAATCAATTCAAAAGGCAGATCCGCCAGCCAGTTTTCCACCTGATCCGGATCTATGGGGCTGATAGGTGTCAGACTGCCCTTGGAACCGCGAAAATCCTTTTTGATAATTTTTCCAAAATTTGTGCGCAGCAGATTCTTGTAGATCAGCGAATGCAGATTGTAATAAGTGAGTGAAAGATAGCCGTCGGGTTTCAGATAGCTATTCAAACAGGGCAAGAGAGTTTCCGGCGCAACCATCCACTCCATAACCGCGTGACAGAGCACCAGATCAAATTGTGTATCCGCCAGATGTTCGTTTAGAGATTGCAGCGGACACTGCACAAAATCCACCCGATCACCCAGCCCCACAGACTCCGCCTGAGCCTTTCCCAGCGCCAGCATTTCGGCGGATATGTCGCACACCACCAGCTGATGACCCGCCTCTGCCAAGGCCAGGGAAAACTGCGCTTGACCACCTCCGGCATCCAGAATGCGCAAGGGCTTGAGTGCTTTTTCCTGTTGCGTTTTTTTCTGTTGATTGAACGGCGCTATTGAAAGATGCTCGGCAAAATCCCGCCCGAGCACCGCCAGACGAATATCGCCCTTCAAACCACCGTAGACATTTTTTTTGAAGCGCTCCGCCAGATCATCAAAATTGCGGTCTTCATCTGCGTTGGCTCTGGCCATTAATCCAGTCCCTCGCGCGCCCTGTTGTGCGCAATCTTCTGCGCAACCGCTTCGGCCATATCTATATCCAATCGTTGGCAGAGCTCCAGCAAATACATGAGCACATCGGCCACTTCATCACCGACTTTCTGCTTGCTATGGGGATCGCGGGCAATGGCTTCCGCTTCTTCATCGCTCAGCCACTGAAAAATTTCCAGAAGCTCCGCCGCCTCCACGGCAACTGCCGCCGCGAGATTTTTGGGCCTGTGATATGCTTCCCAGCCCTTGGCGTGGGCCAGGGTGCGAAAGGCGCGGCTGATAGCCGTGAGGTCGAGTGATTGCTGTGGCATGTGAACCGGATTGAACCTGTGAGTGAAAAAGCCTGGTGGGTGTACATGATCCGAACCCACGACAATCAGCTCTATACCGGGATTACTACCGATATGGAGCGGCGCTGGCACCAGCACGCCCAAGGCAAGGCTGGTGCGCGCTATTTTCGCGGACGCATCCCCAGGGAATTGTGTCTGCTGGAAGCTCATGAGAATCGCAGCAGCGCCAGCAAGCGGGAAGCGGCTATCAAGCAACTGAACCGGGCAGGCAAGGATCAGTTGCTGGCACAGCTCGGGCGCACCGAGCGCAAGCAGCTGCTGCAGTGGAACCGCAAAAACTCGCCGCCAACCGCTGAGCAGTCACCCTCGCCATGAGCCGTCGCAATCTCTGTTGCCGCTGCCAACGCCCCGCCAGCGTCTGCATCTGCTGCTGGGCAACACCCCTTCACAACGCCGTGGAGCTGCTCATTTTGCAGCACCCCCTGGAAGTAAACAACGCCAAGAACACTATCCGACTGGTGCAACTGAGTTTGAGCCAATGCCAACTGGTCATAGGCGAGCAATTTGATCCTGAGTGGCTGGCGGTGCGACTGGCGGAAGGCGACAAGCTCAATCTACTGCTCTATCCACCCACCGCCGAGAGCCAGTCTCTGGGACTTTTACCTACGCCACCGCTGCCGGATCTCGGTCTGTATAAGCCGGAGCAGCTGCGGCTGGTACTGCTGGACGCCACCTGGCGCAAAAGCCGCAAGCAGCTCTACCTCAACCCGGCGCTGCAGCGACTGCCGCGCCTGAACCTGGATGACTGTCCGCCTTCCACCTACAGAATCCGCAAGGCACAGGCGCCCCATCAACTGTCCAGCCTGGAAGCGCTGGTCTATGCACTGCAGAGGCTGGAAGCCGCGCCGGACAAGTACGCGCCACTACTGGAGGCCTTTGACGGCTTTGTGGACCAGCAGTTGGCCCGACGACTGACAAGCGAGGCTCAGCGCAACTGATCCACTACCAGTCGGTGATCCTGGTCAAAGACCCAGCACTCCTCGAAATCCACCTCAAACAAATAGCCATCCGGGTCCCTGAAATAACCTGCTATGCCCCAGGGAGTGCGGGTGGCCGGTTTGACTATCTCTCCCCCCGCTGCCTGGGCGCGAGCCAGAATCAGAGGCACCTCTTCTGCTGCGGCGGCGAGATACACCAGACCCACGCCGGTAAAGCTGCCTGCGGGCACCTGATTTTCTGCTGCCAGGGCATCCCGCGCAAAGTCGTCCTTCGGCAACAGACAGAGGGCGTATCCGCCGAGATCGAACTTGGCGAAGCCTGCGTGGCCCGTAGGAGACTTTTGCCAGCCCAAGGCCTCGTAAAAAGCGGTAGACCTGGCTACATCGACCACCCCCAACAGTATCAGGTGCAGCCGTTGCCGTGGCGACAGTGTCTGACCGGGTTCGGCGGTAAATACGTGACCTGCAGGCTTGTTCAGCATGACCTTCTCCTTGTTTTATTCAAAAATGACACCACCAAAGGGAGTAACCGCTGACAGATTAATCGCCCCTGGCGACAAAAGCTGTCATGAGGCCTTTTGCAGACCAACGACGGAAGGCCTGCTCCGGCGGTTGACCGAACTGGCTAAGCCGCCCTTGATTGCTTTACCCTAGCCACCTTTATCACCATCAGTAGTCGAGATTTTCATGACCCAACCCCACCCGAGCTTCGAATTCATCCGCAGTAAAACCATCAGTGCCCTCAAGCTGGACGTGCAGGAATACCGCCACAAGGCCACCGGCGCCCAACATATTCATCTGGCCGCTGAGAGTGATGAAAACGTGTTTCTGGTGGCGCTGCGTACAGTTCCTCACGACTCCACCGGCGTGGCCCATATTCTCGAACATACCGCTCTGTGCGGCAGTGAAAAATACCCGGTGCGCGACCCCTTCTTCATGATGGTACGTCGCTCGCTCAATACATTCATGAACGCCTTTACCAGCTCCGACTGGACCGCCTATCCCTTTGCCAGCCAGAACCGTAAGGATTTCAACAACCTGCTGGATGTCTATCTGGACGCGGTATTTTTCTCTCGCCTTGATGAGCTGGACTTTGCCCAGGAAGGTCACCGTCTGGAATTTGCCGAACCGAACAATCCCGACTCGGAACTGGTGTTCAAGGGCGTGGTATTCAATGAAATGAAGGGCGCCATGAGTTCCGTGCCCTCCCAGCTGTGGCACACCCTCTGCAAATATCTCTATCCATCCAGCACCTATCATTACAACTCCGGTGGTGAACCCGACTGCATTCCCGATCTGACCTATGAGCAGCTCAAGGATTTTTATCGCACTCACTACCACCCGAGTAATGCCATTTTCATGACCTATGGCGAAATTCCCGCTGCCGAATTGCAGTCCGCCTTTGAAGAACGGGCGCTGAAACGCTTCAGCAAACTGGATGAAGTTATCTCCGTCAGCGATGAAAAACGCTATTACGCTCCGGTAAAAGTCGAGGAGTTCTATCCACTGGACGAAAGCGATCAGCAGGCTGATCCGGATGCAGGCAAGTCCCATGTGGTGCTCGCCTGGCTGCTGGGCAAAACCACAGACTTGGAACAGACCCTCGCAGCCCAGATGCTCTCCCATATTCTGCTGGACAACAGCGCCTCGCCATTGCAGCAGGCGCTGGAAACCAGCGATCTGGGCAATGGCCCCTCGCCGCTCTGCGGTCTGGAGGATTCGCAAAAAGAACTGGCGTTTGTCTGTGGTCTCGAAGGCTGCAAGCCGGAAAATGTGGACGCGGTGGAAGCGCTGATACTGCAAACCCTGGAGAAGGTGGCAGCAGAAGGCGTGCCCCAGTCAGATCTGGATGCGGCGCTGCACCAACTGGAATTGCAGCAGCGGGAAGTGGGTGGCGACGGCTATCCCTATGGCTTGCAGCTCGTCATGACGGCGTTGACTGCCGCTACCCATCGCGGTGATCCCATAGCCTTGCTGGATGTGGATGCCGCTCTCGCCAGTCTACGCAAACAGGTACAGGAACCCGATTTTATCCAGCGCCTGGTGAAAGCGCTGCTGTTGGACAATCCTCACAGGGTGCGGCTGGCCATGCACCCAGACAGTCAGATGAACGCACGCAAGCTGGCAGCAGAAAAACAGCGGCTGGCAGCCATCAAGGCGAGTCTGAGCGAGGAACAAAAGCAGCGCATCATTGAGCGCACCCGCGCATTGGAAGCCCGTCAGCAACAAAAAGATGACGAGAGTATTCTGCCCAAGGTCACTCTGGCCGATGTGCCTGCCGACCTGCACTACATTGCCGGCAGTCACGAAGAGGTTAATCGCTATCCCCTGCGCCGCTTTACCACCGGCACCAATGGTCTGGTGTATCAGCAGGTCACCATCAAGCTGCCGCATCTGGATGAGGAGCTGCTGCCGTTGCTGCCCTATTACTCCATCTGCCTGACCGAACTGGGCATAGGCGACAAGGATTACCTGGCCGTGCAACGCTGGCAGGCGGAGGTGGTAGGCTCCATCAGCGCCTACTCCACCGTGAGAGGTCAGAGCGACGACGTTCAGGCCATAGACGCCTATATCACCCTGTCGTCCAAGGCGCTGGCGCGCAACCACAACGCCATGGACGAGTTGCTTAACGCCACGCTCAGCCAAACAAGATTCGATGAGCTGGAACGTATTCGCGAACTTATCGCCCAGACACGCGCACGCCGCGAACAGAGCGTCACCGGTCAGGGTCACAGTCTGGCCATGAGTGCCGCCTGTGCGGGCATGAGTCCGGCAGCCAAGTTGTCTCATGACCTCAGCGGTCTGGAAGGCATAGTGGCTATCAAGGCGCTGGACAAGCGTCTGGAAAATCCCGATGAACTGGCCAGCTTTGCCCGGCAGCTGGCGCGCATACATGCGCTGGTGGCCGCCGCTCCCCGCCAGTTCCTGCTGGTGGGTGAAGCCGAACATCTGGACAGATATCGCGACAATCTCGCCAGCCGCTGGCCAGCAGAATCCCCGGCACCGGATTTCCGCGCTCTTGCCCTGCCGCCGGTCAATCACAAGGTCCGTCAGGCCTGGATCACCAACACACAGGTTAACTTCTGTGCGAAAGCCTACCCCACTGTGCCCAGCGATCATCCGGATGCAGCAGCACTCACTGTGCTGGGCGGCTTCCTGCGCAATGGCTACCTGCACCGCGCCATACGCGAACAGGGCGGCGCTTACGGCGGCGGTGCCAGTCAGGACAACCATATCGCGGCCTTCCGTTTTTATTCCTACCGCGACCCGCGTTTGACAGAAACCCTGGACGACTTTGATGCTTCCCTGCGCTGGCTGCAGGAAACCGAGCACGAGCCTCAGGCGCTGGAGGAAGCCATACTGGGAGTCATCGGCAGCATGGACAAACCCGGCTCTCCCGCAGGTGAAGCCAAGCAGACCTATCAGGCAGAACTCTTTGGCCGCACACGCGAGAAGCGCGAACTTTTCCGCAACCGGATTCTGCAGGTGAAGTTGGATGATCTGCAGCGAGTAGCGAAAGCCTATCTGCAACCGGAAAAGGCGAGCATTGCGCTGGTAACTCACAGCGGCAATCGCGATGCAGTGGAAAAGTTTGGGTTGGAAATTAAAACACTTTAATCGTCAGTGCTTCGTAGTGCGACCGGCTTGGAGATTCAGGGGGCAAGACACGCCGTGAATACAGGGACCTATTCACGGCGTGTCTGCACTCCCTATCCCCCAAAGCTCCCCGACCAATAAAGCACAAAAACGCCACATGTTACGTAGTTTTCAGGCCAGATCTGCACTAGTATTGAACGACAATAACGGCGCCCGAAGGGCAATTGGCACTGACACTGGCATTGATGCTTCCTATGACCCCACCCCGTTCCCTCGACTATAGCGCTGTCACTCACCCCGGATTGGAGCGTGACAACAACGAGGACAGTCTGCTCAGTCTCCCCCACGCAGGTATCTGGCTGGTGGCAGATGGCATGGGAGGCCATGAAGCCGGGGAAGTCGCCAGCGCCATAGTGCGGGACACGGTCAAAAAGCTCGCCGATAGAAACGGGAACCAAAACCTGGGCGATATGCTGCAGGCCGCCCATCAGGCGGTGCTGCGCGGGGTAACCCAGGGGCTGGGCGCGCCCGGTATGGGCTCGACCGCCGTTGCCCTGCACAGCCAGGGGCGAGACTACGAGGTAGCCTGGGTGGGCGACAGTCGCGCCTATCTCTGGACCCCCAACGATGAAGGCGGGCAGTTGCAGCAACTCACCCGCGACCACTCCTATGTGCAACTGCTGCTGGAGTCCGGCGCCATCACCAGCGAGGAGATGGACCGCCATCCGGAGCGCAATATCATCACCCAGTGTCTCGGCTCGGCAGAACTGCTCCAAGTGCAAGTAGACAGGGTGCAGGGCCAGTGGCAAAAAAATCAGTGGATTCTGTTGTGCAGCGATGGCCTCAGCGACGAGGTGGATGACAAGACTATCGCGCGCATCCTTCACGAAAGTGCCAACTGCAATACCGCCGCCGACCAGTTACTTCACGCCGCCCTCACTCAGGGCGGGCACGACAATATCAGCCTGCAGATTATTGAATCGCCCCTGCGCCAGCGCAGCCCTCTGGGTTTGTTCTGGCGCTGGGTGCCCTATCTCACCGGCAATCGCCGATGGGATGCCTGGATTTACGGCATGACGTTGGTTTCCTTACTCGCTTTGCTTTACTCGATTATTAGCTGAACCTATGCATATTCCCGGTTACCGTGTTATTCGGAAGATCAATCAGGGCGGGATGTCCACCGTTTACCTCGCGATACAAATCAGCGTGGGGCGTGTGGTTGCGCTCAAGGTTATGGCGCCCACGCTCAATGGCGACCCTTCCTTCAGCGAGCGCTTTCAACGCGAGGCCAATATCGTCGGCCAGCTGTCCCACCCCAACATAGTCTCGATCTACGACATAGGCCGTCACGAAAACTGGAACTACATTGCCATGGATTATCTGCCCGGCGGCTCAGTGCACGACCGGATGATGAAGGGCATCAGCGCCAGTGAGGCAGTCAATATCACGCGCGACATAGCCATAGCGCTGGATCACGCCCACGAAAAAGGTTATGTCCACCGGGACATCAAACCGGAAAACATTCTCTTTAGAGCAGACGACTCCGCCGTGCTCACCGACTTTGGCGTCGCCAAGGGGGTGGGCGGGGTCTCGCGCATGACCAATGTGGGACAGGTGGTGGGTACACCTCACTACATGAGTCCGGAGCAAACCCGCGGCAAGGATCTGGACGCACGCTCCGATCTCTACAGTCTGGGTGTGGTGTTTTACGAAATGCTTACCGGCAGCGTGCCCTTTCAGGGCAACGAGGCAGTGACCATCGCCATCAAACACATCAGCGCCCCCATACCCAAACTGCCTCGCCCCTACGAGCAGTATCAGAAGATTATCGACAAGCTGCTGGCCAAGGACCCGGATCAACGATTTCAGAAGGGGCGGGATCTGGCCCAGGCGCTGGACGAACTGGAAGCCGCCCAGAAAAACGTCGCCAGTGTAGACCCGGCCAACCTGTCCACACCCACCCTGCTCAAGGCCCTGGCGGACGCATCCTACAGAAGCATTCGCTGGCGGCTGGCGAAACTGGCGCGCTGGCGCTGGGCACCGAAAAAAGGTTTTTACCGCCGCCCCACCACGCGAGTGGCAGAAATGGTCTGGAGCGATGAAGACCACAACACACTTATTGCCACCCGAATTCAGGACGCGCTGGCTCACAAGCCGCGCAATAGAAACCTCCAACTCACCATCGGCCTGCTGAGTCTGGCAGCCGCAGTATTGTTGGCGGGGTTGCTCTACCTGTGGCTGAGCGGTGATAAGGAAACACCAGCCATCCCCAGCCTTGCCCAACAGACCACAAAACCAGTGGAAGAAAAAATCGAGCCGGCTCCCGCACAAATATCTGTCGAGACGCAAACCTCTGTCGAACCGCAAAGCGCTGTCGAACCAGAAACGGAAGAAGAAGTGGTTGGGACACTTGTGGAAATCGAGCGCACCACCGAAGCGGAAGAGCCTTCTACACGCACAACACTGGAGATTTACGAGCCGGTTCCAGAGGATGAAATTCCTGTCGCCGAGTCTGCCCCAGCAATCAAACCCCTGGAGAAGCTCGAAGGTGTAGTGGAAGAAGCGCCTGCACCCAAACCGCGCCACTGGGCATTGACCCTGGTTACAGAACCGGCCGACGCACGGGTGAGAATTCTCAACATAGTGCCACGCTACAAACCGGGCATCCGCCTGGAGCCGGGTAGCTATCATATTGAAATCAGCCATCCCGGTTACAAAACCCACACCGAATGGGTGGAGCTGGAAGCCAAAGACCTGCGCAAAACCATAGCGCTGGAACCTCGCCGCCAGTTCCAGGGGCCATTTACCAGCGAACTGCCCAATGGTCGGCAGGGGCCGAGCATGGTGCCCATTCCGGCGGGCAGCTTCACCATGGGTCACTCGGCGGACAGCAGTCTGGCACCCACCCACAGGGTCAATATCAACTACGCCTTTGCCATCAGCCAGTTCGAGATCACCTTTGCCGAATATGATCTCTTTGCCCAGGCCACCAACCGCGCCCTGCCGGGCGACAACCGTTGGGGTCGGGATCGCCGACCAGTGATCAATGTCAGCTGGAACGACGCCCAGGCCTATGTTGCCTGGTTGAGTAAGATGACGGGAGAGCGCTACCGTTTGCCGAGCGAAAGCGAGTGGGAATATGTGGCCCGCGCCGGTACCCGAACCAACTACTGGTGGGGCGATGAAGCGCTGGAAGGCAAGGCCAACTGCCGTCGCGGCTGCAACAGCCGCTTTGCAGGATTGTTTGGTGCCAAAACCGCACCCGTTGGCACCTATGGCGCCAATGCTTTTGGTGTCTACGACACTGCCGGTAATGTGGCCGAATGGACCCAGGATTGTTTTGCCGAAGGCTACGCCGCCAAACCCCGCGACGGCGGAGCGCTGGAAACTTCCAATTGCCGCGCACGGGTTGTGCGCGGCGGCTCGGCGCGGGACAACCTCGAAAACCTGGTCAACCACGCCCGCGACTATCACCCGCCGGAAATCTATGAAGCCCATCTGGGATTCCGGGTGGTGATGGAACTGGATTGATTCCCCATGCCACTGACTCGTCGCAACTGGTACAGACAGGGTCTTTTCTGTCTGCTCCTGTGCCTTTGGCTGGGGACCTGCAATGCCGCTGAAGTAAGGGTCTACGCCGCCGCCAGCCTTACGGATGTCATAGACCAGCTGGCGGACATCTATCGCTCCCTCCATCCACAGACAACTATCAAAACGTCCTTTGCCGGTTCTGCCACGCTGGCGCGCCAGATTGAAAAAGGTGCACCTGCAGACCTGTTTATTTCCGCCGATCAGGACTGGGCCGATTACCTGCGGACACGCGGGCTGCTGGAGGCAGACAGCCGCCGGATTCTGGTGCGCAATGCACTGGTACTGGTGGTTCCCAAGGGGCGGGAGCTGTCGATCAATTTCAGCGCCGATAAACCGCTGGCAGAACAGTTTCATGGCCGCCTGTGTACCGGCGACCCGGATTTTGTTCCTGTGGGCAAGTACGCGCGCGAAGCTCTGAGCCAGCTGGGTTGGTGGGATGGGGTGGCGCCGCGACTGGTGGGTACCGAGAGCGTGCGTGTGGCCCTGGCCTATGTGGAGCGGGGCGAATGCGCTCTGGGTATTGTCTATGCCACTGATGCGCACCTGAGTACACGGACAAGCTTGCTGGCACACTTCCCCACCAGCAGCCATTCACCCATCGTCTACCCCGGTGCCCTGCTACCCGGTGCCGGGTCCGAAGCCAGAGGCTTCTGGCAGTTTCTTCAGTCCCCGGAGGCGGCGGCAGTTTTCGCGGCCCGGGGCTTTATCGCGAAAACGGACTGGCACCATGCTGAGTGATTATGAATGGGCCGTGCTGGCGCTGTCCGCCAAGGTGGGCATCTGGGCCACACTGATCAGCCTGATTCCCGGTGTTTTTCTCGGCTGGCTGTTGGCGCGGCGGGACTTCCGGGGCAAGCCTGTGGTAGAGGCACTGGTATTTATGCCCATGGTTCTTCCCCCTACTGTGCCCGGTTATCTGCTGCTGGTGACCTTTGGCTCCCAGGGCGTTGCGGGCCGCTGGCTGGAACAGACCTTTGGCCTGCAGCTGGCGTTCAACTGGAAAGGTGCTGTACTGGCTGCGGCGGTGATCGCCTTTCCGCTGATGGTGCAGGCCGCCCGGCTGGCGGTGCAGATGGTGGATCGCCGTCTGGAAGTGGCCGCCAGCACCCTGGGCGCCAGCCCCTTTCGCGTCTGGTGCAGCGTCACCCTGCCCCTGATATTGCCGGGCATTCTCATAGGTTCCATCATGGTGTTTAGCCGCTCTCTGGGCGAGTTTGGTGCCACCATCACCTTTGTGGGCAATATTGCCGGAGAAACCCGCACCCTACCCTTGGCCATCTACACCGCCACCCATCAGATTGACGGCGATACCCAGGCTACACGGTTGATTCTCGTCTGTCTGGCGCTGGCATTTTTCTCCCTGCTGATCAGCAACCTGTTGATGCGCCGCAGCGAGCGCTGGCTGGGGGTGCGCCGTGCTTGAACTCGACTGGGTCTTTGAAAGAGAAGGTTTTCGCCTGGAAGCCAGGCAGCAACTGAGTGCACCCATTACCGGTGTGCTGGGCGCCTCGGGTGCGGGCAAGAGTACGCTGCTGGCGGTGATTGCCGGACTGTTCAAACCCCGTCAGGGACGGATACGTCTGGACGGCCAGAATCTCTGCGATACAGCGGCAGGTCTCTGGGTTCCACCCCACAAGCGCCATATAGGACTGGTATTTCAGGACGGGCAGCTTTTCCCTCACCTGAAGGTGCGCAACAACCTGCTCTACGGCTACCACCATCTGGCGCCAGAGCAGCGGCGCTTTACGCTGGATGCCATAGTGGAGCTGCTGGAACTGGGGCCGCTGCTGGAGCGCCGCCCCGGCAGTCTGTCCGGCGGCGAAAAACAGCGAGTGGCTCTGGGCCGCGCCCTGCTCTATGCTCCACGCTTGCTGTTGCTGGACGAACCCTTGTCCGCTCTGGATGAAAGGCTCAAACAGCAGATACTGCCCTTCTTCACGCGCATCTACTGCGAGTGCCAAATCCCCATGATCTACGTCACCCACGCGGTAAGCGAACTGAATGCCATTACCGGTTGTTTGATGGAAGTGAAAGATGGCCGGTTACAGCCGCTCTAGTGCTCAATCCCGCCGCTGTAGTATCGCGACAAAAAGCGTGTCCGCATCCGCCTCAGGCGCACCCAGGCAGCGCTGCTCCAGACAGACAAACTGCGGATGCCCGGCAACAAATGCCGCCACCTGAGCTTCGTTTTCGCTCCACTGCCAGCTGCAGGTACCGTAGACCAGATGACCTCCCGGCCTGACGGCCTCGGAGGCGTGATGCAGCAGCCGGGATTGCAGTTGCTGCAAGTCCGCCGAATCTTCCGGAGAGAAACGCCAGCGGGCATCGGGATTGCGCCGCCAGGTGCCGGAAGAGCTGCAGGGCGCATCGACCAGCACCCAATCAAAGCCGCCCTGCCGCGCCACCTCCTTGGGCAGTTGCAAGGGCGTATCCCCCGCCCAGGCAAAACTGCGGATATTGAAAAGCCCGGCACGCTTGGCGCGGCGTTTCAGCTCCTCCAGCTTGTGCGGATGTAGGTCGGTGGCCAGCAGCATGCCCTTGTTATTCATGGGGGCTGCCACCGCCAGACTCTTACCCCCGGCTCCAGCACAGGCGTCCCAGACCTTATCACCGGGTTTGGCTTTTACCGCCGCCGCCAGCTGCTGGCTCGCCAGATCCTGAATTTCGATTTGCCCCTGACGATAGGCGCTGCTGCGGGTGACATCTGTGCCACCTCTTGCACACAGCCCCTGCTCACTCAAGGCCACCCTGACACCCTCCGCTGCGAGGTGTTCGGCCAACTGCTCGGCTGACATCTGTGGCGAAAGGCGCAACCAGAGTGGCGGACTCACTGTCTGCAGGCGAACAAACTGCGCCAACTGTTGCTGGCTCCAACCACTGTGCTTCTGCCGTTCCACAAGCAGCGGCACCCACTGGGGACGCAGCCCAAACCAGAGCAGGGATTCCGGTTGCAGAATGGCGTTATCTTCCAGCCTCAAATGCCGGACAAAACGAACAAAAAATGCCTGGCGCTCTGTCGCATCGCGCAACCCGGCAGGCGGAGTGCAGGAAGACTTGTTCTCAGTCAAACGCAGCATGACCCAGTACCAGAAAGCCAGCGGCGGAATATTTCTGTCCCTATGCCAGTCCTGATCCCAAACCAGCCAATCCTGCTGCGGATTGTCCTCTCTGTAAGCCAGTTCCAGCGCGGCGGCCAGTTGCAAAAAACGCATGGCCTGATGCATGGCAGCTCCCAGAGCCAGGGCGGTGGGCTGACCGGCCAGCTCGCGTTTGAGCCAGCGATCCAGAGGAGGCCTATGACTTTGGGCCTGCCACTTTTTCCAGAGAGCAATTAACGAAGGGAGATGAGCGGGAGGAATGGATTGCATAAAAGGCTTTGATCAAAATGAGGCGAGCAGTTTAACGGAAATAACGCCTTTCACCCACGCCGCCAACCGGGTAATTTATTGCGCATCAGGACTCACCCCTCAACATAACTACAAGATGGATAATCATGCTTGAACTTCTCGCCCAGTCCTTGATGGGCTTCTCCCTCGTCGCCGGCCTGCTGTTGCTGGCGGTTTACTGGTTTATCTACCCGGCGCAAGATCAGTCCTGGTTGTCCCACCTCGCCTGCAGCGGCCTGCTGCTGGGATTGATGGGCTTGCAGTACCTGCATCTGGCCTGGCTGCAGGGCCAGACACACTGGCTGGAATCTCCGCTCTATATAGCGCTGCTGTTTACAGTAGCTCCCTGCTTTTATCTGTTCAGCCATGAACTGCTGGAGCTCAAGGGGCGCAACAATCCAATGATGCTGCTGAACTTTCTGCCGCTGCCCTTGGGCCTTCTGCTGCCGCAGGACTGGGCCATACCTCTGTCATTTCTGATGGGTACCGGCTATGCGCTTTGCGTGTGTATCAGCCTGTTGAAACTGCGCGCCCAGCGCCAGCGCTTTCAACTGGAAATGACCAGCTTTATCGCGTTTGGCGTGATTGCCGCCACCATTCTGGCACTGGGACTTTCTACCCCACTGGTGGGCGCCCATCTCTATGTAGTGACTTACGGCAGTCTCATAGGTCTGGCGCTGGCGGCGGTGATCTATCTACAGTTGCGCTTTCCCGATCTGTTGCAGCGGGCGCAGGAGGCAGTCGCTGCCAGTTATGTCGCCTCCACACTCAGGAATCTGGACACCCAGGCGCTGTGCCATCGCCTCAAGCAACTGCTGGAACAGGAACATATTTATCGCGACGAAAACCTCAGCCTGGCCACACTGGCGGAGCTGCTGGGCATCAGCAGCCACCAGACCTCGGAGTTGATCAACACCCAGTTTGATCAGGGTTTTTCACGTCTGATCCGCCACTATCGCGTTGAGGAAGCGCGTCGGCAGTTGATAGACGAACCCAGAGCCTCGGTGCTGTCCATAGGCCTGGCTGCGGGTTTCAGTTCCCAGTCCAACTTCTATGCCGCATTTCGCGAAATCACCGGAGAAACGCCCGGCCAGTTCCGCAAGCGTCAGGGTATTCTGGAACCGGAATAAGCCTCTCTATTGCAGAATTATCTTTTTGTAATTTTTTAATTGTTTGATTTTTCTGGATAATTTTTGCCTGTTCGATATTTCTATTCACAAATGATCAAACAGGAAGTCCGCCCTATCAACGCCCGCCATTCTCTCTCCTGCAAATGTTCAACATCCACTTTGGATCAGTCTTCAGGAGAGACATATGATAAATCTGACAACCGCTGGCTACCTTATCTACCTGTTAATCAGCCTGGGAATTACCGTCTTTGTAGGCCGGGTATTGAACCGCAGTGGCCTGGTCTTTCTGCTGGATCAGCTGGGCGGCAACCAGCGTCTGGCACAGGCCATCAATCAACTGCTGCTGATTGGTTTCTATCTGGTCAATATCGGCTACATACTGCTGGTGCTGAACCTGAACTCCGCCATCCCGACCCATTTCGGCAGAGCCGCTGAAATTGATGACATCAACGCCCTGATACGCTTCCTCAGCCTCAATACCGGGCTGGTCATGCTGATGCTGGGCTCAATTCACCTGATACTCCTCTATGTGCTGCACAACTGGAAACCCAACTGGGCCAGCCAAACTGCGGAGGATCTTTGAGATGAACAAGCTTCCTGTCAAAGAGCTTCACCGCCCTGTCATGATTTTTTTTCTCGGCTGGCTGGCTCCGCTGGTCATCATCACCTATGTACCCGGCGGCGAGTTTTTCTACAGCAGTCTTGTCTATTGGCTGGCCTCAGTGACGTTTCTGGCACTGGCGTTGGGCGCCATACAGCTGACGCTGAGCACACTCAGGAACTCAGGTCTGAATACAGAAGGAAAGCGCAGCCAGGCTGCCCGGTTAACGATGGAAGAATATTGCCGCAGCCTGACGCTGCTGCTGATGGGCATTGCCATACTCAGCCTGTTGCCAGGTGAGCAGCCCACCTATATGACCGATCTGCTGCTCTACGTCAGTCTGCGTCTCGGTGTCTGCCTGCTGTTTCTGGGCGGACTGGTATTCGCCGTTACCCATGTGGGCTTGCGCAAACTTGGAGGGTCAAAATGAAAAGATTCCTTTTCAACCTTGCGCTGATACTGGCGATCTGCCTTCTGGCATTCACCGGCCATGAGCTGCTGAATCAAAGACTCGACTATCAATCCCTGATGGAGAAGTATGAGGGAAGAAGGTAGATTCCATGTGTATCAACTCACCTCTTCCACTCCAGCGATCAAGCGGATAACTTAAGCGCCTGTGCCGAAATGGAGCTGTCTATGCCAGGTTTTATTAAACGACCACCACCCCTGTTGCTGGTCATCGGCTTAATGGGACTCAGCTGGTTAGCGGCGCACTACCTGCCCAACTGGACTCTGCCACTGCCCGGCCGGGTCCTGTTGGGGCTTGCTCTCGCGGCAGCAGGCACTCTGATTCTGCTGCTGGGTGTTTGGGAGTTTCGCCAAGCTAAGACTACCGTCAATCCAACCCGGCCGGATGATGCGTCACAGCTTGTTATCAGAGGTATTTATCGAATCACACGCAATCCCATGTACGTCGGTTTTACACTCTGTCTTATGGGATACAGCTACTGGCTGGCCCATCCACTCGGGTTTGTGTTGACCTGCCTGTTTGTGATCCATATCGACCGGGTCCAGATTCCCTGGGAAGAAACGGCACTGATCAACAAATTCGGAACCGAATATAAAAGCTACATGGAACAGGTGCGCAGATGGGTGTAAGCAGCGCGACAGATAGTGTTCAGGTTAAACGCTACCTGCCCTGGCTGGTGGCGATGGCGCTGTTTATGGAGCACCTGAATGCAACCATTCTCAATACCGCTGTTCCCGCCATAGCGGCCAGTTTGAATGTAACGCCTTTAAGTTTAAAGGCGGTGGTGAGCAGCTATGTATTGAGTCTCGCTGTATTTATTCCCGTCAGCGGATGGATGGCCGACCGTTTTGGAACGCGCCGGGTGTTTGCAGCTGCTGTGGCCATTTTTACCTTGTCATCTGTTCTTTGTGGTTTGGCTGTCAATGTTCCCATGATGGTTGCTGCGCGGATTATGCAAGGCATAGGTGCCGCCATGATGTTGCCCGTAGGACGGATTGCCATCATCCGCACCTTCCCCAAATCTGAATTATTGGCGGCGATGAACTTCGTCATCATACCCGCGTTGATTGGCCCGTTGCTGGGTCCAACCATCGGTGGACTTATTGTGTATTGGCTGCCCTGGCAGGTCATTTTTTTCGTTAATCTTCCGCTTGGTCTGTTTGCCCTGTGGTTAATCCGTCGACATATGCCGGATTATCGTTCTGAACAGACTCCACCACTGGATATTATCGGCTTTGTTCTCCTGGGCTGTGGCATCGCGTTACTTTCCTGGGTACTTGAGATATTTGGAGAGCATTATCTCAATGCCACACTGATTGGAATCTTGCTTGCCCTGTCATTCACTCTGCTCGCGGCTTACGGTTTTCATGCCCGTATGCATCACCACCCCCTGGTAAATCTGAGTTTGTTCAGAATACGCACATTTCGCGTTTCAGTGGCCGGTGGATTTGTCACCCGACTGGGACTTGGGGGCATGCCGTTTTTATTGCCGCTGCTTTACCAGATTGGCCTGGGGTTCCCTACGTGGAAATCAGGGCTATTAATGATGCCTGCGGCCGCCGCGGCTATGTTTATGAAGGTCATTTCAATTCCGGTACTAAAACGATTTGGTTACCGCAAGGTGCTTATCGTTAATACCCTGATGATTGGTTTCACACTGATGCTTTTTGCGCTGGTAGACAGGGATACCTCGATATTCTGGATAGTGGCAATCAGCCTGATACAGGGGTTTTTCAATTCACTGCAATATTCCAGTATGAACTCCATGGCTTATGCCGATGTCTCGGGAAAAGATGCCAGCATGGCCAGCACCATAGCCAGCTCCATGCAACAACTTTCCATCAGCTTTGGTCTGGCTCTGGCTTCCATTGTTGCGGCCATTTTTATTGGCGACTTGCCGCAATCCAATCATGAAGCAATTACCCATGCCTTGCATTATGCGTTTATTACACTCGGTGTTTTGACCATTTTGTCCTCAATCTCCTTTTGGACATTGCGCAAAAATGATGGCGATAATGTGAGTCGCGGTATAGAAGACGATCATGTACCGTCGTAACTTTTAACTATTGGGACATAAGAGAACAGGATCATGAGCAAAGTATTCGTCAATATAGGACTCAGCCTCGACGGCTATATGGCACCGGAAGGCATGACCATGGAGAACCCTGGATACAAGAACTGGGGAGCCAAATGGGGAGCGCTGATGGGTTGGCTGCTTAATCAGCAGTATATGCGCGACAACCTCAACCTTGGCCCGGGGGGAGAAACCGGCGAAATCAACAATCTGGTTCGCACCACTATAGAGCGGACTGGAGCCAACATTATGGGCAAACGCATGTTTGATCAGGGTGAGCGCGCCTGGCCAGAAGAGGCTCCCTTTCACACGCCGGTATATGTTCTTACCAACGTAAAACGTCAACCATGGGAGCGGCCCGGCGGTACAACCTTTTACTTTATCAATGAAGGTCCTGAATACGCTCTGGAATTGGCGAGGAAGTCTGCCGGGAATCGTGATATTCGCATTTCAGGCGGTGCAGATGTGATCCAGCAATATCTGAATCTGGGTCTTGTTGATGAGCTGGAAATTGCGCTTGTTCCTGTGTTCTTCGGCGGTGGACGGCGTCTTTTTGAAAACCTGCGTGAACCCGGACCAGAGTTTCGTATAGACAGGGTTATTCATAGTCCTGCTGCTACACACTTGCGTTATGTGCGCCAGTGAGGTCCAGCCTACTCACCGCTGGACCTCACTGGCTTTTTGTAAGCAATCAGAGCAGTTTTGATTTCAAGCTGGCTATCTGATCACGCAATTTGGCAGCCACTTCGAATTCCAGATCCTTGGCGGCCTGGAACATTTGTTTTTCCAGAACCTCGATGGCTTTCCATGGATCTCCGCCATTGACTTCAACTGCATACTTGCCCTGTTTTTCCGCCACGGCAGCGCGATTGCGCGCGCTGCGTCCGCCAGCGCCCGGCACCTGGGCTCCTTCCATGATATCCGCCACACTTTTGCGAATACCCTTGGGAGTAATGCCATATTTTTCGTTGAATTCGACTTGTTTTTGACGGCGACGCTCAGTTTCATCAATGGCGCGACGCATGGAGCCGGTAATGGTATCTGCGTACAGAATAGCCTTGCCATTCACGTTGCGCGCTGCGCGACCTATGGTCTGAATCAGTGAGCGATCGGAACGCAGAAATCCTTCCTTGTCCGCATCCAGTATGGCCACCAGAGACACTTCCGGCATATCCAGACCTTCGCGCAGCAGGTTGATGCCCACCAGCACATCAAACTCGCCCATGCGCAGGTCGCGAATGATTTCCACCCGTTCAACAGTTTCTATGTCCGAGTGCAGATAGCGCACGCGCACGCCATGTTCTTCCAAATACTCTGTCAGGTCTTCCGCCATGCGCTTGGTGAGGGTAGTAATCAGTACCCGCTCGTCTTTCTCCACCCGCAGACGGATTTCAGAGAGTACATCATCCACCTGCGTGCTGGCCGGGCGCACTTCAATTTCCGGGTCCACCAGACCTGTGGGACGCACTACCTGCTCCACCACCTGCCCCTGATTTTCCTCTTCGTATTTGCCGGGCGTGGCGGAAACAAAAATGGTTTGCGGCGAAATGCGCTCCCATTCATCAAAACGCAATGGCCGGTTGTCCAGTGCCGAAGGCAGGCGGAAACCGTATTCCACCAGTGTTTCCTTGCGCGAGCGGTCACCCTTGTACATGGCGCCAATTTGCGGAACGGTAACATGACTTTCGTCAATCACCAGCAGCGCATCAGAAGGCAAATAATCAAACAGGGTTGGCGGCGGCTCGCCCGGATTACGCCCGGAAAGGTAGCGCGAATAGTTTTCGATACCGTTGCAGTAACCCAGTTCTTTCATCATTTCCAGATCATAGCGAGTGCGTTGCTCCAGTCTCTGTGCCTCCACCAGCTTGTTGTTTTCGCGCAAATATTCCAGTCGCTGACGCAATTCTTCCTTGATCTGATCTATGGCATCAAGAATAGTGGATCTCGGTGTGACATAGTGAGTTTTGGGATAGATAGTGATGCGCGGAACCTTGTGCAACACCTCGCCGGTGAGCGGATCAAAAATGGAAATCTGTTCCACCTCATCGTCAAACAACTCCACCCGCACCGCATCACAATCGGAATCTGCCGGGTATATATCAATCACATCGCCGCGCACACGATAGGTTGCGCGGTAAAACTCCATATCGTTGCGCGTGTACTGCAATTCCGCTAACCGTCGCAGTATTGCCCGCTGATCAATTTTGTCGCCGCGCACCAGATGCAGCAGCATTTTCATGTAGGACTCAGGATCACCCAGACCATAGATGGCAGAAACCGTGGCCACCACTATGGCGTCCCTGCGCTCCATCAGCGCCTTGGTGGCAGAGAGGCGCATCTGCTCTATGTGTTCGTTTACCGATGCATCCTTTTCAATAAAGGTATCCGATGAAGGTACATAGGCTTCAGGCTGATAGTAGTCGTAGTAGGAAACAAAATATTCCACGGCGTTGTGAGGGAAGAACTCCTTGAACTCGCCGTAGAGCTGCGCTGCCAGAGTTTTGTTGTGAGCCATAATCAGCGTCGGCCGCTGAACCTGCGCAATGACGTTGGCGATAGTGAAAGTTTTCCCCGAACCTGTAACCCCCAGCAGCGTTTGATGCGCAAGCCCGGCTTCGATTCCATGCACTAACCCGGCAATCGCCGCTGGTTGATCTCCAGCGGGCTGAAATTCACTTTTAACTTCAAACTTTTTTGACATTGAACAACTCGGTTTTTTCTTACCTGGAAGAAGTTGAGGAAGGAGTTTGAATCTGTGAGACACACCGAGAATACTACCCCTCCTCCCGGCACGGAACACTCGTGAGCGCTACGAAGTACCATCAAACTAAACCATACTAACAGCAGCCAGTGTCAGTAGACCAACCAACGCATCTGCTATCCTGCACACTCACTCTCAGGAGACCCACATCATGGCCGACAAGCATACCCCCTTTCGCATGGAAACCGACAGTCTGGGCGAGGTACAGGTGCCTCAAAATGCGCTTTACGGTGCCCAGACCCAGAGAGCAGTGAACAACTTTGCCATCAGTGGCCTGACCATGCCCAGAGCTTTTATCCAGGCTCTGGCGCGTATCAAGGCGGCGGCGGCGCGCGCCAATGGCGAGTTGGGACTACTGGATACAGAGGTGACCGACGCCATTGTGGCCGCCTGTGGCGAGATACTGGCGGGAAAACACGAAGATCAGTTTCCGGTGGATGTGTTTCAAACCGGTTCCGGCACCAGCAGCAACATGAATATCAACGAGGTGCTGGCCCATCTGGCGAGCGAGCGGTTGGGTGTAGCCGTGCATCCCAATGATCAGGTCAATCTGGGCCAGAGCAGCAATGATGTGATTCCCACGGCCATACATGTCAGCGCGGCATTGGAACTGTACAACCAGCTTGTTCCCGCACTGGAAGACCTGCACACCAGTCTGTTGGCCAAATCCATGCAACTGGAGGGTATTGTCAAAACCGGGCGCACTCACCTGATGGACGCCATGCCCCTGAGGCTGGATCAGGAACTGGGGGGCTGGGCGGCGCAAATTGCACAAAACCATCAGCGATTGCTGGAACTCTTGCCCCATCTATTGCAACTGGCCCAGGGAGGTACAGCCGTGGGTACGGGTATTAACGCCCATCCGGAATTTGCTGCGCGCTTTGCCGCCCATCTGGCGGAAGACACAGGGCTTGGCTTTGTGCCTGGTGAGAATTTTTTTGCGCTTATCAGCAGCCAGGACACTGCCCTCGCTCTCTCCGGTCAGCTTAAGACTCTGGCTGCCAGCCTGATGAAGATTGCCAATGATCTGCGCTGGATGAATTCCGGCCCCCTCGCCGGCCTGGGAGAAATCAGCCTGCCGGCTTTACAGCCGGGTTCGTCCATCATGCCGGGCAAGGTCAACCCGGTGATTCCCGAAGCAGTTGCCATGGCTGCTGCCCAGGTGATGGGCAATGACGCCGCCATCAGCATCGCCGCCCAGTCGGGCAATTTTCAATTGAATGTGATGCTGCCACTGGTTGCTCACAATCTGTTGCAAAGCATTCAGCTGTTGACCAACAGTTGTCGGGCACTGGCCGACCAGGCCATCACCGGCTTCACTGTCAATCACGACAATTTGCAAAAAGCACTGGCGCGCAACCCGATTCTGGTTACGGCACTCAATCCAATCATTGGTTACAACAAGGCCGCAGCTATCGCCAAAAGGGCTTATGCGGAAAAGCGGGATATTGTGGATGTGGCAGCGGAGGAAACTGACTTGCCGCGAGAAAAACTGATGGCGCTGCTGAGTCCGGAGAAACTGACGCGGGGTGGTTAACCCCGCGCCATCAAACAGGTACTGACTGTTAGAACTTGTTGACGTCGATCCAGTGCAGGAAGGCGTCAAACCATTTGTTGCTGGTGCGATCCGGGTTACCCAAACCGAAACCGTGGCCACCGTTTTGATAGAGGTGAAGTTCCACTGGTTTCTTGGCGTTGTGCCATGAGTTGATCAGACCGAAATCACCACCGAACAGGAAGTCGTCGATAGCGATGGCCACGAAGAGTGGCGGTGCATTTTCAGGCACTTCCACAGCATTCAGTGAACCGTAAATCGGCGCAATAAATGACAGCTTCACTTTTTTGGATTGCAGAGTTGTCATCATGGTCAGACCGGCACCGGCAGAGAAGCCCATCATGCCGATACGGTTGGGGTCCACGTTCCACTCTTTGGCGCGACTCAGAATCAAGGCGTAGGCTGCTTCAGCATCTTCCAACTGGTTGGAGAAATCAAAGCGAGGTCTTGGCGCCGGAGCTTCTTCTTTGTCACCTTTTGCCATACGCTCAGCATCGGCAAAACGGTTGTTCATTTGATGTTCGAAATCTTCCAGTTTGTCAGCGGTGGGCTGCAGACGGTATTTCAGAACAAAAGCGTTGATACCTTGAGCGGCCAGTGCTTCGGCCACTTCCCAACCTTCGTTGCCCATGGACAACCACATGAAACCGCCACCGGGTGCGACTATCACGGAAAGACCGGTTGCTTTTTTGGGATCAGCCAGGAAAGGGGTCAGAGTTGCAGTAGTAATGTTGCGTGCCATGGGATCGCCCCATTGACGGAACCAGGATTCCTTGGCGGGCTGGTTTTCAACACCACCAGTGCCCAGGGGAATTGCATTGGGCTCCTCCGGGGCCTCCATCGGATACATCTTGCCGTCCTGCGCCAGCGCCACAGCGCTACCAGCACAGAACAGACCTAAAACCAAAAGCTGGGAAAGACCCTTTAGCCGAAGTTTCATTCTTATTTCCTCATAAGAGTTATTGGAAGTGAGGCTTTACTGTCATCATCTTCTCCAAAGCGGGCGTGCGAGAAGATAAGCATAATATTATATCATATGATAATTAGATCAAGCCGAAAAAAACCTGTGACCGGTCGCCCCGTCACAGGCTTTTTTGAATTTTTACGCCACAAAATCAGCTGTGCAGCAAATCGAGAAACTGATGCCAGTCATCAAACACGCGTCCCAGATCAAAGGCTTTCAATTCATCTCCTGTGGGATGAGGTCGATAGGCCCAAACTCTGGCACCACTGCCAGTGGCAGCAGTCAGCCCCGGATGACTGTCTTCAACAATCAGGCAGCGACGAATATCCAGACCCAGATTTTCTGCCGCATGCAGATAGATACCCGGATCAGGTTTGGCGATGCCGACAGATTCGGTATCAAAACGTCGCTCCTCGGAAAAAAATCTGTCTATTCCTGCGCACTCCAGTTTGAGCGCCAGTTCGCGTTTGCGCGAATTGGTCACTACCGCAAAAGGCAAAGGCAATTGTGCCAGCATTTCGGGCACACCCGGCATTGGCTCAAGTGAAGACATAAGCAGCTCACTGAAATAGCGACGATTGTTTTCAACAAAGCCATCGGGAATGGGGCCGCCCAAACGCTCTTCGATACGTTTCAGACAATCGGGAAAACTGCGACCGGTAAACGTATCGGCCACTTCTTCTTCAGTCATGAACAGGTTGATGTCGTGGAGTGTTTTGTATAAAGCGCGATTGGCGATGGATTCGGAGTCCACCAGAACACCGTCGCAATCAAAAAGCACGGCGTCCAACTGGGATAAAAATGTCATATCACTTCTCTACAAAATAAAAAGGCCGCCAGCAGGCGGCCGACTGCTGAAAACTACAGCCAATCCTTGCGTTTGAAATACCAGTATGGCGCTATGCCTGAAAGCACCATGATGGCCAGCGCCCAGAGGTAACCGTATTTCCAGTCCAGCTCTGGCATGAAGTGAAAGTTCATGCCGTAAATGCTGGCCACCACCGTCGGCGGGAGAAACACCACTGCGGCAATGGAGAAGGTCTTGATAATCTGGCTCTGTTCGATATTGATGAAGCCCTGCGTCGAGTCCATGAGGAAGTTGATCTTGTCGAACAGAAACGCGGTGTGGGACATAAGTGTATCCACGTCACGTTTGATTTCACGCGCGGTTTCCTGCAACTCGTAATGCTCGCGAATATGGCGCTGCAAAAAGGAGATGGATCTCTGGGTATCCATCAGACACAGGCGAATTTTTCCGTTGCTGTCTTCCAGCTTGGCGAGGCGATCAATGGCCTCTTCCAGCTCCGCTTCCGGATCTTCCAACACCATGTGACTGATATCTTCGAGTTTGCGATGAATATCCTCGAGGGCGTCCGCGAGGTTTTCCACCTTCTGTTCAAACATGGTAATCAGCAGATCCTGTGCCGATGTCACCTGCACCTGACCGCGACGCGCGCGCATGCGCAGCAGACGGAAGTCGGCCAGATCGCCGTCGCGCACCGTCAGCAGACGTTTATCCTGCAAAATAAAAGCGACTGTCACCGTGTTGTGACGGCCACCTTCACCAGGTGACATAAACAGGGAGTGTACGTGTATACCTGATCCATCCTGAAAATAGCGCGCCGAGAACTCAATCTCTTCCACATCATCGGATTCCGGCAGCTCGGTGCGCAAAAATGTATTCAGCTCGTCCCTTTCTTCATCACTGGGCTCGTGAGCATCAATCCAGACGGCATTGGCAAGGACGGATTTTTTTTCCTGTTCGGGTTGAACACTCTGCTCGCGCAGGGTGGCGCCGTGGATATTAAATATTCTCAACATGGGTGGGATTCTCCTCTGCCCTGACCGGCACCCTGGGCACCAGCATACTTGCTTGTTATGTCAATGGCTTATAGCACAATCGGCTGACACTTGACGGCGACTTAAGAGGCTTTTCGCCTTCGTCGACGTGGCGGGTAGAGATAGGGCTCCCCCGGCGGGCGAGTCTTGAATCGTCGATGCACCCAGAGATACTGATCCGGTGCTTCGCGAATGGCATCCTCCAAAATCCTGTTGATGCGGGTAGCGTCGGCCACATCGTCATCGGTGGGGAAGTTATCCAGCGGTGGATGCACCACCAGACGGAAGCGCCCCTTGGGTTCGCGGTAGCAGAAAAAGGGAATCACCGCCGCGCCCGACATTTTGGCGATGCGCGATGTGGCCACCACTGTGGATGCCTGTATACCGAAGAAAGGCGCAAACACATTTTGGGTGGAAATATAATCCTGATCCGGCGCATACCAGACGATATGTCCCTTGCGCAGATTGCGAATCAGCTTGCGTGTGTCATTGCGGTGAATGGCATCGTCATTGACGCGACTGCGCGCCTTGGCAATGGCATAGGTCAGCAGCGGATTGGGTGAACTGCGATAGAGCACATCAGCCTTGATGTGGTAGGACATGATCAGCCCGGAGATATCGATAGTGGTGAGGTGAGAGCCCATCAGCAGTATGCCCTTGCCCTCCGCCTGCGCCCGTTCGATATGTTCAAGACCGGTGATCTCATAGCGACCGCGCATCTTGTTTTGCGGTCCCCAGAGAGCCATGGCCGTTTCGGCAAAGCTGAGGCCACAGGCGTAGATCACCCGGCGCACCATTTTTGCCTGGGCAGCCGCATCCAGCTCGGGAAAACAGAGCCCTATGTTGACCTTGGCTATCTTGCGGCGCTCAGGCGCGAGATAGTAAAGCAGCCAGCCCACGACATAACCGACGGCCTGATTGAGCCGCACAGGCAGCTGCGCGATTGTCCAGAAGAAAGCCAGCAGCAGCCAGGTCAGCCAAAACCGCGGGGCGAAAAATCGGCGCTCAAAAACCGGATTTTTGGAATCGTTTGAACTCATCGTACTCCAGGCAGATTTTCAGGGGCCAGATCAAAAATGGGAGCTGACCCGAACAGCAGGCCGCAAGCGTGAATGGTTGCGGATTATAGCAAGGCGCGCGGCATTAATTGCGGATTATTGGCCTGCTTGAAGGGAGAGAAAAAAATAAGCCAACAAGGCGATGCCCGCCAGCAGGCTGAATACACACAAGCCCAGTCCCAGCATTCGCTGTCGGGCGCGGCTGCGCTCTCTGGCCTGATAATCCGTGTCTCTTTCCAATTGATAGGCGCGCAGAGCCAGATCGCGCGAGCGAATCAGTTTGTCGCGCATCTGCTGCAAATGGGCTATGTCCGTTGCCAACTGCTCATGCATGTCCGGCGTTGAGTCTTTCTGCTTGTGTTGAAGCTCGTCCAGCTGTTTGTCGAGTTTGCGCAAACTGGCATCCAGTCTGGCGGAAATTTGACCAATTTGCATGAGCTAGCTGTCCTCGATAAATGAACTGACACCATAGCAGAATCGGCTCACCCCTGCCCGCTCAACATCGGTCAACTTGTGCGATCAACAGAATTATTCGCAGAAAACACCCTATCTCCGGATAAAAAAAGGCAACCCGAAGGTTGCCCAAGAGAGTCCACAATGGCCGGAATTAGCCAGCCACAGCTCCATCAATCAAGGGTTTGAGCTCACCTTTCTCGTGCATCTCGGTAATGATGTCGCAACCGCCGATCAGCTCACCCTTCACCCACAGTTGCGGAAAGGTCGGCCAGTTGGCGTATTTGGGCAGTTCGCTGCGAATCTCCGGGTTGCTCAACACATCCACATAGGCAAAGCGCTGACCGCAAGCCATAAGCGCTTGGGAGGCACGCATGGAAAAGCCGCACTGAGGCGCATTGGGCGAGCCTTTCATGTAGAGAATTACCGGGTTTTCAGCGATCTGCTGCTTGATGGTTTCCAGAACATCCATAGGGATTCAACCTCGTAGTGGTCAGAAATAAGTGCCTTGCCGCACAAGAAAGTGCCAGATGGCGTCGACCTGAGTGCCCATTGAGCACGGGGCCGGGATTTTACCCCAGACCGCCATCAATACCCAAGTGGCCGACTCAGGTTTTATCCTGCTGTGCCTGCAATCGTCTGTTGGTCAGGGCCGTGGGCTGGTGACTCCAGGGAACCTCAGGCCAGGGATGGCGGGGATAGCGGCCGCGCATCTCCTTGCGCACCCCCGCATAGCCCTGACGCCAGAAACTGGCCAGATCCGTGGTAATGGCCAGAGGACTGCCATTGGGGGACAGCAGATGAATGCGCAAGGGCACCCTGCCCCCCGCCAGTTGCAACTGATCGCAACCGAAGAACTCCTGCAGCTTGGCGGAGATTTCCGGCACCCCCTCGGCACTGAAGCTCAGGCTGACCCGGCGGCCGCTGGGCAGTTTGATATGGGTAGGCAGCAGGCTGTCTATCTGCTGGCAGCAGGCGTAGCCCAGATACTGACTCAAGGCCTCCAGCAGTGGCAGAGCATCAAGACGGGTCTGCGCATCAACAAATGGCAGTAACCACCGGGAGAGATTGTCCGCCAGCGCCTGGTCGTCCAGCGCCGGCGCCTGAATCAATTCCCGCTCCAGCAGCAGGCGGGCACGGGCCAGAAGGCTTCTCGCCTCCTCGTTCCAGCCCAGGGCATCCAATCCCCGCTCGCGAATTATCTCGCCCAGCAGAGCGCCCAGTGCCGGTGCCAGTTGTTCTGCCGGCACTGGCTGGTATTCCTCGGCAATGGTCACACCGCCCATGCGCCAGCAGAGGTGCTGTTGCCAGCTGTTCTGACGGTAAACCAACTGGCTTTCCAGCTGACTGAGGCGTTTTTGCGCCTGCGCATCCAGCTCCAGAGCAAGGCCCAGCCCTTCGTGGCCCTTGGCACGCGGCTGCACCAGAGGAAAAACCGCCCAAGGCGATTCCAGCCGCTCCGAGGATTCGATACTGATGCCCGAGTTGAGTCGGTAACGGCCGGATTCCTGACGAAAACCTATGCGGTCGTTGAAAGCCAGCGCCAGCGCTTGGGGATGCAGCGGCGCGTCACCCACGGAAGACTGCCCCAAAACCCCCAGCCAGCGCTGACGCTGTACACCCCAGTGGGGATGGCGCGTCTGTTCGGCAGCCATTAGCCATTCACTCCACCCCTGGGCAGGGGGCAACTCAAAGTGGAGTGCCAGCGCCAGATTAAGTGCCTCCCGCCCCAATTGACCGGTGAGCCGCAATTGCTGCTGGAGCAGTACCGCCAGACGCGGATGGCATCCCAGATCACTCACCTGCAATCCGGCCCGAGTAATCCTGCCTTCATCATCCAGCAGCCCCCAGAGGCTCAGCTGCCGCTGTGCCTGAGCAAGAGCCAGAGGGCCAGGTGCCTCCAGCCAGTTGAGCTGATTGGCCTGAGTGCCCCAGTGAGCCAGGCGCAGGGCCAACGGCAGATAGTCGCAGCTGCGGATCTCCGGTAGCTCTGCCGCCGCCAGCGGCTGATCCTGGGACCAGAGACGCACACAGACACCAGCCTGTACCCGCCCTGCCCGCCCCCGGCGCTGGTCGGCACTGGCCTGGCTGATGCGGCTCTCCCGCAGGCGGGTCAGGCCGGTGCGCTGCTCGAAATCGGCGCGGCGCACCAGTCCGGAATCTATAACCAGAGTGACATCGGCGATGGTGAGAGAAGTCTCGGCAATATTGGTGGACAGGATCAAACGCGGTCCCTGAGCCGGGTCCAGCGCCAGCTGCTGCTCGGCAGCCGGCACCTGACTGTGCAGGCGGTAAATGGGGCGAGAGGGGAAAGCCTGCTGCAAAACCCAGGCGGCGTCTTCTATGGCGCGCCATCCGGGCAGAAATACCAGCACCGTGCGCTCCTGCCAGTCCGGCTGACTGGCCAGCGCCCGCAGCAGCTGATCTGTCAGGCTTTCGGGTTTCTGCCCCGGCGACTGTCGCGGCGGCTGATAGCGGGTCGCGACAGGAAAACAGCGGCCCTCGGCAAAGAGGCGCCGGGAAATCTGGCGTTGCAGGGCCGGGTCAGGGGTGGCGGACATAAGCACCAGCCGCAGATCGTCTCTGAGAATCTGCGCTTCCTGCAACCAGGCCCAGGCCAGATCCTGATTAACGGATCGCTCGTGAATTTCGTCCAGCATCACCACAGCCACGCCCCCAAGGCTGGGGTTGTGCAGCAGCATCTGCAGAAGAATGCCCGGCGTCATCACCAGCAAACGAGTGACTTCGCTCATTCGCGCATCGTAGGGCACCTGATAGCCCACCCGCTGGCCACAACGCTCACCCAACAGTTCCGCCAAACGCCGCGCCAGCGACTGGGCCGCCAGCACCCTCGGCTGCACCAGCCACACCCTTTGATCTTCAGGTGCCTGAGCCAGAGCCCAGAGAGGTGCAAGTGTGGACTTGCCCGCACCCGGCTCTGCCTCCAGCAACAGCAAACCCGTCGCCAGCGCCTGCTCAAACTGAGCGCGGTACTGACTGAGGGGCAGTTGTGGCAATTCGGGAATCTCGTGGGACATGGCCTGAATGCAAAGCTCGAAGAGCGCGCATCTTAGCAGGCTTGCGCCCCGATAAAAGGGGCGCCGATATCTGATTAACTGCTGTAGAGAAAGGTATTGATCGTAAGACGGCCGCTGGCGGGATTGGGATCAAAGGCAAAATCCGGCGCTATATCACCCGAGTGCAGATTGGTACAGCGATAGACAATCAGACGATTGAATTCGGCGGAAATATTTTCAATACACTCGAACTCCTCTGTACTGCCATTCATATAGGTGGACTGACGGGAACTTATCTGCTGAAGCTCCGGCTGCAGCCTCCGTTTGTATTCCGGCAATCGCTCGCGATCAACAGACTCAAAACCCGTACTGCGATGACGATAAAAACTGGTGCCGCCTTTTTCCGGACCACACAAATAATGCACAGCAGCCAATTCATTTGGCTTGGCTGAATCAAAATGGGGAATCTGCTGCTGAGGCAAGAGCTTTTCTGGCGGGGGGACCACCATGGAGAAATCCGCCTTGGCGCTGACAATTTCTCCGGGCTTCAAATTGAAGGTATCGTAGATCAGATCAGCGAGATGAACATAAAAACTATCCAGATAGGCAATAGGTGCGGAGTCACGAATACCTGGATAACCGGTATTCGCTGGCTTGAATTGCGAGTGTTGTTCCGCATATTCCACCAGCGTGTCTGCATGATTCAGGAATTGATCCACAAGCAGTACAGGTTGATTTTCATTCCCTATATATTCAACTGAAACAGAAAAATCCGGATGCCGCGGGACAACGACTCTATTTCTACTCTGCATAACATTCGCCTTGACAACAAAAAAATATTGCGCTGATTTACAAAAATTCTACAAATCAGCGCAACGCGAGTCATGGACTATAAGTTGGTAAGCGGGGCTGAGACAAACATCTGGGGAAAAAGTCACGCAAACATTTGCAAATTAACGTAAGCAAGGTATGAATTAACGATACACATCAATAGATCTGGTGCAAATCATCACTCAGTGAACAGGCCCACCTATGGCTTTGAATAAATCCACACTGGCATTGAGTCGCGACAAGCGCTGCTGTACCAGACTGTCCTCCGCCTGAAAGAGACTGCGCTGTGCATCCAGCAGCGACATAAGATCATTACTGCCTTCACGATAACGCGCCTCCGTGAGCTGCAAGCTGCGGCGCGCTTCCGCCACCAACTGCCGCTGAATATCTTCCTGCGCCTGGGTTACCTGAACCCTGTCCAGCGCATCCTCGGTTTCCTGCAGGCTCACCAGAATGGATTTGCGATACTGCTCGATCAACGCCAGACGACGAGATTCGGAAATTTTCACCTGATTGCCCAGTCGCCCGCCATCAAACAGGCTCTGCGCCAGAGACAGACTCCAGCTGGATGAATCCGCCGGATGACTGAGCGAAAACAGCTGTGACGCACTGCGCCCAAGAGAAGCTGTCAATTGCACACTGGGCAGAAGAGCAGCGCGTGCAGCAGCCACATCTGCATCAGCTGCGCGAAGTTGCGCTTCAGCACTGGCGAGATCGGGCCGATTAACCAGCAAATCACTGGGCAGACCCGCATCAATGGAAGGTACATTCACCTGCATCAATTCATAATTCGGTAGAGAAAAAGTTTGCGGTGACTCACCCAGCAACACGGCCAAGGCCATGCGTGTTTGACGCAATTGCAATTGCAGCGGCAGAAGACTCGCTTCCTGACTCAGCACACTGGAACGCTGACGCGCCAGATCTGCACCTGATGCAACACCTTGCTGATAGCGCACACTAACTATGTCCTCAAGACGCTTGGCGATGGCGAGATTCTGTTCTGCGCGAGCTAAACGCTCCTGCAGTGCCAGATATTGAAACCAGCCGCTGGACACGGCACCAGCGAGACTCAGTTGCGCCGCCTGCAAATCATAACGACTGGCCTCTGCGGAGGCCGAAGCCGCTGCTCTGCCCGCCGACACTCGTCCCCACAAATCCACTTCATAGCTGGTGGACAAGGACGCGCGGCTGGATTCACTTCTCTGCCATTCCTCACCCTGATTCCGCGAACGGCTTTCACCGCTGGTGGCACTGGCGCTCAGGGATGGAAACAAAGTGGCTCCAGCCACTGCCATCTGCAATTCCGCCTGACGCACTCTCTCTGCTGCCACACGCAGATCGGGATTCTGCTCCAGCGCCAGCGCGATCAACTGATCCAGCTCACCCACACCAAAGGATGACCACCAGGCTCCGGCAAGAGGCGTGGCTTCCACTGCAGCACTGGAGCGCCAGTTATCCTCCACCGCCACTGCAGGACGCGGACCCACTGCAATTGAGTGACAACCGCTCAATATCACAGCTGTCAGAAGAGAAATGCAAAAATTCAGTCTGGTCATTTTCTTAAACCATCAACATGCGAGTGATCTGCGAGGGAGGTATTGGGAGCGGAAGACGCACCCCAATATCTCCCTCGCGATATACAAATTATTCAGTTGCAAGAGCGGTCACTGGATCCAGTCTCGCTGCCTTGCGCGCTGGCAGGAATCCAAACACCAGACCGGTCAAAAACGCGCAGCCAAACGCCAGCACCACCGGCAGAAGCGAATAGTGAATCGGTGTGCCCAAATAACCCACCAAAGCAGCCGCACCCAATCCCAGCGCCACACCGATCAAACCACCAATGGCCGAGACCACCAGCGCCTCGATCAGAAACTGCTGCAATATGTGGCGAGTGCGAGCACCTGTTGCCATGCGAATACCAATTTCGCGCGTGCGTTCGGTAACACTCACCAGCATGATATTCATCACGCCTATACCACCCACCAGCAGCGAAATGGCAGCGATGGAGCCCAACAGCCAGGTCAGGGTGTTTTGCGTTTCGGATACCGTATCTATCAGCGATGCCATATTGTGAATCTGAAAGTCTTCCGTACCGTGGCGCTCCAACAGCAACGCGTGAGCAGCGGCCTGTACTTCCCCCATTTTCGTTGGATCAGTCACAGCAATGGTGGCATTGCGCAAAAAACGCTGACCAAAAATGCGCAGACTGCCGGTACTGAAGGGCACAAACACCACATCGTCCTGATCCTGCCCCATGGGAGAAGCGCCCTTCTCGCCCATCACACCGATAATCTGGAACAGGATATTGTTGATCATCAGATATTCGCCGAGAGGATCTGTGCCGGGGAAAAATTTATTGGCAACTGTGTGTCCCAGAACTGCAACGGTAGCGTAGGTCTGATCATCTTCCTGCGAGAAGAAGGTGCCTCTGGCCACCGGCCAGTTGCGCACTCCCGGAAACAGCGCGGAGGTTGCATTGATCTCTGCACTGTGATCGTTGTTGCCATAGCGCAGGGTCTGGCTACCGGTCAGTTCTGGAATCGCGCCTTGAATATCACTGAGGTTTTCGTTGAGTGCCTCCACATCCGCTGGCACCAGGGTGGATACCCCCCAGCGACCAAAGCGCACATTGGGACCACCGGGTCTAACCAACAGCAGATTGCTGCCCATGGCGCTGATGCTTTCCACCACGGCCTGCTTGGCGCCATCGCCAATGGCAAGCATGGTGATCACCGAAGCCACACCAATCACTATGCCGAGCAGAGTCAGCACTGTGCGAAAAATATTGGAGTGGAGTGAGCGAATTGCGGTTTTTGTGGCTTCCCACAGCTCGCCAGTCAGGCGGGTGCGACGATGCTGCTGTTTTACCGCCGCAAGGTCTACAGCAGCAGTGGATGGCCCAGGATCGGACAGAATGACACCATCGCGAATTTCAATCAGGCGCTGGGCATGAGCCGCCACCTTGGCATCGTGAGTGATCAGAATAATGGTGTGGCCTGCATCGGAGAGATCCTGCAGCAGTTTCATCACTTCTTCACCGCTGCGACTGTCCAGCGCACCTGTAGGTTCGTCCGCCAGAATAATCTGGCCACCGTTCATAAGCGCGCGCGCAATGGACACCCGCTGCTGCTGCCCGCCGGAGAGCTGCGTTGGCCGATGATCCAGACGCTCCGCCAATCCCAGACGTCCGAGCAATTCGCTGGCGCGCTGATTGCGCTCTTCAGGCGTCAAACCGGCGTAGGTGGCTGGCATAGCCACATTGTCGCGAGCACTCAAGCCACCTAACAGATTGTAACTCTGGAACACAAATCCAAATGCTTCGCGACGCAGTTGCGCCAGACCATCGCGATCCAGCGCTGATACATCGCGGCCATCAAACAGATACTGACCACTGGTGGACTTGTCCAAACAGCCGAGAATATTCATGAGTGTGGATTTGCCCGAACCTGACTGGCCCATGATGGCGACAAACTCGCCGCGATAAATCTGCAGATCTATGCCGTGCAGCACCCGGGTTTCCACTTCGCCATTGCGAAAGACCTTGGTGATGCCGCGCAGCTCGATCAGTGGCGTTGGCGACTTATCCATTTAGCGCATCATCCTCGGTCCAAATCCACGGGGACCGCCCTGCATCTGTTGCGGAGCCTGATTGGCCTGGCGCGTACCTGTTACCACAGTTTCACCTTCTTGCAGGCCTTCAATAACTTCTGCCTGAATGCGGTTGGTTACACCGACTTTGACTTTGCGCTCCTGCAGGCGACCATGAGCATCCATCACCTGTACCACGGCGTCTCTGGGAGCACCTGGCTCGGCAGGAGCAGAATCGCGCGGACCACCGCCCGGTCTGCCCCAGGGACCTTCACTCCCCTGGGGTCGCTCCGGTCTTGCAGCACCTTCGGGTTTTTCAGGTTTTGCAGATGCTTCTGCGCGACCGGGACCAGGCCCCATGCGCTCAGGTGCAACAAAACTGAGAGCGGACATGGGCACCAACAACGCATCCTTCGCCTGGGCACTGATGAAAAATACCTGGGTACTCATTTGCGTCATCAGCGTGCGCTGTTCATTGGGCACATCAAAAAGCGCGTTATAGAGCACCACGTTGTTCAGAATTTCCGGCGTTGGCTGAATGCGATCCAGACGGCTGTACCAGCGGCGCGGACCACTGCCGAGAGTCGTGAAATACACTGGCATGCCCACGCGCAGCTTGCCCACATCTGCCTCGGATACCTGGGTTTGCACCGTCATGGTGGAAAGATCGGCAATGCGCATGATGGTGGGCGCCATCTGGTTAGCGTTAAGAGTCTGGCCCTGACGGGCGCTGAGACTTACCACTGTGCCGTCCATGGGTGCATAGATATTGGCGTAATCGAGATTGGCTTCCTGGGCGCGAAGATTGGATTCGGTTTGCTGTATCTGTGCCTTGAGCACATCTATCTGTGCGCGAATGGAGGTGAGACTTGCTTCAGCCGTATCCAGTGCTTCTTTTGTGCCCGCATCGAGCTCCTGCAGATTCTTTTGCCGGCGATAGTTGATTTCCGCCAGCTTCAACTGGGCTTCGCGATCGCGCAGCTGGGCTTTCTGGCTCACCAATTGTGCGCGGGTACCGTCCACATTGGCGGCGTAGACAGTCGCATCAATTTCAGCGAGCAGATCGCCTTTTTTGACTTCTGCACCCACATCCACGTGCAAAATTTTCAGCTGGCCGGATACCTGCGCACCCACATCCACATAATCGCGAGGCTGAAGTATGCCTGTTGCCGTCACCAGATTTTCAATATTGCCGCGCGTTACCTGCGCCGTATTGTAGGTCGCCGCCTCTTCCTTGTCGCGCAACAGCCAGTAGGCCAGCCCCACAAGCAGCAGGATCAGGGGCAGCCAGACAGGGAGTTTTTTCCAAAAACGGGGAGAAGTCAGCAGAGCTTTGACGCGGGCCAGGCCGCGCGCCTGAGTTTCAGGGGAATACTGGGTCATAGAAGCATCCGTGGAATACGACAATCAGGCGCGCAGTATACCCCAGCGACTTTTGCAGATTGAGCTAGTCAGGAACGGATTCATATTCTTTCCACATTTGTGTGGAAATGGATCAGTAGACGTCCCTGCAGTAGCGTCGCTCGTCCGCCAGGGCTTCGAGCTTCTCGCGCCCGAATATGGCTTCCAGCACTTCATTCACTCCCTGCGCCATGCCCTTGAGACTGCCGCATACATAAATAGCTGCTCCCCGATCAACCCAAGTGCGCAGCTCCTCGGCAGCAGGCGGCAACAACTCCTGCACATAGCGAGGAGCATCCGCGTCACGCGAGAACGCCAGATCCAGACGAGCCAAGTGACCGGATGCCTGCCAGCCGAGCAGTTCTTCACCAAAAAAGAAATCGGTTTTGCGGCTGCGCTCGCCAAACAGTAACCAGTTGTCTCCAGTCCCGGCGGCAATACGTGCGAGCAAATGGGCGCGCAACCCGGCGATGCCGGTACCATTGCCTATCAGAATCATGGGCCTGTCCAGTTCCGACCCATGAAAATGAGGATTGGAGCGGATACGCAGCGCAATGGAAGCCCCTGTTTGCGCGTGGTGGGTCAACCAGCCGGAACCCAACCCCAATCCCAGATAAGGCGCATCCTTATCAAGGCGCCCCTGCTGGCGCACCAGCAGTTCAAGTGCACCCTGGGCAGGTGTTGAAGCAATGGAATATTCGCGATGAGGCAAATCCTGCAATTGATCGAGCAATTCCTGATCGCTCATCAGTCGCCAGGCAGCAAAAAGGTCTTCTGCATCTGCCACCGCCGAATAAACAGGCAAACGCTTGCGCAATAAACCCGTGCGCAACAGCGAGCTATCGCGCCCCAGATGCGACAGAAAATCATCAAGCACTGCGGCGGCATTGGCGGGACCAATTTCCGCTATATCGCCGGCTTGCCATTGAATAGCTGACAGCGATTTATCGAGAGGACGCAATTGCAGATGAAAGGCCGGATTGCCGTAGCCCTGAGGATTGAGGCAAATCCGGTTCACCAGTTGCCAGTTTTCGTAACTCGCCTCCAACCAGTCGGTAAAGTCTCTGCATGCGGTCAATTGTCCGAGATAGTACTGCCAGTGTCTGATAGCACCCGGATCTCGCTGGTCGACTTCCACCAGATCAAAAAGCGGTCTGGCGCCTGCATGATGCAAGGCGTGATTCAGCTGGCGACCAAATTCGCAAAAACGAGGATAGTTGGAATCACCCAGTGCAAGAAGCGCATAGCTGGTGCCATCAAGAGATTGATTGGCAAGACGCGAGAGAAAGCGATTGCCATTGTCAGGTGCCTCGCCTTCACCATAGGTGCTCACCACAAACAGCAGATGCCTGGCTTCTGACAAGTGCGAGACATCCAGCTGATTCAGGGATTGCACCCAGGTGCTGACGCCCGCTTTTTGTAGTTGCGCAGCGGTTTGCCTGGCCAGATGTTCAGCGATACCTGTCTGACTGGCATAGCCGATCAGCCAGGACTCGTTCAACGCCGCCGGCGCTGCCAGTGTCGAATGGGTGCGCCTGTAGCGCGCCAGACACCAGTAACAAAAAATGCCGTACAACAATAAAAGTTGAAAAGCAAAAAACGCGCGCAAGGCCTGTCAGTCCGGCAGTACTTCAAAGGTCGCTACGTAACTACCAGAACGACTGGTGGCTGGCTTGGGTGCCTTGTTATCACGATAGCTGGCGCTCAACCAATAGAGACCCGCTGCCGGCCAGGTGATTATTATCTTGCCATCCTTATCGGCTTTTGCAGCGATTTCTTCCTGACTGTTGCGATAGCGCATACCGCCGGGAATCACACTTACCTCGGTTCCAGCTGCCGGCTTCCCGTCAATCAGAAATTGAAATTCCGCTGCCTCACCCGCCACCAGATCATTGGGATGGGTAATGGGCAGAAGTTCCAGACCAACACCTGTGGGTTTCAACACAGTGTCGCTGGGTCTGCCTGCGGTAACAAAGGTTTCCATGCGGCGAGAAGTCTGGGCAATTTCCAGATTTTTGGCTTTTTTGGGTACTTCCCTGGCAAAACCTTCAGGAGTGGGAGTCTGACCGCGCGGCGGCCAGAAACGGCGCTCGCCATTTTCCGTTTCCCAACGGGCAGTCAAACCGCTACTGGCTGAAAAAATTTTGTAGGTGCCCTTTTGCTGCAACTGCAGATCAAAGGTGCTGCGATACTTGCCAGTGGCCGCATTCTGCAAAGCCACTTCCTGACCATCGGGGCCCAGTGCCTTTACTCCATCCAGACGCATAGGGGCATGATCCGCATGGAAGATGTCATTGGAAATAGCCGCATCAAAGGTTGCCCAGGGTTCTTCACCGGAAAGTACGGTGGAACCCGGCAGAATCCAGGCGCGATGAGCCTGGGTATTGAGCGCCAGCCCCAGAACCAGCGCAGACGCCACAAGTCCGATAGTTTTCACTGTTCGTTTCATAAATATGTCCTGCGATTTATCAAGGTTTAATCTGGAAACTGAATTCGCCCAGCTCGCTGCTGCCACTGACTGAGCTCTGTTGCTCTGACTCGGGTGGCCAGCTGAAAGGCAATTGCAACACTTCGCGTCCACCCACTTCGCGCGCGGCTTCCACCATCAGACGATAATTGCCCTCGGGCAATTGGCCTAGCGGTTCCCTGCCCTGTACAAACTGCAAACTGTGCTTGCCGGGCGCACGTGTGGCACCAGTCACGCCGTCAATGGGAAATGCCAGATCGCGGCCTGTGCGACGCCACCACTGACGCATATCCTTTAACCACTCCAGCCCTTTATCGTCCTTGAGTTTGATGTCATACCAAACCGCCAGATTGGCCGCTACACCACCGGATTCCTTTTCAACCCAGATGGCCAGGTAGGGGCGATGATATTCAGCAACCTGCAGGCGAGGAATTTCCACGCTGATATCCAGTTGCTGGGCCGTCGCTTGCATTGCCCCCAGCAGCAACGGCGACAGGCAGAGGATTTTTTTTATCAGTGATCTCATCAAATCAACCTCAATGCATAAACAATAAAATCAGCACCCAGGGCAGGATCAGCCCCAGACCCACAAGGGGCCAGGTGGTTGGTCTATGACCCGCATGTCTGTAGAGCAAAATCAATCCGGTGATACAAAAAATGACGCAGGCCAGCGCAAAAATATCCAGAAACCAAAACCACACAAGGCCGGTATTTCGGCCTTTGTGCAGATCGTTGAAATAGGAAATCCAGCCGCGATCGGTTTTTTCGTAAAGCAATTCACCGCTGGTCAGATCTATACTCATCCATGAGTCGCCACCGGGGAGCGGCAACGACAGGTAAACTTCTTCTTCACTCCACTCCGCAGGTTTAACCGGCAAACGCAGTCCCTGTTCACTTGCCAACCACTGATACACCTCTTCCGGCAGTGGCTGGTTATCACCGACCTGCTGTGCACGCGCAAGCAGCTGCTCCTGCAAAGGCAGGGGCAGCCGGGCTTCAACGGTGGTGATACGTGGCACTGATTGAATCTGCGCTGCGTGATTGAGGGTAATGCCGGTTATAGCAAACAACAACATCCCCACCAGACACACCGCCGAACTCATCCAGTGCCACTGGCGAACACTCCCCAGCCAGGCCAGACGGCCCGGCCAACGGAAATTAGAAACGGACATTCATACCTACCCAGAAATTGCGCGCTTTGTCCTTGTTGTTGTAATGGTCAATAAAGCTGGGCTGATAACCATCAATACAAGTCGCACCGCTACTACATTCAACAAAGGTGAGATCGTAACCGGTAAAGTCCTGGTCGAACAGATTATTTACCCGCAGATTGAAGGTAACGGCGTCACTGGCGCGATAGGTTGTCCCCAGATGGAATACCTCATAACTCTTGTAATACAGCGGACGATTGTTATCCGCATCCCATGAACGGTAGCGATCAGACCTGACTTCCGCCGTCAGAAACGCACTCCATTTTTCGCTTAGTATCCAATCGAGAGTGGCGTTGGCCATATGCTTGGCGGAGTTACCCAAAGGCTGTCCTTTTGCAACGCCACTCTTCTGCTCACTGTCGGTGTAGGTGTAGTTGGCACGCAGTGCCAAATTTCTCAGCATCTGCCAGCGTCCCGCCACTTCAACACCATCAATTACCACCTCATCCAGATTCACTGACTTGGTACTGTTGGAGTAGCCCAGATCGGCGTAATCACCTGTGCTCACACATTCAAGGCTGGTTCCCGGTCCGCAGGGTTCGGTACCCAGTTTATCGTCGAACACATTGTGGAAAATGGTGATATTGAAGTTGTGTCCAACCGGGCTCTGCCAGTAAGCCGCCAATTCAGAACTGGTGCTGGTTTCAGGTTTCAAATTCGGATTGCCGTAGAATGGCGTGGTTCCCTGACCACCAAAGCCGACCACTCCATCATAGAGCTGAGTGGTTTTCGGTGTTTTAAAGCCGGTGCTCACACCACCTTTCAGTGTCCAGCGATCATTGAGAGTGTAAACACCGTAAACGCGCGGACTCAATTGATCGCCGAACACCTGATGATCGTCGTAGCGCAAGCCCAGCGTCAGAGCAAGCGGCTCAAGCAGATACCAGGTATCTTCGGCGAAGAGCGAGTACATGTTGTGCTCCTGCACTGCGCCCGGCCTGCCGCTTTCCATACCAAAAACGCCATCTTCCAGTTCACCGCGAATTATCTGGGCACCGACAACAGTCACATGCTGCTGGCCAGCCAGTTCATAAGGCATATCCAGTTTGGCATCGAGTGTGTACTGATTGCTGGCCAAGGTACGCTTGGGACGAGGCAGGAAAGTTTGTTCGGCCAGAACCTTGCGCTCTGCTTCGCTCATGCCTTCATAGGCGCCCACACCATCAATCATCTGCGCCAGCAAAATACGTTCTTCCACAGTAAAGGGCAGAGTGCGGCCTTCGTTATTGGTATCCACATAGGAGAGAGAAATAAAACTGTTGCCTATACCCCACTTACCTTCGTGAGTCAGTGCCCAGGTATCGCGGGTAAATTCCTGATCCGCGCTGTAACCAACGCGGGGGTTGGCACGACGAATCCAGGAGCCACCGTTGTTCTGGCAGGCATTCTGGTTGCTGCCGGTAGCACCCGTACACACGTTACCAATAGCCCAGATACTGGTCAGTCCATCCACCGTACCCACGGGATATTCGTATTCACCTTCATCGTTAATACGCGGTGTGTTGTCGTATTCCTGAGTGGATGATTCCACATCCAGCCAGATGCTGTGATTTTCGTCAGGCGTCCAGGAGAGACGACCACCGATCACCTGGTTCTCGTTGTCCACTGTCTTGCCACCGGCGCCAAAACCCAGCGAACGCACGCGGGTTTCACCATTGGGGTAAACCACTGGCGCATAGGTGGGACTGGAGGCAAGGCGGTTGTAAGCGCTGCCGCGAATGGCCAGACCCAGTTTGCCGGGAATTAACGGCCCCATGATATTGAAGTCTGTGGTGATGTCTTCACCGAAGCTGTCGTCAGTCTGGATGGTGCGGCTGGTGGTGAGAGAGCCAGTCCACTTGTCAGCCACCTTCTTGGTGATCACGTTGATCACACCACCCATAGCATCGGCACCGTAGAGAGTAGAGGCCGGGCCGCGAATCACTTCGATGCGTTCAATGGCGTCCAACGGTGGCAGATGGCCGAACTGGTTGCCACCAAAGTTGTTGGGATAGATATCGCCGTGGTTATTCTGGCGCTTGCCGTCCACCAGAATCAGGGTGTAATCCGCACCCATGCCGCGCATGCTGATGGTGCCCTGCCCGGTCTTGTCACGGGTTTCCCCTATGTCCACCCCTTCCAGATCACGCACCGCATCCAGAAGGGTGGTGTAAGGGCGCTTGGCCAGTTCTTCAGCCGTCACGACAGAGATACTCGCCGGCGCATCGGTTATTTTTTGCTCATAACCAGCAGCGGAAACCACCACCTTGGGCAATTGGGCTTCCTCTTCCTGGGCAAAGGCGCCCTGGCCGGCAAGGGCAACAAACGCCGCCAGCAAACTGGCGGAAAACAGCAGATTAAAGCGACCCCAACCCTGGCCAGCATGGGCCTTGGTACGTGCAATAGCAGACATGATCAACTCCGAAGGTGTGTGTTTTCAGCGGTAGTTTTTTACCGATACATATAACGCGAATGATAATAACTATCATTAACTTTATTATCAATACCGGGCATGAAAAAATTTTGGGGCCGATAGAAGAGGCTTTACCACAGATAAAGGGTGATTCCAGACCGAGCCTGACGCGACTTTTAACCCTGTCGCGGCAACAAAATGGTTAAGCGCGCCTTGCATTAGGCTGGTTATTAACTAGTCTGATTAATGTGGATCTTTTCAGGAAGGAGAAGGACGTTATCAGTTCCTATCTCGTGGTTTTGCAAACTGGAATGTAATGGAGCAGTCATGATGTACAAGCCATTAATTTCTTCTTTACCCTCCCAAATTTATTTTTTTCCATCTGAAAAAATTTCCATTTTTTCGACCTACCCCACCAGTTAGCTCTCTTCTTCTAACCGGAAATTCCGGCATAGATTTTTTCAGTTTTGCTAACAGATCTGCTCGGGTCAGCAATGACAGCTTGAGTGTTGCCTCCTGTTAGCAATAACCAACATAAAAATATTTTCCAACTATGGCTATCAAGGTGAATCCATGAAAAAGTTGGCGATATGGCTGTTTTTATCACTAGGGCCTGTTAACACTAATTATGATAAAATTTGTGCATGGAAATTTCAAAAGCACAATTCAAAATCATTGAACATTTGTTGCCTGTACAGCGAGGTAACGTAACTCTTCATAACCATCAGGTATTGAACGCGATACTGTATGTTGCAGAGCATGGCTGTAAATGGCGTGGACTACCAGCGCGTTTCGGCAATTGGCACACGATTTATACCCGCGCTAATCGCTGGGCAAAACGTGGAGTATTGGATACCGTGTTCGTCACGCTGCAAGAAGCTGATGTGATAAACATTCAGGTCGATGCTGTTTCGTTGGATAGTACCGCCGTAAAAGTACATCCAGACGGCACCGGCGCATTAAAAAAAACGGTCCACAATCTATTGGTAAGTCTCGGTCTGGATGGACAACAAAAATTCACATGATTGCTGCAGACGATAGAACTGCAGTGACATTTTCTCTTTCACCTGGCAATGCGGGTGATGCTCCCGAAGGCAGGAAGCTGCTGGAATCCATGAAAGATTGTGGCTGGGAGAGAGCTAAAGTCATTATGGATAAGGCTTACGAAGGTGATGAGACTCGGCAACTCGTATTTGATCTTGGCATGGAGCCTGTTGTGCCACCTAAAAGCAATCGGGTTTCGCCTTGGGAATATGATCGGGAGCTTTATAAAAAGCGCAATCAGGTGGAGAGATTGTTTCGTCGACTGAAAGGATTTCGAAGAATTTTTTCACGTTTTGACAAACTGGATGTCATTTTCAAATTTTTCATCCAGTTTGCTTTGATTGCGGATACGCTGATTAGTGTTAACAGGCCCTAGCAGGAGCCGGGTTAACCGCTTGTGGTAGCGGTGATGGTGGCGACAAAGGATTCCCCAAAAATCCTTATCCCAATACAGGTTTCTCTTCGGTTATTAATTCTTCCAGTGTTACAAGCTCCAGCATATTGAATTCCACTTCCTCCAGCAGCTCATCGCTCTCCATAGGAGCAGGTGAAGATATAAGTTCATCAAGCAGTTCCAGTACGGAATCATCTTCATCTGACGCATCCTCCTCAGATGTTTCTTCATCTGGTAACAGCATTGGCAGTTCTGCCTCCAGTGTTCCAATAGGACCTCCAGTTTCCAGCAGTTCAAATAGCAATTCTTCGATGATTTCCTCTGTCAGCAGTACACCTGCTTCGTCTTCTTCAAGCAGCGTTGATTCCAGCTCATCGGATACATCTGACTCTTCCTCATCATCCGATGCCAGCTCTGCGAGCAGTGAAGATTCCAGTTCCTCATTAAGTAGCGAAGACAGCAGCTCATCATCTCTGTCTTCCTCATCTTCATCCCTGGTAGCGGATCAGGATGGCGATGGTATCGATGACGCACTGGACAACTGCCCGCTGGTTTCCAACACTGACCAGGCCGACCAGGATGGCGATGGCAACGGCGATGTCTGCGATAACGATATGGACGGCGACGGCATAGCGAATGCCCTAGACAACTGCCCGGCCCATGGCAACCCCGGACAGGACGATCAGGACGGCGATGGCATTGGCGACGCCTGTGACAACGACATAGACGGCGACGATATTGCCAACGGCCTGGATAACTGCCCGCTGGTCTCCAACAGCAGCCAGGCAGATCAGGACAACGACGGCGTCGGTGATGACTGCGATGCGGATATCGATGGCGACACCATCCTCAATCCACTGGATAACTGCCCGCTGGTCGCCAACACCGACCAAGAGGATACGGATGGTGACGGTATTGGCGATGTTTGCGATTCCAACACTGACTCCGATGGCGATGGTATTGATGACGGTTCCGACAACTGTCCGGCTATTGCCAACCCGGATCAAGCCGACAGCGATAACGATGGTATTGGCAACGCCTGCGACAACGACAATGACAACGACGGCGTGGCCGACGACATAGACAACTGCCCACTGATTGCCAACGCCGACCAGGCTGACCTCGACGGTGATGGTATTGGTGATGTCTGTGATAACGACCGCGACGGCGATGGCTTTGTTAACCCGCTGGATAACTGCCCATCCGTCAGCAACCCGGGACAGGAAGACCTGGATAACGATGGCACAGGCGATGCCTGCGACAATGATCTCGATGGTGATGGCGTTGCCAATGCACTGGACAACTGTCCGCTGGTTGCCAATCTGGATCAACTGGATCAGGACGACGATAGCATTGGCGATGCCTGTGATGAGGATATCGATGGCGACGGCATTAACAACCCGATGGATAACTGCCCTCTCAATCCCAATCCTTTACAAGCCGATACGGATGACGATGGTATAGGTGACGAGTGCGATGCTAATACCGACAGTGATGGCGATGGCATTGATGATGCTTCCGACAACTGTCCTGCCATTGCCAACCCGGGTCAGGAAGATCAGGACAGCGATGGCATAGGTGACGCCTGCGATTCCGATATCGATGGCGATGGCCTACTCAACGGTGTCGACAACTGTCCGCTGAACCCCAATGCCGACCAGGCTGATCTGGATAACGATGACATAGGCGATGTCTGCGATAACGATCGCGATGGTGACGGCATTCTCGACTCAACGGATAACTGTCCGCTGCATCCCAATCCTTTGCAAACCGATACGGATGGCGATGGTATAGGTGACGAGTGCGACGCTAACACCGACAGTGATGGCGATGGCATTGATGATGCTTCCGATAACTGCCCGGCCATTGCCAACCCGGATCAACTGGACAGCGACAATGATGGCATCGGCGATCTCTGCGACGAGGATATGGATGGGGATGGCATCGACAATGACATCGACAACTGTCCGGCTCATCCCAACCCGAGTCAGACTGACACTGACAATGACGGCCTGGGTGACGAGTGCGATCCATTAACCGACTCCGACGGCGACGGTATTGCCAACTCAGTGGACAACTGCCCGTTCATTCCCAACCCATTGCAAACCGATACCGATAGCGATGGCTTGGGCGATGATTGCGATCCGGATATAGACAACGATGGTGTGGACAATACCCTGGATAATTGCCCATGGGTTGCCAACCTCAACCAGCTGGATACGGATGGTGATGACATAGGTGATGCCTGCGACAATGACGCCGATGGTGACGGTGTCGACAACGGCCTGGACAACTGTCCAACGGTTGCCAACCCGGACCAGCAGGATCAGGACGGCGATAACATAGGCGATGCCTGTGACAATGATGTGGATGGCGACGGTGTACTCAATGCCGTCGACAACTGCCCACTGATCAGCAATCCATCGCAATCGGATATTGATGGGGACGGTATTGGCGATGCCTGCGATACCTTAGAAAACGTTGCCTGTGAACCCGGTAAATTGTTTGAGCCGGTCCTCGGTGGTCAGATGGTCACGACTCAGGGTACGCGGGGTATACTCTGTCTGGGCTGCAGTGTTTCCAACCCGAATAACATGATCAACCCCGATCTTGAGGATTACGCCAGCATGGTCACACCAGTGTCACTGGTGGCCTCGATCTGGACCAGCGTGGAAAACCCGGATACCACCTACAGCGGTAATAAACGGGTTGGTTTTCTGGTATCTCTACCCGGTGGCCTGCTCGATCTGGATCTGCTGAACGCCCTGAGCATCACCACCTATCTGAATGGCGTGCCCCAGGAAGCCAGTACCGGCCTGGGCCTGCTCAGCCTGCAGTTGCTGAACCTCACTACCGATGCCACCAAGCAACTGGTGTACATCAACTCCACCGCCGAATTCAATGCAGTGGAAATTGAGAAGGCAGCCGTATTGGGAGCCTTGTCGACACTCAGGGTTCACTCCCTGTGTGTCGCCCCATCGCCGCTCTAGCGGTCAGGCACAAACAACAAGGGCAGCCATGGCTGCCCTTGTTGTTTTTACGGACGATTGTTTTTACATGTAGGCATTGCTTCTGTCGGTATGATCAGTCACGTCTCTGATGCCTCTGATCTCCGGCAGTTTGTCCATCAACTGCACTTCTATACCCTGCTTGAGCGTAATGGCCACGGAGCCGCAACCCTGACAACCGCCGCCGAATTTGAGCACAGCGATCATGTCATCGGTCACTTCTACCAGGCTGACATTGCCGCCGTGTGAAGCCAGACTGGGGTTGATGTCGTTGTAGAGAATGTAATTCACCTTGTCCTCGATGGGACTGTCATCGGTCACACGAGGCATCTTGGAGTTGGGGGCACGGATGGTGAGCTGTCCGCCCATGCGATCCGGGGAATAATCCACCTTGGCATCTTCCAGAAACGGCAGACTGCGGCCCTCAAACCAGGCGGTAAAACCGTTCAACTCAACCGCCACATCCCCTTCTTTCTGCTCTCCGGGACGGCAATAGGCAATACAGGTCTCCGCTTGGGGAGTACCAGGGCTGGCCACAAACATACGAATACCTATGCCCTCGTTGTCTTTCTGCTTGTCCAGCAACTCTTTGAGGTAGGCTTGGGCGGACTCGGTGATATCTACATTAACCATATACAGCTCTGGGCCTCGATTACCTGATCAATTTAGTCGGGTATTTTACGCTAAGGCGAGGCGAATGACAGCTGGCACGGGGCTCCATAGTAAAAATTTATCCTATTTGGCCAATAAATAAGGGCAATATCCCCCGTCCTGCCCTCTGCCGAGGCCAGAAATCCCTTTATCTGATAGAATTTGCCCCATTTTTTGCTTGCCATACAGGTTTTACATGATCGACTTAGCTGCCCTGCAAACCCGTCTTGCCCGTCTCCACAAAGCTATCCAGGAGCGCATCCTGATCCTTGATGGCGGCATGGGAACCATGATCCAAAGCTACAAGCTGAAAGAAGCCGACTACCGGGGGACACGCTTTGCCGACTTCCACAAGGATATTGCAGGCAATAACGATCTTCTGTGTATCACCAAACCAGAAGTGATTCGCGAGATTCAGCGGGCCTATCTGGAGGCTGGTGCCGATATTCTGGAAACCAATACCTTCAACTCCACCCGTATTTCCATGGCCGACTACGACATGGAAGATCTGGTACCGGAACTGAATTTCGCCGCCGCCCAACTCGCACGCGAACTTTGCGACGAATTTACCGCTGCCAATCCGGGCAAACCGCGCTTTGTGGCCGGCGTGCTCGGCCCTACCAGCCGCACCTGCTCCATATCCCCCAATGTGAACGACCCCAGTGCGCGCAATGTGACTTTTGATCAGCTGGTAGAAAACTACGTTGAAGCGACCGAAGGCTTGGTCAAAGGCGGTGCCGATATTATTTTGATCGAAACGGTATTCGATACGCTCAACGCCAAGGCCGCCGTCTTCGCGGTAAAAAAATATTTTGATGAGGCAGGTGTGGAACTGCCGATCATGATTTCCGGCACCATTACTGATGCCTCTGGCCGCACACTTTCCGGCCAGACCACTGAGGCCTTTTACAACTCTCTGGCCCATGCCCGCCCGCTGAGCATAGGACTCAACTGCGCCCTGGGTGCCAAGGAGCTGCGTCAATACGTACAGGAAATGTCGCGCGTGGCCAACTGCTATGTCAGCGCCCATCCCAATGCGGGATTGCCCAATGAGTTTGGTGAATACGACCAAAGCGCTGAGGAAATGGTAGCTATTGTTGAAGAATTCGCAGCCAGCGGCTTTTTGAACATCATCGGCGGCTGTTGCGGCACCACTCCGGCACATATCAAGGCCATTGCGGATGTGATGGGCAAGTACGCGCCGCGCAAAATTCCTGACATTGAACCCGCCTGTCGTCTGTCAGGACTGGAGCCTTTCAACATCACCAAAGATTCGCTCTTCGTTAACGTGGGCGAGCGCTGCAACGTGACCGGCTCCGCCAAATTCAAAAAACTGATTGTGGAAGAAGATTACACCACTGCGCTGGAGGTTGCGCTGGAGCAGGTGGAAAACGGTGCGCAGATTATCGATATCAACATGGACGAAGGCATGCTGGATGCCGAAAAAGCCATGGTGCGCTTTTTGAATTTGATCGCTGGTGAACCCGAAATTGCACGCGTGCCCATCATGGTGGACTCATCCAAATGGGAAGTTATCGAAGCCGGTCTCAAATGTGTTCAGGGCAAACCCATTGTCAACTCCATTTCATTGAAAGAAGGTGAAGAGGAGTTTCTGCACAAGGCCAAATTGTGCATGCGCTATGGTGCTGCGGTTGTCATCATGGCCTTTGATGAAACAGGCCAGGCAGACACAGTAGCGCGCAAGAAAGAAATCTGTGAGCGCTCCTATCGCCTGCTGGTGGACAAGCTGGGCTTTCCTCCGGAAGATATTATTTTCGACCCCAATATTTTTGCGGTGGCGACAGGTATCGAAGAGCACAACAACTATGCGGTGGACTTTATCGAAGCCACTCGCTGGATTCGCACTCACCTGCCCCACGCCGGTGTCAGCGGTGGTGTGTCCAACGTTTCCTTCTCTTTCCGCGGCAACAACCCGGTGCGCGAAGCCATTCACTCCGTATTTCTCTACCACGCCATCAAGGCCGGCATGAATATGGGAATTGTCAATGCCGGGCAGCTGGCGGTTTACGATGACCTGCCGCCGGAACTGAAAGCCAAGGTTGAAGATGTGATTCTCAACCGCCACAACGGCGCTACTGAAGCTCTGCTTGAGATTGCAGAGAAATATCGCGGCGACAACAGCGGTGGCGAGAAAAAGGAAGATCTGGAATGGCGCTCACTGCCCGTTGCCAAGCGCATTGAACATGCGTTGGTTAAGGGTATTTCCACATATATCGAAGCTGATACGGAAGAAGCCCGCAAACTCTATCCCCGCCCGCTGGATGTGATCGAAGGCCCGCTCATGGATGGCATGAACGTGGTGGGCGATCTGTTTGGTGCAGGCAAGATGTTCCTGCCGCAGGTAGTGAAATCCGCGCGCGTGATGAAGCAGTCAGTGGCTTATTTGCAGCCTTTTATCGAAGCGGAAAAAACCGAAGCCACAAAACCCAACGGCAAGATTCTCATGGCTACCGTCAAGGGTGATGTGCACGATATCGGCAAAAACATTGTCGGGGTGGTATTGCAGTGCAACAACTTCGAAGTGGTTGATCTGGGCGTAATGGTGCCCTGCGACAGGATTCTGGAAACCGCGCTGGAACAGAACTGCGACATTATCGGCCTCTCGGGTCTGATCACTCCTTCGCTGGATGAAATGGTATTTGTAGCGCGGGAGATGGAAAGACGCGGCATCAACAAGCCCTTGATGATCGGCGGTGCCACCACCTCCAAGGCCCACACAGCAGTGAAAATCGATCCGGTTTTCAAGCTTAACCAGACAGTCTATGTGCCCGATGCTTCCCGCGCTGTTGGCGTAGCCAGTACACTTTTGTCCGATGAATTGCGACCCAAATTTGTTGCCGACCTGCAACAGGAATACACCGAAGTGCGAGTGCGCAACGCCAACCGCAAACCGCGCGGCACTGTGCGTTCCTATCCCGAGGCGGTTGCCAAAGGTCTGAAGCTGGATTGGAACAACTACACGCCGCCAGCACCTCAATTTACCGGCATCAAGGTGTTTGAAGATTACGACCTCAATCAGTTAGTGGATTTTATCGACTGGACGCCCTTCTTTATCAGCTGGGATCTGGTGGGCAAGTATCCGCAAATCCTGCAGGATGGAATCGTCGGCGAAGCGGCGCGCAATCTCTGGGAAGATGCGCAAAAAATGCTACGCAAACTGATCGACGAAAAACGTATCCGCGCCAATGGCGTTATCGGCTTCTGGCCCGCCAACACAATCAATGCTGACGACATCCTCGTGACCGATGCTCAGGGCCAAAGCCTGGCAACCCTGCACCATATTCGCCAGCAGCGACTCAAGCAGGGCAATGAAAGCAAACCTCATATGTCACTGGCGGACTTTATCGCACCCAAAGAGAGCGGCAAGCAAGACTATATCGGTGGCTTTGCGGTGACCACTGGCATAGGCGCGGAGGAATTGGCACAGGAGTACCGAGACAAGGGCGACGACTACAACTCCATCATGGTCAAGGCGCTGGCGGATCGTCTGGCGGAAGCCTTTGCCGAACACCTGCACCAGCGTGTGCGCAAGGAGTTCTGGGGCTACGACCGTGAAGAAAATCTCACCAACGATGATCTGATTCGCGAGCAGTACAAAGGCATACGCCCCGCCCCCGGCTACCCCGCCTGCCCGGATCACACTGAAAAGGCCACACTGTTCAAGCTGCTTGATGCAGAAAAAAATACCGGCATCACGCTTACCGAACACTTTGCCATGCTGCCAACCGCAGCCGTGTCCGGCTGGTACTTCGCGCACCCGGAAGCCAAGTATTTCAATACCGACAAGATTGAGAAGGATCAGGTGGAAAGTCTGGCACAGCGTAAGGGCGTGAGTGTGCAGGAGGTTGAGCGGTGGTTGAGTCCAGTGTTGGCCTATGAACCAAGTGTTGCTGCTAAGTAATTTAAGAAAGACGACCTGACAGGTAACCATATTGATTTCATCATCATTGGCCAACTGTCAGGTAAACATCTTCATTACCGGCCTGACTCGCACCGGGAATGAAGATTTATATTAAAAATTCCTGACAAACAAATTCGGTTTTTCCTTACTCATCCAATAAGGCTTCAACCACACCAAAAAATGCTGGTTTGGGTGAGTAATCATCATTAAACAATAATGGCCAATCACGATAATCGGGATCAAGCTCATTGACCCAACTTTCGCCATCGACCAGCCCCCAAAAAGTGATTCCCCCACGCTGCGCCGCTGGGACTGCAGCCAAATAAGCCTTAATAATATTTTTGTAACGTTGCTTCTGCAGTTCCTTTATGTGGTTGTAAAAGAACTGCTCATTAAATCGATTTACTGTTACATCCATTTCCGAAATACGGACTATATAACCACGGTCAGCAACGGCTTTAAAAGATGCCTGAATCTGTTCAATCGACGGATCGAAAATATTGGTATGCATTTGAAAGCCCACTCCATCTACCGGAATGCCACGCTCCTTAAAATCATCCAGCATTGCCAACATTAGTTCCAACTTCCTTTGCGAAGCCTCCATGGCGAAATCATTGTAGTAAAGCACAGCTGCTGGATCAGCCTCACGAGCTGCAATAAAGGCATTTTCAATATATTTTGAACCGAGTTTCTGATAAAAAATCGATTCCCTGAATCCTGATTCAGTTTCGGGATCTATGGCCTCATTGACCACATCCCAACTGACAACCTTACCTGCGAAATGGGCTGTAATTTGGGTAACATGATCATCCAGCATGGCTTGCCAATCGCCAGTGTAATTTTTCATCCAGTCGGGAATCTGGGAATCCCAGTGCCAAATCAACGTGTGACCATGCAAAATCATGCCGTTTTCTGCTGCATAATCGGCGAGATCATCAGCATCGGTGTAGTGATAGTTGAACTCCTCGGGATGCAAGAAGCTCATCTTCATAATCACACCAGCAACAAGACTGTTGAAATGTTTGTTGATAGTTGGCAACTGGGATTTTTCAATAAAAATACTGCGTGGCTGATCAGCGGCGCTGACCTCCATACCGATTGGGAAGTCAGCTAAATCTTTTAAGGCGGGAACCGAACTGAAAGAACTGGAGTCACTCGATATTGAAGAAGCATAAGTTGATGAAGTCTGGTGATTACTCCCACCCCCTCCTCCTCCACAAGCGACCAAGCATGATATCAACGCAAGCAAAACTAAATTTTTCATATATATCCTTTATTAAATATTGTTGTTTAACTCGATAAAGCTCGCATAAAAAAGCCGTCGCCTCCGACAACCTGCGGAATAGTCGTCGACCACTGGGTTTGAGTAGAGACTGATATGCCAGTGCCGGATGGCGGGACAGTTCGCATCTCCGCCGAGATATTACGTCAGTAAAATCGCAAACGCTTAGACATAACAAAAAATAATTTAATGGGTAATTTTTAACCTATTAATTATAAAATATATTATATTAAGTAATAAATTACCCATTTTATTGAAAAATAAAAAATAGAGGTATATATTTACCCCAAATTCCATTTTTAAATGGCTAAAGGAACTATATTTACCCTTATGAACTACCAGACTATGACCAACGCCGCTATCGCCGCCGAGTTGGGCAACCGCCTGGAGCGGCTGCGGTTGCTGCGCAATGTCACCCAACAGCAGATGGCTGATGAGATAGGCGTAACCCCCAAGAGCTATCGTCAACTGGTGGCGGGCGGCGGCAAGGTGGAAAACCTGATAGCAGCCTTGCGCGTGCTCGACGCTCTGGATCAGCTGGATCACTTTTTGCCAGAGCCCGCGCCCAGTCCCCTGCAGCAGCTCAAACTCAAGGGTAAGGAGCGACAGCGCGCGCGTACCAAAACCTACGCTCCCTCTGTACGCCCAGGCCTGGGCGGCATATCCGAAGAGGAGCTGGACTGGTAATGCAAAACCTGGCGGAAGTCTGGCTGTGGGGTAAGCAGGTCGGCGCTCTCGCCTGGGAGTCCACCCGCGCCAATGCAGCCTTTGAATACACACAGGAGTGGATTGCTACAGCTGTGCAAATCGCCCCCCTGCACATGCCCAGCAATCCCAATGGCCCGCGCATTTTTCAGTTTCCCCAACTCAACCCCGAAACCTACAAGGGTCTGCCCGCCTGCTTTGCCGATACCCTGCCCGACGATTTTGGCAACGCCGTAATCAACGCCTGGCTGGCACGCAACGGCCGCGACCCGAGCAGCTTCAACCCGCTGGAGCGATTGCTTTACACCGGCACCCGCGGCATGGGCGCGCTGGAATACGCCCCCAGCCTGCGCCAACCACCAGCCGGCTCCGCACGCCTGGAGCTTGAATCGCTGTTGCATATGGCACAACAGGTTTTGGATCAACGGGCAGGAGTGCGCTCGGATGTGAGCGCCAAAGATGATCTCAGCAGCCTCTTGCAGGTGGGCACCTCCGCAGGCGGCGCCCGCGCCAAGGCTGTCATCGCCATCAATCAGGACCGTACCGAAATACGATCCGGCCAGGTGGACGCACCCGAAGGTTTTGAACACTACCTACTGAAATTTGACGGTGTAATAGAGCGCAGCAGCGGCCACGAAACCTTTGGCGACCCACAGGGCTTTGGCCGCATGGAATACGCTTACTATTTAATGGCACTGGATGCAGGCCTGCAAATGTCGCCTTGTGAATTGCTTATCGAAGGCGAGAGGGCGCATTTTTTAACAAAACGCTTTGATCGCCTGAATAACCACAAACTGCATTACCAATCCCTCTGCGCCATGGATCACGCGGATTACAAAAAGCCAGGTCAATACAGTTACGAACAGGTGTTTGCTGTTGCGCGTCAGCTGCGCCTCAGCCGTGCCGAAGCTATCGAGATTTTTCGGCGCATGGTATTCAACATAGTCGCGCGCAATCATGACGACCACAGCAAGAACCTGGGCTTTATTCTCGCTGGCCCTCACTCCCCCTGGCGCCTGGCGCCCGCTTTTGATGTGGCCTACAGCTACAAACCGGGCTCGGCCTGGGTCAATGCCCATCAACTGAGTTTGAATGGCAAGCGTGACAAGTTTACCCGCACCGATCTGCTCTCGGCAGCGCAATTGATTGGCAATTTTTCGCGCGAGGCCGAAGAGATTATCGAGCAGGTTTTGGCGGTGGTCAGCCGGTGGAAGGACTACGCACGAAAAGTGGCGGTAGATAAAAAACTGGCGCAGGAGATTGAGAACAACCTGCGCCTTGACTTGTAACATTTACAGATCAATTATCGGCACAAACACTCGCATCCAACGAAAGAGCCTTTAATTGCTCACACAGGAACTTGCGCTGCGCACTTGCCGTGTTCTCGCCAGAATAAGCCACCAGCGTCCACTTCTCCCGACCGTGACGCATCTCGCCGGGATTGATCTGGCCATAAGGGAAGTGAACCTCCAATTCCAGCACACCCTCTTCAGGTTTTTCGGGGTAGTAATCGTGATACAACTCGATTTGTCCCTGCTCCGGGTGAATCAGCTCGCGCGGCTGCAAATCAAAATGAATAATCAATAACTGATCGCCGCGAAAGCCTGCCAGCCATCCCGCTGATGGATGAATAAATATTTTTCCGTGGCGGCGATTGAATCCTTCACCTGGCGGCGTCAGCGACAAAGCAAACAAACCGGAGGTCAGTGTGTAATCAGGGACAGTAGAATTAGGGCCGGGGAATTCCACCACACGTACAGCATCTGCCGAACTGACCGGCACATAAATCTGAGTGTCGCTATGCACACGGGAATTAAACCAGAGTCCCCAGCTCACCGGCTGCTGACGAATATTTTCCACGCTGGCAGAGGCCACTATAGTGCCGGGCTGGTCACTGGCCAAACTGTAAGTCTTGCTCATGCGCACACCGGATACCGGACTCTCCGGCCCGCGCAACTGCACCTGCTTTTCATCACGCACAACCACTTCATAGGGAGCCAGCACCAGATAGGGATCTGGCGGCCAAACGGCACCCGCCTTGTTGCGCGCCTCGTTAAGGTTCTGCTGTTTCCACCAGGCAGACTGAGGACCGAGCCATACTTCGTGACCAAAATACGGCAGGTTATAACCTTTAACATCCACCTGAGGCGCGGAGTGACGCTGAAGCAGGTCTTGGTTTACGCGAAAAAAGTTTTCCTTCCCCGGCAGTGACAAATGAGTAGCGCGCGCGCCTATACCTGCCAGCATTTCAAAATGTACATCATCCGTTTTGAGTTGAATTTTTTCCGGCGCCTGCGCCAATGCCAGAGAAGAGGCCGCAGCCAAAAATCCGATCAAGAGTAAACGCATATCAACCTACTTAAGCTGTGGAGTTTTCCAGGGCACCCAACGCGCCCAGTTCAGAGAGTAATTCACATCGGTACGCACTATCTGAGTGTCGACCGAGTGATCGTCGAGCAGAAAGCGACGCACAAAATTGGCCACTTCCTCAGTCTGTTCTTCCGGCAGAACACAGTGATTGTGTCCAGTCTGCTGGGAAATGCCCATGCGATCTTCCACACCCAGAGCCTTCCAGATTTCCCGTGCCGCCAATGAAGCGGCATAACTGCTTTCATTGCTCAACCATTCAAAACCGCCGTTGTCCACTACCAGCAGCGCGCGAGGTGCCACCATACCCATCAATTGATGGTGATCGTAAGGCAGGCGCACGGCATCTTCTGCAAAACGGCCAAAGTCTTCGCGGAACCACACGTTCTCGGTCACGATTTGCCGCAGGGTTTGCACATTTTGCCCGCGTTCCCGCTGGTCATCGGAAATACGCCAGCTGGCCACACCACCGGAACCAGATTCCTGCACCAGCGTCAGCGCAATACGCTCGTCAAAGGCACCAGCCACAAGCGCGCCCTTGCCGTTGCGCGAACATCCGGTTACGCCCAGTCGCTGCACATTAATCAAGTCGGCACCGGCTATTTCCAGTGCATCTACCAAACGGCTGATACCCCAGGCCCAGGCCATCATGGCACTGGCAGAATGATCTTCACCAAAGAGCTGGAAAAATTTTCCCTTGCCGCGTGATTGAGTATTCAACTGCTCCGCCAGATCATTGTTGGGGAAATCGATAACTGCCACACCCAGCTGCGACAGGGATTCGTTGTTCAGAAAGGAGCGGCCCAGACCAATCACCGCCGGATAAGGCGCCTGACCATTGGTGGGCAAATGGATTACGGCTTCAAAGTCAATCTGCCTGCCATCGTGTTCCAGCGTTAGACGAATCCGCTCGCTGTTAACTTCCACCTTTTGCGGCGCAATGGCAGCGGGTTTTTCACCCAATTCATAGGCCTGTATCTGGCTGGCGACTTGTGCGCGCCTGCAATTCCAGTCCACCTTGCGCTTGAGGGGTTTGCCTTGTGCAGAGACAAAAGGATCGGGCAGTTCGGCAATTGCCTTCAATTGCTCCATGGGCAGGATTTCTGGCTGAACACAATGACTGGTCGAATTTTCTACTGCCAGCCGGGTGTTGTTTGATGCGGTATTTTTTGCACCCTGATTACCGGAACAGGCACTGAGCGCAAACAGCAGAATAATCAGAAGACGTGCCAACATGGGAGGCTTCTCGCATTGTTATTGTTAATAAGTCAGCGGGGATTTGATCATTAACCCACCCCTGCATCAAGCCGGCCTGTGTAAAGTATTGCCAACCCGTCCAGCCTCCATTTGATACAACTCAAGCAGACACCAATCCCGTTTGCAAACCCCTGTCTTTGGCCTTAGTTTAGTTTCAGACAAAAGGGAGCGATTCATGGCGCATAAAACTCACAAAGAAAATTTCTCATTCCACAGTGCACAGATTGAGGAATGCCTCGAACATCTGGACTCCCATCAGGAGGGGCTCAGTAAAACCCAGGCCCAGTCCAGACTGGAATACTGGGGTGAAAACCAGCTGCCCAT
>Ga0182793_1000166_pt1 | contig 59971 bp, 53 predicted proteins | sample Passage237A_FD_130498 | JGI IMG/M metagenome (GOLD analysis project Ga0182793, IMG submission 130498) | Cellulose adapted compost microbial communities from Newby Island Compost Facility, Milpitas, CA, USA - Passage2 37A (version 2) (version 2) ... | reverse complement strand
CCCCAGGGTTGCGGGTAAAGTTTTGGCGCTTGGCGCAGTGGCGGATTTCGGAGCACAAAACTATCAATACACCACAAATGTTGATGCGAGGTAGAATGTTCAATTAACCACGTCACCCGTTCGGCGTAGTCTGTCCGGCGACTACGCCGAACTGAATGCGAGAGATTAAGCGGTTTCAATCATCTCAAAAATGTTGCTGATCCGGGGGGAACGGTAACGACACGATACAAAGAAAAAAGCCTTCCAGATATCTGAAAGGCTTGTCTGGCTTGTGGTGTGGGGCGGGATCGAACCGCCGACACAAGGATTTTCAGTCCTTTGCTCTACCGACTGAGCTACCGCACCATTCGTCTTTGGGATGGCAAAAATAATGCTATTCGCCTATTTTCCAAAAACGGCCAGAAATTTATTGTTTCATAATCTTTCCCGTATAAATATTTCCGTCCTTGGTCGTCAAATGTATCTGATACACTCCCGGAACTAAATGCCTGATGGATAACACAATTTCTTTCCCGGTTTCCTTATGACACTCTATCTGTCTGCCTGCAACATCTGTAAGGCAATATTCAAAAACACTATTTGGCTTTCCCTGAGAAATCACAATCCTTACTTTTTCATTTGCCGGATTAGGGAAAACTCCCAGGCTTCCTTTTCGCATATCCGCGACCGAAGTGAACAAAGGATCATAAACCTCTATGATCTTGTCAACTTTAGCTCCGGTACCACCCGCGCTGGAATTGCTTGTGGAGAGATAAATTTTACCATCCGGAGCAATGCAAATGTCTCTGAGGCGTCCAAAGCTGATGCCGGCAACAGGCGTAACAGAAACAATGGTATCGTAAGTGGCGTTCAACTGAAGCTGATACAATTTGGAATCTTTCAGCGTAGTCAGCAACAGAGAATTTTGAAAAGCAGGAAACATCGGATGTTGATAGTAGTCCATTCCTGAAGTGGCGATGGTGGGTGTCCAGGCATGCAGGGGTTCCACTACATTCGAATCGTTACAGAACGCTATTTCCGTAGGTGTATTACAAAAGCCGGTAACCGTAGGCCAGCCATAATTTTTCCCTTTCATCACGATATTGATCTCATCATCGCTTCCGGGTCCATGTTCCGACTGATAGAGTTTGTTGTTGGCATATACCATTCCCTGCGCATTGCGATGCCCCCAACTCCATAAGGGACTACCGGGAAAAGGATTATCAACAGGTATGGTTCCGTCGAGATTGATGCGGAGTGTTTTCCCGTTGAGTGTCTGAATATTCTGTGCTGTAGCACTATTGGAAGCATCCCCCGTGGAGATAAAAAGCTTATCGCCTACAATAAGCAGTCTGCATCCGTTGTGAATACCTGCACCGGTGATGTTGTCGAGCAGTATCTGCGGTGAGGATAAACTGTTGCCCGAATAAGTATAGCGTACAATTCTTTCCTTATAGCCACTTTGATTGTACTCATAAGCTACATACACGTAAGGATCGGTGGAAAAATTCGGATGCAGCGCCATTCCCAGCATACCACCTTCGCCGTTAACGACTGTATTCGCTTCATGATAGAGCGTATCAATTTTTCCCGATTGCGGCTCAAGCCTGCAGATGTATCCGTTCTTTTGGGTAAACCAGATATGATCGTCCGGACCATAAACTAGTTCCCAGGGGATGAACAGTGAATCTCTTACAACACGAGTGGTAAGCTGCGCATACGACCAAAAGCCGATAAACAAGCAGCAGACAAGTAAAAAGGTACGTTTCATGGACTCAAGGTTTAGCTACTAAAATTAAGGCTATTTGACATGCCCCCTCATTGTTTGCAGTTCATAAGCTTTCTTTGCGTGAATATGGATGTTTTTGTCGCTCAGCTCGCTCAGACTAGTATCTGGGAATGGATTGCCGTGATCTTTGGTGTGCTGCAGGTTTTTCTTGCGCTGAAAAACAATGTATTACTCTATCCTGCAGGTATCATCAGCACAGCTTTCTCTATCGTGTTGCTCGCAGGCGTGCAGTTGTATGCAGAATCTCTATTGAACCTTTATTATCTGGTTATGAGTATTTACGGATGGGCTCATTGGCACAGAAAGAAAAATCTCCCTCCTCTGCCCATCACACGAACGGAAAAAAGCGAATGGCTCATTACTGCTTTGATTGTAATCGTTGGATGGGGACTTCTCTATGCGGTTCTTCGCCACTGGACTGACTCGGATGTACCTGCCTGGGATGCATTGGTATCTTCCGCAGCATGGGCAGGCATGTGGTTGCTTGCCAACCGCAAATTGGAAAACTGGATCCTGCTGAACATCTCCAACATCATCGCCATTCCGTTGCAATTTCATAAAGGCATCTTCGTGTATGCATTGCTTACCGCCATCTTGTTCGTAGTGGCTATTTTTGGCTATTTCAACTGGAAGAAAATCATGAAAGCACAACGATCATGAGGAAAGTCTGCCGGATATTGTTGTTCATTATCATTGCCATCGACTGCAGCGCACAAGGACTTGATCTCCAATTGTACGATGAGTGGTACGGTCATCGCAATCCATCGTTCGACCAAACCGCTGAAATTCTCAGCGCATCGGCATATCCTGTTGCCATAGCGACACCCTTGCTACAAGCCCTGTATGGTATTGGCAACAAAGAGTATCGTCATGTTGAATATGCTTTGCAATCGGCTACGGGACTGATATTGACTACAGCTATTTCATACGGTTTGAAATACTCCGTCAATCGCAAACGCCCTTATGCAGCGCATCCGGAATACACACCACTGGAGTATGATTCCAGTCCCTCGTTCCCCTCCGGACATACATCTTTTGCGGCATCTACGGCTATGAGCTTGAGTCTTCAATACAAACGGTGGTATGTGGTAGCTCCGGCATGGCTTTGGGCTTCCGGCGTAGCATACTCTCGCGTTCACAGAGGCGCGCACTATCCTGGCGATGTAGTAGCAGGTATCCTGGTGGGGGCAGGCTCAGCTTATCTTAGCTACAAAGCGCATCAATGGCTCAAGAAAAAATGGGAGCATAAAACAAAGGAGAAATTTCAGTTTTGAGTGTAAAGAAAGTTGTCGTTATCGGACCGGAATCTACCGGTAAAAGCACATTGAGCGAGCGAATAGCTGATGAGCTGAACACACTTTGGGTGCCGGAATATGCACGTGCCTATCTGGAAGCACTTCATCGTCCATACAACGAACAGGATCTTCTGAAAATTGCCAAAGGTCAGATTGCAACAGAAGACCGACTAACTTCGCTAAGCAATGAATTACTGGTTTGCGATACCGACCTTCATGTGATACGGGTGTGGAGCGAACATAGCTTCAACGAATGCAACCGATGGATTTTAGAGCAAATTGCGGAACGCAGGTATGATCTTTATCTGCTTACTTATATTGACGTACCATGGCAGGAAGATCCATTGAGAGAGCATCCCGAAGAAGGCATGCGTCGATATTTCTTCGAACAGTACAAAGACATCGTCATCAATAGTGGTGTGCCTTGGGTATTGGTTGAAGGAAGTATCGAAAAACGACTCCAAACTGCACTGGAAGCGGTTAAAAATAAATTGCTGTCTAACAACGATAACATTCTGCAATGCTGATCCATATTCATCCCGACAATCCACAACCACGAAATATAAAAACCGTCGCAAATACCTTACGCGATGGAGGGATCATCATTTACCCCACCGATACCATTTATGGATTGGGATGTGATATCTACAATGCAAAAGCGATCGAAAGAATTTCGCGCATCAAAAATCTTGACCCTAAAAAGGCACAGTTTTCATTCATCTGCGCAGACCTTAGTCACCTGAGCGAATATGCACGCAGTATCAGCACACCCATATTCAGAATATTGAAGACCGCACTTCCCGGTCCATACACTTTTATTCTGGAAGCCAGCAGAGAAGTCCCGAAACAACTAAAAAGCAGAAAAGATACCGTAGGTATTCGCGTACCCGACCATCGCATCACACAGGCTATTGTAAAGGAACTGGGACACCCGATTATGAGTGTTTCCCTGCCTACCGATACAGATGTTGCTTATTATACCGATCCGGAAATAATGTATGATGTCTTTGGCAAGCTCGTAGATATTGTTATTGACGGGGGCATCGGCAGCACCATTCCTTCCACCGTCATAGATTGTACAGGAGGAGCGGCGGAGTTGATACGAGAAGGCGCCGGTGATTGGGAACATATCGTTCCCTGATATCTTATCTTAGCGGCATGTACACTGCCGATCAGGAAAAGTATTTGTTTGAAAAAGGGAAACTGCTCTTACAAACCGCGCTTGCAGATGATGCAAAGCCGGTAGAAACGATCGAAGGGCTTCGTGAAGTGATCAACTATGCCGACTGGAAATACTATGTTCAAAGCGAACCGGTATTCTCTGATTTTGAGTATGACAGTCTTTTCAAAGCCCTCGTGGCTCTGGAAGAAAAATTTCCCGAACAGATTACTGCCGACTCACCCACTCAACGTGTAGCAAAAGGATTAAGCGAAAAGTTTCCACCGGTGGCGCATCTGGTGCCCATGCTCAGTCTCGACAACACTTACAATGCCGACGACCTCCGCGATTGGGACAGGCGATGCAAAGAATATGCAGACACCGATAAGATTGAATACTGTGCAGAACCAAAGTATGATGGAGCGAGCATTTCACTGATCTATGAAGATGGGAAACTGGTGCGTGGCGCCACCCGGGGCGATGGTGTTATGGGCGAAGAGATCACTACCAACATCCGGCAAATAAAATCTATTCCTTTATCGGCAGCATTTTCCAAAGATGGAATTCGTCAAATTGAGATCCGTGGAGAAGTAGTGATTCACAAAAAAGTTTTTGCAGCTTTCAATGAGCAGAGGGTCAGTCAGGGTTTGTCGCCACTTGCCAATCCACGAAACGCAGCCTCCGGCACTTTGCGTATTCTTGATCCTGAAGAGGTACGTAAGCGCAAACTTTCAGCAATCCTTTATCACATAAGCGATTATACACTAGATAAAGAGCATTCTGTTCCCGGATCGCTGCATACACACTACGATTCCCTGCAGCATCTCTATAGCCTGGGATTCCCTACTCCGATTAAGGAAATGAAACGCTTTTCAAACATTGAGGAGGTGATTACTTTCTGCCACGAATTTGAATCACGACGCGATGATCTTCCTTATGAAGTAGATGGATTGGTGATTAAAGTCAACTCTTTCGATCTGCAGGAGCGTATGGGTATGACTTCACATCATCCACGCTGGGCAGTAGCTTATAAATTCAAAGCAAGACAGGCAACAAGCAAGCTCAGAAGAGTGGAATTTCAGGTAGGCAGAACCGGCACCATTACACCGGTAGCCAAAATCGACCCTGTTCCCATCGGCGGTGTTACTGTTACTTCCATTTCGCTGTTCAATGAAGATGTGGTTCGTGAAAAAGATCTGCATATCGGAGACACTGTGCTCGTAGAACGTGCAGGTGATGTGATTCCTTATATCGTAAAGCCATTGACGGAATTCCGCGACGGCAGCGAACAACCCATAGTTTTCCCTTCAGTTTGTCCCGATTGTCAACAACCTTTGGAAAAGCCACAGGACGAAGCGGTGTGGCGATGCATCAATATCTCATGTCCATCGCAGGTTGTAGAACGGATTATCCATTTCTGCAGCAAAGACGCTATGGATATCCGCGGCATGGGTGGTGCCAATGTGAAAAAATTTTATGACCTGGGGATTATCTCCGACATACCTGGTTTGTATTACATAGACTGGTCGCGAGTAAGTGCTCTTGATGGTTTTGGAGAAAAATCCATTTCCAATCTGGAAACCGCGATTAGCAATTCACGCAGTCAACCGCTGCACAGACTCATCTATGGTCTCGGCATCCGCCATGTGGGAGAAACTATGGCGAAGACACTGGCACATGCCGTAGATCATCTGAAAGATTTTTACGAATGGGATGAAAATCGTTTTACGCAACTCGAAGATGTGGGACCGAAAGTAGCTGCCGCTGTTACGGATTTCTTCAGGCTCCCCGAAAACTGCCACCTGATCGACCGACTGGAGCAAGCCGGCGTGAATCTTTCCAACCATCACAAAGCACAAACTCCCTCCGACACTACCCTCTCGGGAAAGACTTTTCTTTTTACGGGTACCCTTTCTCATTTCAAACGCAGCGAGGCGGAAGCAATGGTGGAAGAAATGGGGGGAACAATTTTGAGTGGTGTGAGCAGCAAACTCAACTATCTGGTTGTGGGTGAAGATGCAGGTTCGAAGCTTGAAAAAGCTAAAAAGCTGGGGACAGTTTCCATACTTACAGAAACTCAATTCTTCGAGATGATTCACAAAAAATAAATCTATTGTAGTCTATACCTTTGCACCACTGTTTAGAAGCCTTTACAATATCCCAATGTCTACCATCCAGTCATTTCTGCGTCTCAGCGGATTAGAACCGCTTGTAGTACGCCCTGAAAGTAATTTCATCAACATAGGAGAACGAACCAATGTTACCGGTTCGAAAAAGTTTGCGCGACTGATTCGCGAGCAGAAATACGAGGAAGCTTTGTCAGTAGCGCGACAGCAGGTAGAAGGGGGAGCGCAGATTCTGGATGTAAACATGGACGATGCCTTACTCGACGGAGAAAAGGAAATGACAACATTTCTGAACTTGCTCCAAAGCGAACCGGACATCGCTAAGATTCCCATCATGATCGACTCTTCCAAATTCTCGATCATTGAAGCTGGTCTAAAATGTGTGCAAGGGAAATGTATTGTCAACTCAATTTCACTGAAAGAAGGCGAAGAGAAATTTATAGAACAGGCATTCATCTGCCAGGCTTACGGCGCATCCATCATCGTCATGGCTTTCGATGAACAAGGGCAGGCAGACACTTTGCAGCGCCGTATAGACATCTGCGAACGTGCCTATAAAATTCTGACAGAACAAGTTGGCTTCCACCCGCAGGATATCATCTTCGACCCTAACATTTTTGCGGTAGCTACAGGAATTGAAGAACACAACAATTATGCACTCGACTTTATTGAAGCTACGCGTATCATCAAACAAAAAATGCCGCTGGCAAAAGTCAGTGGCGGTGTGAGCAATGTATCATTTTCATTCCGAGGCAACGATCCGGTTCGTGAAGCAATACATGCAGTATTTCTCTACCATGCTATCCGTGCAGGTATGGACATGGGCATCGTCAATGCTGGACAACTTCAGGTGTATGACGAGATAGAACCACAACTACGCGAACTCTGTGAAGATGTCATTCTCAACAGAAGATCGGATGCCACGGAAAGACTGGTGACTTTTGCAGAAACCGTAAAAGCCAAAGGAAAGGAACAAAAGAAAGACGATGCCTGGCGACAAACTTCTGTTGAAGAACGCCTGAAACATGCCCTGGTAAACGGTATTACAGAGTATATCGATCAGGATACCGAAGAAGCAAGACAGAAATATCCTAAACCACTCGACGTCATCGAAGGTCCGCTGATGGACGGCATGAATGTGGTGGGCGATCTTTTTGGAAGCGGAAAAATGTTTTTACCGCAGGTGGTAAAAAGTGCCCGTGTCATGAAGAAAAGCGTGGCAATACTGACACCTTATATCGAAGCGGAAAAAGAACAACGCAGGCTTGCACATGAAGCAGCAGGAACCCAAAACGATGAAGGCGTTGGTGCAGCTAAAGTGTTGCTGGCAACAGTGAAGGGAGATGTACATGATATCGGAAAGAACATTGTAGGCGTCGTCCTTGCCTGCAATGGTTATGATATCATTGATCTTGGCGTGATGGTTCCGGCAGATAAGATTCTGGAAACTGCCGAAAAAGAAAATGTGGACATCATCGGCTTGAGCGGACTGATCACGCCTTCGCTGGATGAAATGGTACACGTGGCGAAAGAAATGAAACGCCGCGGTATGAAGCAGCCACTGTTGATCGGAGGTGCCACTACTTCAAGAACACATACTGCGGTAAAAATTGCACCGGAGTACAATAATGGCGTGGTCTATGTATTAGATGCGAGTCGTAGTGTAACAGCCGTAAGTTCATTGCTCAGCAAGGAACAGAAACAGGATTTCCTTGCGTCTGTTGCCTCGGAATATGAGAAGCTGCGACAGGACTTTGCCGGCAAAAAGACGGTCAAACAATATATTTCTTTTTCGGAAGCTCGGGAAAATCGCATGGCGATCAACTGGAAAGATTATACACCTCCGAAACCATCCTTCACCGGCATAAGAAATTTTGATGATTACGATCTGCATGAGATTAGGCAGTATATCGACTGGAATCCATTCTTTATTGCCTGGGAAATGCGCGGAAAATTCCCGGATATCCTAAACGACATCAATAGCGGTGCCGAAGCCACCAAATTGTACAATGATGCCAATGCGCTGCTCGATCAGATCGTTAGGGAAAAATGGCTGAGTGCAAAAGGTGTCGTAGGGTTCTGGAATGCATTACGGTCAGCACCGGATACCATCGTTGTAAAAGACAATACCGACAAAGAACTTACCAGGCTCGAAATGTTACGACAGCAAAGTAAAAAGGCTGTTGGTCAGCCCAACTTCTCTCTGGCAGATTTTATCAAACCGGGTTGGAATGAAGCCGATAAATCTGCGAACAATGAAGATTATATCGGAGCTTTTGCCGTAAGTATTCACGGCATCGAACCACATCTGAAACGCTTTATAGAACAACACGACGATTATAATAAGATCATGCTGCAGGCGCTAGCAGATCGTCTTGCGGAAGCTTTTGCCGAGTTGCTACACAAACGAACCCGCACAGAATTTTGGGGCTACGCGACTAATGAAACCCTGACGCACGATGATCTCGTAAAAGAAAAATATCAGGGTATTCGTCCGGCGCCCGGTTATCCTGCCTGTCCGGACCATACAGAAAAAAGAAAGCTTTTTGAATTGCTCAACGCCACCGAACTTGCAGGCATTCAACTTACCGAATCTCTGGCAATGAGCCCACCCGCTTCTGTTTGCGGCTGGTATTTCTCTCATCCTCAGAGTACCTATTTCGGCATCGGAAAAATTTTGCCCGATCAGTTGGAAGATTATGCAAAACGAAAAGGTATGAGTACGGAAGAGATTGGCAGGTGGCTTTCATCAAATCTTGAAGCTTAAGGATTAATAAATCAGCATGGACAATTCTTCAGAAAATACAACTACTAAACATCCTTCGAAAGCACTTCGCTTTCTGGCGATGATGGCGAGTTATGTTTTTCATCCGGTATTTATGCCTACGGTGATGGCGATCGTTCTTTATCGACTGTCACCGGCGAGCTTTGCCGGATATACTCCTAAAATGTTTACCGCAGTATTATTGTTGCCTATCATTATCAACACGCTCATTTTCCCGCTTATCGGTGCTCTCTTATCGAAGGGTGTAGGGTTTACTGAGAGCATACACATGAAAACAACCAAAGATCGCATCATACCGTTGCTGATCTCGATGATCTTTTACTTTTGGGCTTATCATGTATTTCGCAGCACCAGAGATTTTCATGTGCCGGAAATCCTGCTCGTGTTGTTGCTGGGAAGCTTCTGGGGTGTGATTGCTGTTTTTATGGTAAATATCTTCCTGAAGATCAGTATGCATACGGCGGCGGCGGGGAGTATGCTGGGAATTCTTCTCGTGCTCATGTTTTCCAGTCCTGTAAACATGATTCTGCCCTTCTTTATCGCGTTGTTAATAGCGGGTATTATCGGCACAGCACGATTGATTCTAAATGCACATCAGCGTTTTGAGCTATGGCTGGGCTATGTAGTGGGTATTCTGGTGCAGTTGGCTGCCTGGTGGTATCTGTAGAGATTTTTTGTTCAAAAGAGAAGAGGCTGTCCGGAAAAGACAGCCTCTCTTATTTTCTTTAGAAACCGGAGTCTTATTCGCCGGCAACTTCAAAGGACATTTCCACGATGTTGTCCTTACCAAAGTCTATCTGAGCTTTGTAAGTACCTACTTCTTTTACTTCATCAAGGATAGAAATACGACGGCGGTCAATTTCATAACCTTTTTGCTCGCGGATAGCACGTGCCAGTTGGATAGCAGTAACCGATCCGAAGATCTTGCCGCTGGTACCGGTTTTTGCACCCACTTTTACAGGAGAAGCAGCCAACACTTCACGCACCTTGTTGATTTCGGCCATGAGTTTTTCTTCGCGCTTCTTCAGTTGTTTCTGGCGCTCTTCCAGCATTTTGCGATTGCCCTCACTCGCTTCGATAGCGTATTTCTGAGGTATCAGATAGTTGCGTGCATAACCAGGACGAACGGTAACGAGCTCGTTGGCAGCACCTAAATTATCAACGTCTTTGATCAATATAATTTGCATGACTTTTTGCTTTTTCTAAGTGAACAATCACCTTATTTTAAAAGGTCAGTTACATAAGGCAACAACGCCATCTGGCGCGCTTTCTTCACAGCCTGGGCCACCTTGCGCTGATATTTCAGCGAGTTGCCGGTAATGCGACGAGGAAGCATTTTACCTTGTTCGTTCACAAATTTTTTCAGGAATTCAGCATCTTTATAATCGATGTACTTGATTCCCATTTTCTTGAAACGGCAGTATTTCTTCTGACGTTTTTCTACTCTTGTAGAAGTAAGAAACTTGATATCGTTTTGCTTAGCCATTGTGTTCAGATTTAGGAGTTAACAGCTTCGGGTTCACTGGTTTTGTTACGCTTTCTGCTGTTGTATTGAACAGCGTACTTGTCCAGACGGGTAATCATGTGACGCATAACGTTTTCGTCACGATTCATCTGAACTTCCAGGCGGTGGTTCACATCGGATGGTGCATCATATTCCAGCACCCAGTAAAGACCGGTGGTCTTTTTGTCGATGGGGTAAGCCAGAGAACGGAGTCCCCAGGGATTTGAATGAGTGATCTGACCACCATTTTCCGTAACGAAGTCTGAAAACTTCTTCTGAGCTGCTTTGAAATCATCTTCAGCCAATACAGGCGTGAAGATCACCATCAGCTCATAGCTTTGAAGGTTTTTTGTTGCCATAAAAATTTTGTTTAGAAATGTTCCCTCACGCCCGGCACAACTTTGGACCGATGATATCCGGGAGTTTGAACGCTGAAAGGTTCTCGCTCCGCCATATCAAGGGGCTGGACGTATTTTGGGACGGCAAAGGTAGGTTATTAATTTGAAAAAAACACAATTATTCGCTAAAACTGGCTTTAATAGCATATCCTTAATAGACCTCAACACTTATCTTTGACGCTGTTTAAAATCTGCAGAGTGAAATACCGTCACGCCATTCTTATTATTCTATTTGTTGTTCTCATTGATCAGGCGCTCAAATTTTACATAAAAACCTCTTTTTACTACGGAGAAGATGTAACCATTTTAGGTAGCTGGTTCCGGTTGCGTTTTATCGAAAATGAGGGAATGGCATTCGGCATGAAGCTCAGCGAAGGTTCTGCCGGAAAACTCATCCTTACCCTGTTCCGTCTGTGTGCGGTAGTCTTTGGCTTTTTCCTACTGAAACGGATTGTTGTAAAAGGCTATACCAAAGGGGCGATCGTCTGTGGTTCACTGATTCTGGCAGGCGCCCTAGGCAATCTGATAGACAGTATTTTCTACGGACTGATCTTTACGGAAAGTTCCTTTCATATAGCAAAGCTCGTCCCCTTCGGACAAGGCTATGGCGATCTGTTTCATGGAAGGGTGGTCGATATGCTTTATTTCCCGTTGATAGATACAAAACTTCCCGATTGGTTTCCTTTTTGGGGTGGAAAAGACTTTGTATTTTTTGAGCCTGTGTTTAACATCGCTGATGCTGCTATTTCGGTCGGGGTAATTACGCTGCTGGTATTTCAAAGGAAGTTTCTGGCAAAACATGAACACGGACATCGCACTCCTGCTGAAATCCAAGGCTAACAAAAATCATCTATGTCTGAAGATCGTCTTATATCCATCAATTTATGGCTGTGCGGAAGAAGCTACCGTATCCGCATCAACCCGGAAGAAGAGGAGGCAGTTCGAAAAGCGGTGAAACTTGCGGATGAAAAGGTAATGGAGATGAAAAACCAGTATGCCGGAAAAGACGATCAGGATTTTCTGGCTATGACCTTTCTGATGTATGCAGCCGACCATGCGATAGAGTCAATGAAAAATCCGGTTCTTCAAACCGAACTCCAAAAAATGACGGACAAAATTGACAAGGCGCTAAATCAGGGCGATTAATCTTTCAGAGCATCCAGTAGTTTTTCCATACTACTTCCGCGCGACCCTTTGATGAGAATAGTCGCAGATGAAGGTTTGTTCTTCTTTACATAATCAGCCGCATCCTGTGAAGTCTCAAACCATGTATACTTTCCGCTAACACTCTCAAATTCTTTTCCCACCAATAACACGTCTTCCCAAGTATATCGGTCGATGAATGAAACAAGTTCCTGATGCTCCCGAACTTCTTCAGGTCCCATTTCCTTCATTCCTCCCATCCAAAGTATTTTTTTTGCAGCATCGGTTGTGGCAAAGTTGTTAATTGCAGCTCTCATGCTGGTAGGATTGGCATTGTATGCATCCAAAACAACGGTATTATCGTTTACCTTCAGCAACTGCGACCGGCTGTTATCGGGTTGGTAAGATTCTATTCCCTTTTTTACATCATCTATTAAAATACCGAAATGCAGTCCAACCGCGACGGCGACCATTACATTGGGGAAATTGTATTCGCCGACAAGCTGTGTTTTTATAAGCGTTTCAAAACCGGAGGTTAAAATAGCGACATTCAAATACAGATTCTCCATCAGCGGACGACCCATGTATTGGGCATTAGCACTGCCGTAAGTGATTTGGTTGCTTATTCCCGAAGCCATCTCCTCGAGATAAGTCAGATCTGTATTTCGGAAGATAGTTCCAGCGTTTTGTCTGATGGCATCGTACAACTCTCCCTTTCCTTTACGCACGCCTTCCTCGCTGCCAAAACCTTCAATATGTGCTTTGCCACAGTTAGTGATAATACCATAATCCGGAAGGGCTATGCGACAGTAACTTTCTATCTCCTTTTGATGATTTGCCCCCATCTCAACAACGGCCATTTCTGCATCCTGCCCTATGCGCAGCAAGGTAAGCGGTACACCGATATGGTTGTTGAGGTTTCCCTCGGTGGCATAAGTACGGAACTTTTGTCGTAATACAGTGGTAACCAATTCCTTTGTAGTAGTCTTTCCGTTAGAACCTGTAATGGCGAGAAAGGGAATCTTAAACTGCTGTCTATGATGTTTGGCAAGTTGTTGCAGGGTCTGTAGTCCATCTTGCACCAGTATGGTGCGATCGTCTGTCACATAACGAGGATCGTCAATTATTGCATAAGCTGCCCCCTGCTCCAAAGCTTTTGCAGCAAAGGCATTTCCATTGAAACTAGGCCCCTTCAGCGCAAAAAAAATATCTCCTTTTTTCAGCTTTCGTGTATCTGTCTGAACAGAAGGATGTTGAAGGTATAGGGAGTAGAGTTGTGAGATTTCCAAGATGAGGTCTTTGATCTGTAAAAATAAAAAACCCCTCACAAGATGGAGGGGTTTTTCAGCTTTTGATACTATTATCTTCTGCGTCCGTAGTAGTTACCTGAACCACGATCGTTTCTGCCATTAGGGCTACCGAGGCGATCCATTACCAGACGGAAGCCAACTGTGGAACTGCCCTGATTTGCTTGTTGGAAACGACGTGTACCAGGAGAAAGCCAGTAAGCGCGATCTGCCCAGCTACCACCTTTAATTACACGCGAATCGTTGTTAATCAGAGAAGAGCGGCCATAGTCATAAACAAAAACCGAATCTCCATCGATATAGTCACGAGCATCAGCATCGTTTACAAGGAAAGATTGATTTTTCTTTTCTGCAAGTTCTTCTGCTGTCATCAGGCGCTTTGGAATGTTACCAAGGCTATCTTTTTCTTCCAGAGAATTGTCTTCAGCGATTCTTCTGTAAGTGTCATAAACGTTACCACGGAAAGGACGGAAATCTTCAGCATCCTGGTAAGTCAGCGGACGGTAAGTATCCAATACCCACTCGCTTACGTTACCTGCCATATTATACAAGCCAAAAGCGTTTGGTTTGTATGAGAATACAGGGGCAGGGATATCGGCATTATCGTTAAGACCACCGGCTACACCCATCGCATCACCAGAACCACGCTTGAAGTTGCCCAGAAATTCACCCTGCTGCATGTTACGTTGTCCGGAACGGATAGCATCTTTTGGTCCCCAAGGATAAACATTGCGGTCTGTGATAACCTCTTCTCCGCGACGACGGCGAGTTTCAGGCTCAGGGTTATTTCCTACAAGACCGAGTGCGGCATATTCCCATTCTGCTTCTGTTGGGAGGCGGTAGTTTGGCAGGAGGTATCCGTCAGCATAGTTGATGTTACGACGACCGGAACCCTGAGGATCCAGATCTCGTTTTTTACGAATACCTGCAGCACCTTCATATTGTCCGCTGGTGTAAGTTTCGGTAGTGAAAACGTCTTCGTTCACCTGGTTAGGGTTCTTTTTCAGCATACCGTTTTTAATAAGGATGATCTCATTCACACGGTCGCTTCTCCACTTGGCGAACTCATTTGCCTGATACCAGTTAACACCTACTACCGGATAATAATTGTAAGCAGCATGGCGGAAATAGTATTGAACTAGTGGCTCATTGTAAGACAACGCACGACGCCATGCAGTGCTATCGGGCAAAGCGCGTGCAACCACATCCGGATAGTCCGATCCGTAAGCACGCTGAAGCCAATAAATGTATTCGCGATAGTGGACGTTGGCTACCTCTGTTTCATCCATATAGAAAGAAGAAACAGAAACGGTACGTGGAATATTATTGCGTTCTACTGTAAGATCTTCTTCTGTTTGCCCCATAGTAAAGCGACCACCTTCAACAAACGTGAGACCGGGACCGGTTTGCTGCCCTGGGTAATTGGGAACATCAAATCCACCCAGGCGCGGGTCGTTGTAATCCCATCCTGTAGCCCTTGAGACGCCAGTGGATTTTGGGTTCGAAGAGCAGGCCGGTAAAAGGGTTGCCGCTCCGATACACAGCATGCTCACGCCAACGAGAGTTCTTTTCATAATCAGTGAAAAATATTAGCTAAGATTGATTGATAATAGTAAAAGCGTTACAATGATAGAGCATTCTTTTCAAAATGTCAAGCGTTCACCATAAACACCAACAAAAAAGAAAAAAACTTTTTTCAGCGTTTAATTCATAATATTCTGTTATGTTTTTCGTTAAACCTGCCGAAACACTTCCTGCAAAGTGTACGAGAGATTAATTGTGTAATTTTGAAAATAGTGCAGGAGTAACCTGTAAGTTAGGAAAATGAAAAGACTATTCACCTCTTTACCGCTTCTTTTTATTGGCGTTTTTTCATCGTTAGGACAAGCTTCTGTTCATCGCTTTGACGTGCAGGAAAACGATGTTTATGAAGGTTTTGTAACCAAGAAAATATGGCTGGATCATTTTGCCGTTCCCGCTGTACGATTGGTAGATCCTGAGTTTACAACTTCTTCAGGCATCCAGCCATCGGATCCACCCGCGGTGGAGGTGGAAATTGCCCTGGGAATGGAACGAAAGAGACCATTTGCTTTAGTAACGGTTCCGGCCGTTCATGCTACGGGGAATCGCACTATTTACCTCCGATCCTTTTCTCTGGAAGTGAAAGAATCACCAGGCAGACCTGCGCCCCCGGCAAAAACCACCGCTACAGAAAGCGTCCTGGCATCGGGCACCTGGTACAAAATAGCCGTAACTCAAAAAGGCATTTACAAGATAGACGCAGCTTTTCTCAAAGATAAACTGGGAGTAGATCCTTCCTCGATTGACACCAGAAATATCAGAATTTATGGTAACGGTGGAGAAATACTTTCCGAAAACAATGCCATACCGGTACCAGATGATCTGGTAGAAAATGCCATTGAGGTACGCGATGGAGGTGACAACAGACTCGACCCGGGAGATCTGGTATTGTTTTACGCAGGCGGACCTATAGGATGGACAGCGGATTCGACGAAAAAGACTTTCTATCATAAAAACAATATCTACGAAGACAAAAGCTACTATTTTATCACGTTCGACAAGGGCACAGGTAAACGGGTAGCTACTCAGGGAAATGCTCCTGTCGCCAATACAACGGTTAACTCCTACGACGATCATCTGGTACATGAACAAGACCTCATCAATGTGGGGCGCTTTGGGAAAAGATGGTGGGGTGAAGATTTTGGCACAGAGCCGGGGAAACAGGCTACACGGCTTTTCAGTTTCGATCTCGGCTCTTCCGACTCTGCGACTTTCCGGCTTACGCTTGGCTCGCAAAGCAGCCATTGGATGAATACATTTACGGTTTCTGTAAACAACCAACTAGGACGCACATTTACCCTTGGCAGCACAAACACAGACATTCCAATGTCTTCTGCCAATGGCGAATTCAGGTTGCCGGTACCTGGCGGAACCGCACAGGTCTCGATCTCTTATAGCACGGGACATCCGTCGGGAAGAGGGTATCTCGACTTCATTGAAATCATCTCTCGTCGTCCGCTTAGCTTTTCAAATGGTTTTGTTTCCTTCCGCGACTGGCGATCGGTAGGTGCTGGCAATGTAGCCGCATTCAATATAGCCGGCGCGAACAGCTCAACGGTGGTATGGGATGTTACCAATCCGCTGGAGCCATTGCGCATGGCTGGTACGTTTACAGGTAACAGCTATTCTTTTACCAACGATGCAGAAAAACTGCATGAATATGTTGCCTTTGACGGAAGCAATCTGCAAACTCCTGAGTTTATTAAAAAAACAGAAAATCAGAATCTTCACGGTACAGATCATGTAGATTATATCATAGTGACGCATCCCAACTTTACAGATGCAGCAAATAAACTGGCTGATTTTCACAGACAGCACAATGGTCTACGGGTTGTAGTTGCCACCACCGAACAGGTATACAACGAATTTGCTTCGGGCTCTCAGGACATAGGCGCAATCAGGGATTTCGCGAGAATGCTGTATAAAAGAGCAGGAAACGATACTTCAAATATGCCGCGTTACCTGCTTTTACTGGGAGATGCTTCTTTCGATTATAAAGATCGCATTGCCAACAACTCGAATTTTGTACCCACATATGAAACTTCGGAATCCAACAACTCCATCGACGGCTATTGTTCTGATGACTACTTCTCCTTTCTCGACGATCATGAAAATATTGAAGGACTGGTTGCAGGCATCACAGCCATTGTCAACACAATGGATTTGGGCGTAGGGCGTCTCCCCGTATCCTCGGCAGATGCTGCCAATCGGATTGTTGACAAAATCATCAGATACGCCAGTCCGGCATCGTTGGGTCCGTGGCGTCTTTCAACTACCATTATGGCAGACGATGGTGATGATAATATTCACTTCACGGACGGGGAAGCAATGGCAGCGACAATAAATGCACATTCAAACCTCTACAATGAAAACAAAGTGTATGTTTCTGCGTTACCACTAGTCTCTACACCAGGCGGACTGCGTGCTCCGGATGCCAATAAGGCGATAAACGATCAGGTGTTTAAAGGGACGTTTTTGATGAATTACAATGGACACGGAAGCATCACCACACTGGCACATGAAAGGATTCTCACTCAGGACGATTTCAACAACTGGAAAAACGGCGACAAACTGCCTATTATAGTAACTGCGACCTGCAGCTTTAGTAAATACGACGATCCGGGATATGTTTCAGCCGGAGAACAGTTGATTGTGAAACCCGATGGTGGTGCCATAGCTATGCTTACCACTACACAACTTGTTTACCAGTATCTGAACCACGAAATAAACGTAAACTTTCTAAACGCATTCTTCAGAAAATACGACGGTAAATGGCCCACCTTTGGCGATGCATTCAGGATTGCCAAAAACGCTACTTATTCGAAAGCAGGACAAAGCCTTAGCCACCTGGGTAATTTCCGGAAATTTGCGTTGCTGGGTGACCCTGCGCTTACAGCAGCATTCCCCAGACACAACATAGCCACCGAGGCAGTATTGGACGGGCACACCGGGCTTCCAACAGATACACTTAAAGCGCTTGGGAAATATCAGATCAGCGGTAGCATAAAAGATGAATCCGGAAATGTTCTTGACAACTTCAACGGCAGGGTATATGTAACCATTTATGACAAGGTGAAAACAGCCCGTACCATTACAGGACCTGCATATACTTTTAAAGTACAAAACAATATTATCTACAAAGGAAAAGCTACAGTTACCAACGGCCTTTTCTCCTTTACTTTTATCGCGCCTAAGGATATCAACTATGATTTCGGGAAAGGTAAGATCAGCTATTATGCAGAAAACGGCGTTACAGATGCAGCTGGCTCTGATACCACTTTGAGCATTGGTAGTTCTTCTGACTATATCGAACCTGACGATGCGCCACCTGTAGTGAAGCCATTCATGAACGACAGTTTGTTTAAAGACGGCGGGCTTACAGGTACTAACAGTGTATTGTATGTCCAGCTATTCGACGAGTCCGGAATCAATGTATCCGGGAACAGCATCGGACATGATCTTACTGCCGTACTGGACGGAAATGTAGCGACCCCATACATTTTGAACGACTATTACGAAACAGCGCCCAACGACTATAAACGTGGTTATGTTTTCTTTCCTATTTCGGGATTAAGTGAGGGAAAACACAGCCTTCGTGTCAAAGCATGGGACATGCATAATAACTCCGGCGAAGGCATCGTCAACTTCGAAGTTGCCGGCGGACAGGTGGTGAAGATTTACAACTTGATGAACTATCCTAACCCTTTCAGCGACAAAACTCATTTTGTATTTGAACATAATCATCCGGGCGAAGACCTGACCGTACAAATCCAGATTTACAGTACATCCGGTTATCTGGTACGCACCATTAAGGAAGATTTCACGCCCAATGGAAGTCGGAGCAATGAAATTGTATGGGATGGCACCGATAATAACGGAGCCAAGCTTCCTGCAGGCTTATATGTGTATCGTTTGAACCTGGCTACAAAGAAAGGAGTAGAGGCAAGTGCATACCAAAAACTTGTGTTGATACGTTAGTCCCATATAAACTTTAAGTTGTGTTATTTTTAGCGTCAGATCGCTATGTTTGCTTCAATTTTTAATTAAATACCTTTGCAAAACTTAAATATAAATCATCACAGAATGGCAAAACGCTTTGCTCTTATTGGACTTGGCTTAATAACGGGGCTTGCACACCAGGCTTTGGCACAAGGCAAAAACGTAGATGGCTCTATCAATACAATTACAACCGCCGTACCGTTCCTCCGGATTTCTCCGGATGCAAGATCGGGTGCTATGGGCGATGTGGGCATTGCCATTTCGCCCGACGCGAATGCACAATACTGGAATGTAGCGAAGCTTCCTTTCTCTCAAAAGCGTTTTGGTGTGTCTATGACCTATACACCCTGGCTGAAAGATCTGGTGCCTGATATTTGGTTGGGATATGTCTCAGGCTACGCAAAACTTGACGACCAACAGGCTGTCAGCGCCTCATTACGCTATTTTTCTCTGGGTGATATTAGCTTTACTAATGAAGTAGGCGATGCGACCGGTACCGGAAAGCCAAGAGAATTTTCATTTGACGTAGGCTATTCCCGGAAGCTTTCGGAAAACTTGTCGGTAGGTCTGAGTCTTCGCTATATTCGCTCGGCTTTGGCAGTAGGCTATAGCAGTGCCAACTCGGATGTAAAACCCGGAAATGCTTTTGCAGCAGACTTGGGCGTTTTCTATACAAAAACCAAAGAGATAGACGAGTTTCGTGCAGACAATTTCAGCTTCGGTGCTGTACTGAGTAATGTAGGCTCTAAAATATCTTATACGTCTACTCGCCGGGATTTTATCCCTATCAACCTGGGTTTGGGTGTTGCCTACACTAAATCGCTGGATGAGTATAATAAGGTAACGATCGGTTTGGATGTAAATAAGTTGCTGGTACCAACGCCACGCGATTCAGGCACTCAGGGTAGTCCAGCCTATTACATTCCTGAAAAATCTGTGGTATCGGGTATGCTGGGTTCGTTTGGCGATGCGCCCGGTGGATTTAACGAGGAACTGCGCGAATTCCAAATATCTATTGGAGCGGAATACTGGTATCAAAATCAATTTGCCGTTCGCGCCGGATATTTTTATGAAGACAAGACAAAAGGAAATCGCAAATACCTGACGCTCGGAGTAGGCGTAAAACTGAACGTCTTTACCTTGAACGGAGCTTACCTGGTACCTTCGGGCAGTGGCATCAATCGCAACCCGCTGTCTAACACCTTCCGCTTTTCACTAGTATTCGATTTCGATGAATTGAGCAAAGCGGACGACAACGGACAATAACATAGCGTATCTAAAAAAACTTAAAAGAGGCTGTCTCAAAAATCCGAGATAGCCTCTTTTTGTTCGGGTACCTGATGGAGTATTTTTCTTACAGTGAATTCTCTAGCGGTTCATTTGACTTTGAGAAACCCTCCTCTTTATTTCAATGACAGGAAGTTTCGCTAATTACTTGATCTGGTGCCGCTACTATTCCCCAGCTTTTTTTCAGACTCAATGGCTGCCTGTACCTGAGCAGAATATTTTGCAGCTATTTCCTCATACATCTTTTCGGACTTTTTTACGTCTTCCTGCAATTGATCTGCTCTGGCCATCTGCAGATTGGTGGGACGTGCCTCTTGGGAACAGACCGGACTATACAGATCGGATATATGTTCTCTGAGTTTCTCTTCATCAGCAAAAATGGATTTCGACTTTGTTGCGAGCAGTGTACTACGCAATGCCTCAAGACGAGTGTTATACTCGGTCAAAAGCTTTTTGCTCTTGTTCGTTTTTACAACTGTTTCATTTTCTTTAAGCATCCTTTGTTCTGCGTTAATCTTTTCTACCAACGCATACAATTCCTCATGTAGATGATAAAGCTGCATGGCGAGATTGTGCTGCACTCTACGATCCTCTTCGGTAAAGCCCCGATTTTCTGCATCGTGAATCAGTTTCAGGTCTGAGCTGTATTCCTTACCTGCAATCTTTATCTTCACCGTATAATCGCCGGGCAACACCTGAGGAGCGATGAAACCGGAATAGTCGGGCTTAGTACCACCCTTTGCAACTTTCGGCGGTGTATGTCGAAGATTCCAATACACCTTGTTGATGCCCTTTCTTCTACTTCCCGGAATGGATTGGATCAGTTTACCTGAGTGATCATACACTTCCAGTTTTACATCTCCGGTGGACACTCGTTCTTTGAGATAGTATTGGATAGGCTGCGTGTAAGTGTAGGTAGGATTGCCTGAACGCCATCCTCCGTTATCGGGAAAACCACCCGATCCATATTTCCCCATGGTCACCGGAACTGGCTTATTGGGGAAGATATAAACACTGCTGTTAGCTATTGCGCCAGAAAGCTCGCGCATGGGCGAAATATCATCAACGACAATAACCCCGCGGCCATGAGTACCAAGCACAAGATCATTGGTTTCAGGATGAATCTGAATATCGCGCACCAAAGCATACTCCGGAATATTATTTTTCATTCGAAACCAATTTGCCCCGCCATCTACAGTAGCAAACAGTCCCATCTCTGTACCCAGAAATAATAGCTCGCGATTTTTAAGGTCTTCTCTGATCTTGTGTGCAAAACCCGTAAACTCCCCGCTGGTGAGCTGCTTCCAGGTCTTTCCCATGTCTTCAGATTTTGCAAGATAGGTTTTATGATCTCCATACATGTGATTGTCAAAAGTTGCGTAGACCACGTTCTTATCGAAACGAGAAGGCTCGATACTGCTTACCCAAGTCTGCGCAGGAATACCTGCGGCTGCATAATTTTTCGCCAGATTCGTCCAGGTTTTTCCACCGTCAGTCGTCAGCTGGAGGTTTCCATCATCGGTTCCCACCCATATCATATTTGCATCAAGAGGTGACTCTGTTATAGTAAAGATGGTACAGTGATTTTCCGCAGACGTATTATCCATGCTCAAACCACCTGATTCTTCCTGCTGCTGCTTCTTTTTATCGTTGGTGGTAAGGTCGGGCGAAATGCGTTCCCAGGTTCTCCCCTGATCGGTGGATCGATACAAATATTGGGCACCGGCATACACCGTCTTTTTATTGGCGATACCTGTAACGAGTGGCGTATTCCAGTTCCATCGAAGCTTTTCTTCCTTAGAAGTTTGTTGTGGCTTGATACTTACAGACTTGAGTGTTTTGAGATCAATACGTGCCATATTTCCTCCCTGGTATTCTGCGTAAGCAATGTTGGGATCAAGCGGGTCAGGCTGCGTCCAGAAACCATCGCCGAAATAAATGTTCATCCAATGAGCATTGCCAACACCGCCTGGAGCCGCAGATGGTGCTACCCAGCTACCATTGTCCTGAAGACCACCGTAAATGCGATAAGGTGTTTCATTGTCAATTGCGACATGATAAAATTGTCCAACTGGAAGATTTTGAATAAAAAACCATGTCGCTCCCCGATCCATACTAAAATATACTCCTCCATCCGTACCGAGATACATCTGGTTGGTATAATTTGGATTGATCCACAACGCGTGATGGTCGGCATGTACCCATCCTCCTTCATAAGAAGCTTCCGCAAAAGAATATCCTCCGTCATTTGAATAGGAAAAACTGAAAGCCGGACGATATACTCGGTTTGCGTCTTTGGGATCGAAAACGATGGTACTAAAATAAAATGGACGAGAAGTAACATTCAATGTGGCGCTTTGATGTTTCCATGTTTCGCCTCCATCTTCCGAAATGTATAATCCTGTTTCCTTTGCTTCCACAATAGCGAGCAATCTGTTCGGCTGACTCGGAGCCAGTGCCAGTGCTACCCTTCCAAATGGTTTTGGAGGCAGTCCGCTTTTAAGTTCTTTCCAGGTTTTGCCCCCGTCCATGCTTTTATAAATACTACTGCCTTTTCCCCCTGAATTGAAGGTATAAGGTAGTCTTCGAAATTCCCAGGTCGTTGCATAAACAATATCAGGATTGGAAGGATCAACTGCAACATCGGCGCATCCTGCCTTCTCGCTGATATAAAGAATCTTTTCCCAGGTTTTGCCACCGTCCGTCGATTTATATAACCCCCGATGTCTGCTATCAGACCACAACGGACCAGGAGCGGCTACATAAATGATGTCTGAATTTTTCGGATTGACCACAATCTTTGCGATATGCTCAGTACTGTCGAGACCGACCTTTGTCCAGTTATCGCCGCCATCTGTGCTCTTGTACAGCCCGTTTCCGATTGACACAGAATTTCGCATATTGCTCTCCCCGGTTCCTACAAATATGGTCTTAGGATTTTTCTGATCAACTGCCAGAGCACCGATACTTTGGCAATACTTGTCGAATACGGGCTTCCAGGAAGCACCTGCATTCGTACTTTTCCAAACACCGCCGCCGGCTGTACCTACATAGAGTGTCTTATTATCGCTGACCACGCCCTCCAAAGCAGTAATTCTTCCGCTCATGGTGCCCGGTCCCAAATGCCGGGCTTCCATCATGCCAAAAGTTGAGGCTGCTATTTTTTCCTGAGCATGAAGACAAGTAACACAACATATGGTAAGGAAAAGAACATAACACTTTTTCATAAATGGATCATTATAATTTCCGAGGAATGTTATAAGGACAAAAAAGCCCGGTAGCGAACCGGGCTATTGCAGTTTTGTTGTTATTAGTTGGCTGGCTTAAAAATACTTTCGTCAACCTTTGGATTCAATTCTACCGACTTAAATGTGATTGGTCCCTGAGGAGATTCTATCGTCATTGGGAATATCAGTCCGCCCTCAAGTTTTTGGTAGTTGCTGTAGTTGGTGGCCATTTCTACTTCCTGACCATCAGCAACGATCTTTTCAACCTCACGAATAATATAATAATTGGTGGCATCGAGAAAATAAGTTTTCTCCTTACCATCCTTGCTGGTCAGCTTCAGTTTCAGCGCTTCTGTACCTTCTACTTCATCTTTACCTAGAAATTCGAACTTATTACCTTTAGCCTTGTAATCCACAAAATCTCCTGCAATATCCAGTTCATTTTTCATAGCTTTCACCATATCAGGCGTCATCGGTTCAGGCTTTTGCATTTGCTGAATCGGGAAGTACGCCCAGCCTTCGCTGTTGGTAAGGATCTGATAGTTTGAAGTGCCCATGATCTCCAGATCCAGGCGCCAGGCTTTATTGTTCTGAATAGTAATATTCAGTGGAATTTCCATTCCCTGAGCTGTCATGGCACCATTCATTTTAATTGTCTCGACTTTCTTCCAGCCATCTGCACCACCTATCGCCTTTAAATGCTTGGAAACAATTTCCTCAGCAGTTTGCGCAAAAGAAGAGACAGAAGCCATCAAGAGAGAAGCGACAGCCACAGAGGTTTTCAGCAATTTCATAAAAGTGTTTTTAAGTTTTGTCGAAATTAGGGAATAATTCAATCTGAGTTTTATTCGATGCAATTTTTATTTACACGAACCTTCCGGGCTTTGCATACGTGAAAATAAGTTTGGGAAAAGATTCTAAGCGATAATGAAAGAGGCTGTCTGTAGGACAGCCTCCGGAATAATCTAAAGTATATTCTATCGCAACAAAGAGACATCTCCTTTGTAAACACGTTGTTTTCCATCCGGAGTTGTCACGCGAATCAGGTAATGATAAACGCCGATTTCCTGCGGTTGTCCTTTAAACGTTCCATCCCAGCCCTGATTCGGGTCGGTGGTGCTGAATATTTCCTGTCCCCAGCGGTTGAAGATTCGGAATTCCTGCAGACGTTGATAGCGGAGATTCTTCACACTGAAGATATCATTGCGACCATCACCGTTAGGGGTAAAAGCTGAAGGAACCCATTCATTCATCTCATAGTCTATGTTCATGCGAACATAAGCTGTATCGCGGCATCCGTACTGGTCAGTACCGATCACCTGGAAAGTCACTGTGTCGAGTCCTTTCGCCGTTGGGTTTTGTTCGGTGGGGTAGTCTAGCAAATGAGTAGGTGTCCATGTATAATAGGTTGCTCCTTCTGCATTGAGTTGGAATTGCTCACCATATTTGATGGTAAAGTCTTCGGTTACATTCACCAGTTGCGGCGCAGGACGAGTAAGGATATGTACACTGTCGCTGCCGGTGCAACCTACAGGTGTAGTAACTGTCAGGACGTATCTGTAAGAACCCGGTTCACGTGTATAGAAATCGGGTTGCGGTATGGTGGGATCATCCAGATGTTCGGAAGGCGTCCAGGTATAGGTATATTGACTAAACCATTTGGGATTTACATCCGTTTGAATTGGGTATGGGTTGTTAAGACAGAATGATGTGTCATTGGGAGAAATATCTACGACGGGATTAGGCTCTACGAAAACTGTGAACGTTTTCGACACTGGTGGACAACCCGACGGAGGGAAAGTGGCTGTGACGGTGTAGGTCGTAGTGGTGTCGGGAGTAGCCAAAGGTTCCGGGATATTAGGGTTGTTCAATCCCTCAGACGGCGTCCAAAGGAAAGTAAGAGCAGAATCTCCGGATGCGTAGAGTTGTACCGATTGTTGATGGCAGATCGTAGTGTCGTTGTTGAGCAGCTCGATATCCAGTTGATCATAGATCATCACCTCCGCGCTATCAATGATTTCAGCCTGTGAAATATCGCAGGTGTTTGAGTATACATAGAGCTTTACAGATACCGGACCAGTAGGGCCAGCAGCAGGAAGTCCGGTAATGGTAAGGGTTGCCGTGGTCTGATTAGCCGGAATGACTATGCTATCGGCGATCGTAACGTAATCAACACCATTAACCGCAGTGCCTCCAATCTGATATTTTACTTTGAAAGGAGATGTAGTGGCGTACGGACGGGAAAACTCGAAGTATCCGGGATAACAATTTCTTACCGCATAAGGGAGTCCAGCCCCAAAGAAAGAATGGATGTTTGCAGAAGGTGAAGTAAGACTTCCGGCTTCGATGAACACCCCAGAATCAAATACATTGTCAACCGCATCTGCTATTGCCAGTTTCAGATGGTAAGTAGAGCACGGCGTTACTGTTGCCAAAGCTGTAAATACATCGGTATAGCCTGTATAAACCCAAGTAGGATCTCCTGAGTTCGAATTATAATATTGAGTATAAGGACCGTTCCCGTTGGTATTGGTATAACAGGGGTTGCCTGGCGAAGCACCCACACCGTCATTCACGGTGCTTACTCCTACAGGTATTGTAGTGCCAGGGATCAGAGCAATATTTGTAAGCCCTGAATAACCCGGTCCGGAAATGAAGAACCCAAATACATCGTTGATGCTACAATTGTAGTTTCCGTGTGGTCCGTTGTATTCTTCCGAAGCAAAGATATAGTGGAACCGTATGGTATCGCCCGAAGGTATAAAGTCGAATTCGAGCACGCAGGCATCATTAGTACCCACGCCGGCAATCGCATCCAGATCTGCATCTCCGGGGGCCTCGTTGTCCACAGTGGCAAAGTTTGGTTCAGGATTATTTACTCCAGGAGTCAGGGGTGTAGATTGTGCCTGTCCTGTTGTAAGTATAATTCCGCTATCTATGGGCAGGCTACTAAGTACTTTCTGGAAAACGCCATAAGCATTGGTAGGGCAGGTCAAAACTGCATTAGAAATGATAACACCATCTCCCGCTAAGCTCTGAGCCAAAGCGGTGGCTGTCTGACCGGATGTAATGTTAACCTGCGCCTGAAGGTTTCCTGTCGCTAAAACACCCATCAGTCCAATCAACCATCTTTTCGTATGGGTAAAAAACATAAATCAAATTTTCTAGTCTTTATCCTGATTAAGACAACGTCTATCTCTTTCAGGTTGGCAATTATGCATGAAAGTTAGAAAGAATTTGTCAAATGTGCCCAATTGATTAAAGCTAAAAGGGTCACACCCGGAGGAGCGACCCTTTATTCATCCAACAAGCTATTTCCTGCCTATTTCACTATTCCCAAAGCAGTCCGTATCAAATCAGCTATTAATAGTCCATGCCCATTCCGCCGCCTGGCATTGCAGGAGCAGCTGCGCTCTTAGGCTCCGGCTTGTCTGCTACCACACATTCAGTGGTAAGAAGCATAGAAGCGATAGAAGCAGCGTTTTCCAATGCAACTCGGCTTACCTTAGCAGGGTCAATAACACCGGCAGCAAGCAGGTTTTCATACTGCTCTGTACGCGCGTTGAAACCAAAGTCAGCCTTTCCTTCGCGTACTTTTTGTACTACGATAGAACCTTCAATACCAGCATTTTCTACGATGGTACGCAGTGGTGCTTCCAGAGAGCGACGTACAATAGCGATACCGGTATTTTCGTCAGCATTGTCGCCTTTCAGATCTGCGATGCTTTCGATAGCGCGGATATATGCCACTCCGCCACCGGCTACGATACCTTCTTCTACAGCAGCGCGAGTAGCGTGTAATGCATCGTCTACGCGGTCTTTCTTCTCTTTCATTTCCACTTCAGAAGCAGCACCCACGTAGAGTACAGCTACACCACCGCTCAGTTTAGCAAGACGCTCCTGCAGTTTTTCACGGTCGTAATCGGAAGTAGTAGTTTCGATCTGAGATTTGATTTGATTTACGCGGCCAGTGATCGCATCTTTAGAACCCTTACCACCCACGATGGTAGTGTTGTCTTTATCAATAGTGATGCTTTCAGCCTGACCAAGGTATTCCATAGATGCATTTTCCAGTTTGTAACCCTGCTCTTCACTGATAACTGTACCACCGGTCAATACAGCGATATCCTGAAGCATTTCTTTACGACGATCTCCAAAACCTGGAGCTTTCACCGCAGCGATCTTTAGGGAACCACGCAGTTTGTTTACTACGAGTGTTGCCAGTGCTTCGCCATCTACATCCTCAGCGATGATCAACAATGGACGACCACTTTGAACGGTGCTTTCGAGGATAGGAAGAATATCTTTCAGGGTACTGATCTTTTTGTCGTAGATCAGGATGTATGGGTTTTGCAGTTCAGCCTGCATTTTCTCGGTGTTGGTAACGAAGTACGGAGAAAGATAACCGCGGTCGAACTGCATACCTTCTACCACTTCAACAGTAGTATCAGTGCCTTTTGCTTCTTCCACAGTGATCACACCTTCGTTGCCCACTTTCGCCATAGCTTCAGCGATCAGTTTACCAATGGTGCTGTCGTTGTTGGCAGAAATGGTAGCTACCTGCTCGATCTTGCTGTTGTCGTTGCCAACTTTCTGAGATTGAGTTTTCAGGTTTTCTACAACAGCACTTACTGCCTTGTCGATACCACGCTTCAGGTCCATTGGGTTAGCGCCTGCGGCTACGTTTTTCAAACCCTCGTTGATGATAGACTGTGCCAGAACGGTTGCAGTAGTAGTACCGTCACCTGCTACATCGGCAGTTTTGGAAGCTACCTCTTTCACCATCTGCGCACCCAGATTTTCGATTGCATCTTCCAGCTCAATTTCTTTCGCTACAGAAACGCCATCTTTCGTTACACCCGGAGCACCGAATTTCTTTTCGATCACTACGTTACGTCCCTTGGGTCCGAGGGTTACTTTCACTGCATCCGCCAGTGCGTCTACCCCGCGTTTCATTTTATTGCGTGCTTCTGTGTTGAAGAAGAGTTGCTTTGCCATAATTTATTATTTGTTGAAGTTTTATTGAAATTGTTTGAGCTCGTTTAAATGATTCTCATCGAAGGGATTGACCCATCATATGTTTCAATCTTTCCAATGTAGTGCTTAGATAATTGCCAGAATATCGCTTTCGCGCATAATCAGGTAGTCCTGGCCGTCCAATGTGATCTCTGTACCAGCATACTTACCGTAAAGCACAGTGTCACCATTTTTTACAGTCACAGGCTCATCCTTCTTACCAGGACCCGCGGCGATTACAGTACCACGTTGCGGCTTTTCCTTTGCAGTGTCAGGAATGATGATACCACCGGCAGTTTTTTCTTCTGCAGCGGCAGGTTTAACGATTACCCTGTCGTGGAGCGGAGTAATGCTTACATTGTTTGCCATAGTCTATTAAAATTTAGATGTTTTGATGATTATTTGTGCTAACCCCGGTATCAGATTTTGTGCCGGACGCCGAAGGTCGGTCATTTTTTCAGAAAGAGTACTTAAAACGTTTCAGCCGCAGAGATACAGCGGTCAAAATTGCCTCGAACCATGAAATTTTTTCACCTTCTGGCGTAACTGCACATGTTTCTTAACTTTAGGCAAACAATAGATTTTATGAAAAAACTCGTACTCTCCATTAGCGCCCTTGCTGTTTTCGGCGTTGCACATGCCCAGATATCCAATTCCGGTTTGGAGCAATGGCGGACTGTAAATGTCCCTTCAGAAAATTTTGAAGTGCCCATTGACTGGTATTCTGCGGATTCACTGATTAAAACCTTCCCATCCGCATTCGTACCCTCGCCTGCAAAACACATTTTTCAGACATCCGATGCAAATTCAGGAAGTCTGGCAGCGATGGTTATGAGCCGAAATGTTGGCGGCAGCGCAGGTGTTTTACCGGGAGTACTTTCCAACGCTCAGGTAGGCTTTGACCTTTCCAAGTTTTTGCTCGATCCAAACAATCCCGGAGCGGCTATCGTATTCTCAGGTGGCACACCGGTTTCCCAACGCGTAGGAGGAATAAAGGCGATGACAAAATATACCACTAAGGCTACTGACACCGGCGCGCTGGTAGTGCAGGCTATTCTTAAGATAGGCAGCAAGGATTCAGTGGTAGGAGAAGGCTATTCCATTATTACAGCCGGAAATAGTTACCAGATGCTATATGCCCCGATCAGCTATATCAACAGCTCAGTAGTGCCTACGCACATAATAGTAGCTTTTGCTAGCAGTGCCCGCAGTACCCGCGAAGACAGCAGTACTATTTATGTGGATGATGTGGACTTTGTAAGCGTGGGGATTGATGATGTAACAACCGCTGATGCTGCGTTTAAAGTTTACCCTAATCCTGCTGCTAATGTGGTAAAAATCACTACAGAAGCACCAGGAATGTTTACCTGGAATGTGTACAACCTGCACGGGCAGCAGCTTCATACTGCATCATTCCGGCACACCACCAGTCTGGATGTTTCAGGCATAGCAGCCGGACTTTATACCTATACGATCTCCGATGAGAAAGGACGTGTCGTAGAGCGTGGCAAGTTTAATATACTCCGGTAATAAAAAGGAAAACGTTTGTAAGGGCAGGGACGAAATTCCTGCTCTTATTTTTTTGTAAGCTCTTTATATAACATTCTTACAATGCCGTCTGCAAGCCCTATTTTGGGAACATAAATCTCGTCAGCATTAGCCCATCTCATAATGGAGATAAATATCTGCAATGCAGGCACAATCACATCCGCACGATCGTCGCGAAATCCGTAAAGGTGCTTTCTTTCAGCTACTGTACTGAAACTCATTTCCTTGTAGTAATCCTTCAGCAGATCAATGGGCAATGGTTTTCCTTCCTTTCTTTTTGAAAGAGAAAATATCTTGTTGATGTTGCCGCCACTACCGATGGCTTCAATCTGTTCGTAGTCTTTGATCTGTGTCTTAATGAACAATTTCATCTGCTCCCACTGATCGTCCGAAACCTTATCATGCAACAGACGGATTGTGCCGATGTTAAAAGACTCTTTAAAAATAATCTGGTTGTTGGAGAAAAGGGTTATCTCCGTACTACCCCCTCCTACGTCAATATAGAGATAAGACTTGTTGTAAGCCAGCTTTTCAGCGATGTGCGTTTCATAGATGATGTTCGCCTCTTCCTGTCCGCTGATGGTCTCTATTTGTATACCTGTTTCATTTTCGATCTCTTCCAAAATTTCACTGCTGTTTCGGGCATCGCGCATGGCGGAAGTTGCACAGGCCCTCATCGCTTCTACCTGATACACGTTCATGAGCAGACGGTAAGCCTTCATGGTATGCAAAAACATGGCTTTTCTTTCCTCGGTAATAAAGCCTTTATCAAAGACATCAATCCCCAAACGAAGTGGTACACGCACCAGATTAAGTTTGGTAAAATCAACTGCACCGTTTCTATAAACCGATGCCTCAGAGATCAACAACCTCGCGGCGTTGGAACCGATATCTATCGCTGCCAGTATCATTTACAGTTTCCTAATCTTCTCTATAAGCGAAGTGGTGGAATATCCGGGAACAAAAGGCACTACTTCTACCCGGCCGCCTTTTTCCAACACAAAATTTGCGCCTACAATGGTGGCTACAGTGTAATCTCCACCCTTGGCAAGAACATCAGGCGATACCAGTTTTATTAGATTCAGCGGAGTATCTTCTTCAAAAATGCATACGGCATCCACAAACATCAGCGATGCGAGCTGGAAGGCGCGGTCCTGTTCGTGATTCAGCGGTCGCTCCTCACCTTTGAGCCGCTTTACAGATGCGTCACTATTTACGCCTACAACCAGGCAGTTTCCCATGCCGGCTGTTTTAGCCAGATAATCCAGATGCCCGTGGTGCAGAATATCAAACACACCGTTGGTAAAAACAATTTTTTTGCCCAAAGCTTTCCAGCCGTTGACACGATGCCTGAGGGTGTCCTGATCAACGATTTTCCCCGTGATCCATTGCAGCTTGTCCATCACGTTTTGCATTATAGAGTGGTAAAAGTAGTAGGGAAAGTAAACCCAGCACGAGCACTATGGCAGTCTGAGCCATCCAGCTTACCCAGCCGAAAGCGAGGGCATAAGATGCTTTTATGGCATAGAACTTTACCAGCACCAACTGCACTGCAGGCGGATAAGCGCCAATACCACCGGGCGTAACAATCATGCCCAGACTTCCAAAGACCAACACAGACAAAGCCGGCAACCAACCCAGATGTTCTGTAGCTTCGATGGCTTTGAAGCCGAGAAACACCAGTGCGAGATAGCAAAACCAGATCAGTCCGGTATAGAGCAGAAACTGCCCTTTTTTATGCATGAACTTGATAGAAAGAATGCCGTAACCGATGTTGCTTAGAAAATGTCCCAGACGCGATTTCCGATTTTTCCGATAGATCAGGACAAGAAGTAAAATAAAAGCGGTCAAGCCTGCAAATGCCGTAGCTATAGTTGTTCCAGTAACAGCAAATTTTGCCATTTGCTCCTGAACATATTCGCTTGCGATGTCTGCTTGTAGTATAAAAGCCAGCAGTGTCACAACCACCAGACAAAGCATGTCAAAACTGCGCTCTGCCACAATGGTGCCGACGATTTTATCAACGGGCTCATGTTCATATTTTGCAAGCACTGTACATTTTGCCACTTCACCCATTCTGGGTACAAGCAGATTTACCAAATAACCGATAAGTACTGCAAAAGTGATATTGGTCGTGGTAGGCTTTAGCTTCAGCGGCTCCAACAAAAGTTTCCATCTGAGCGCCCGAAAAAGATGAGATAAAAAACCAACGATCAGCACAGGGAATAATAGCCACAACCTGTCTTTTATTTGTTCAAAAGAAGCGAAGATTTCCGTTTTGTCGTTTTCAGACAGTTTCCCATACTGCCACCAGATAAGAACCCCGCCCAACCCGAAAAAGATGATGTATTGTAAGATGGTCAGGAGGATCTTCTTCATAAGCCGTAAAGATAGAAATTACAGGCTATTGTCCTCTTTGGGGAAAATGATAGAAGGCTTGAAAGTCTTTGCTTCTTCAAAATCCATTCTGGCATAAGAAATTATGATTACCGTGTCGCCTACAGATACTCGTCTTGCGGCCGGTCCATTCATGCAGATCATTCGGGAACCGCGTGTACCTTTGATAACATAAGTTTCCAGACGCTCCCCGTTGTCCAGATTGAGTACCTGAACTTTTTCATTTTCAATCAGATTCGCTGCATCCATAAGGTTCTCGTCGATGGTGATACTGCCTATGTAGTGCAGGTTTGCCTCTGTCACCTTCACCCGATGGATTTTCGATTTCAGTACTTCGATCTGCATAGCCGCGCAAAGGTAAGCGGAATGGTTGATTTGTTGATTGTTTTAGCAGAACGTGTATCGTCGGTATTGCCATTTCGGCTTCCAGGTACGATTGTTCTGCCCTGTTTTTAGAAGAGAAGTTCTTCAAAATTCCGTAACATCGTATTGTTTTAATAACGAGATATGTCGAAGGCTATGGAGCGGGTAAAACTCATTCATCCGGAAGGAAAGAATGCCCCGTCAATAAGTATTGAGAATTACCAGCTTTTTGAGAAAGCGATCATACATGTCATGAGTCAGGCCACCGCTCCGCTTACTGGACACAGATTCAAAAGGGAGTGGTGCAATATCTAACGGAAAACAACATCGTGTTTGACGGATCGCCCGGTTGGTTTGCAGTAAGCATGAAATTGCATTTTGAAGCAACCGGTGTTATTGAAAGTTATTTTGAAAAAGGCAGAAAACTACATCGCCTAAAAGGCAAATAATTAATAACAAAAACAAATATCCCATGAGTAAACACGCCATCTACCTGATGTTTAACGGCAATTGCGAAGAAGCTATCAACTATTATGCAAAGCATCTCAACGGCAATATCATCCAGATGCAGCGTTACGGAGACAGCTCTCAACCGGGCAGCGAAGCCCATAAAGACAAGATTCTGCACGGCATGATGGATCTGCAGGGACTGATGATTATGTTTTCCGATTCGATGGAGCAAAAGAATGTAACCTTCGGTGATAATTTTTCCATTGCACTGGACTTTGACTCGGAAGGAGAACTGAACCGTGCTTATGATGCGCTGTCAACCGGTGGACAGGTGACCATGGCGCCACAGGATACTTTCTGGGGTGCGTTGTTTGCTATGTGTACCGACAAGTTTGGTATCAATTGGATGTTCAATCACGACAGAAAGAAGTAATGGATGGAACGCTGAGTCCCAATGCTACCCGACAGTCTGTATCATAATTATCTGAGTCGTCAGCGTTCTATCCCTTCATCTTATATTTCTCTACCGAAAACTAAAGCTGCCCTTTTGAGGCAGCTTTAGTTTTGTTGTATGTTTTGCTACTAATAGCGGTAGTGTTCCGGTTTGAACGGTCCGTTCTTGGGGATACCAAGATATGAAGCCTGTTCGTCGGTAAGTTCGTCGAGTTCTACACCGATTTTCGCAAGATGCAGACGTGCTACTTTTTCGTCCAGATGTTTAGGCAGCACATACACCTTGTTTTCATAGTTGGCGTGGTTGTTCCAAAGTTCTATCTGAGCCAGTGTTTGGTTTGAGAACGAGTTACTCATTACAAAGCTTGGGTGCCCGGTAGCACAGCCGAGATTCACCAAACGTCCTTCTGCTAACAAAATGATGTCTTTACCATCTACGGTGTACATATCAACCTGTGGTTTGATCGTATCTTTTGTATGTCCGTAGTTGTCGTTCAGCCAGGCAACATCTATCTCGATATCAAAGTGACCGATGTTGCAGACGATGGCTTTATCTTTCATCAGTTTAAAATGCTCTCCGGTGATCAGATCGCGACAGCCCGAAGCAGTAACAATGATGTCTGCCTCTTTCACGGCATCCTTCATTTTTTTCACTTCATAACCATCCATTGCAGCCTGCAAAGCGCAGATCGGATCGATTTCGGTAACGATAACTCTTGCACCCGCACCACGCAGCGAAGCAGCAGATCCTTTTCCTACATCGCCATAGCCACCTACAACGGCTACCTTGCCAGCCATCATTACATCGGTAGCACGACGGATCGCATCTACCAGTGATTCCTGGCAACCATATTTGTTGTCGAATTTAGATTTGGTTACAGAGTCATTTACGTTGATCGCGGGAATAGGCAACGTACCTTTCTGCATGCGCTCGTAAAGACGGTGCACGCCCGTAGTGGTTTCTTCGCTGATACCCTTTATGTGCTGCACAAGTTCTGTGTAGTTATCGAGCACCATATTGGTAAGGTCTCCCCCGTCGTCCAAAATCATATTGAGCGGACGGTCTTCGCTACCGAAAAACAGTGTTTGTTCGATACACCAGTCAGCTTCTTCGATGGTCTGACCTTTCCATGCAAAAACACCGATACCGGCAGCAGCAATTGCGGCAGCAGCATGATCCTGTGTAGAGAAGATATTGCAGGAGCTCCAACGAACTTCTGCACCCAATTCTACGAGTGTTTCAATCAATACCGCAGTTTGAATGGTCATGTGCAGACATCCTGCAATACGTGCACCTTTCAGCGGCTTCTTCGGTCCATATTCTGCACGGATCGCCATCAGACCAGGCATTTCCGCTTCTGCAAGTTTTATCTCTTTACGTCCCCATTCTGCAAGGCTCATGTCTTTTACCTTGTAGGGCAGTTTAAAGTCGATCTTATTGCGAGTGGCAGTACTCATAAGTAATATTTTGTTTTTAGGAATCGCAAAGGTATAGTTTTCCCTGCTATTATCTGGTTAAAAAGATAATGTCTTCATTGGGGAGCTGCTTACGCGTTTTTAGAGCGTCTTTATAAAATCCTGAATTTTGACACTCAGGCTGGCAGATACGGGAACTAGCGGTAAACGGAGGTTGTTTTCGCAAATATCCATGTTATGAAGCACAGCCTTCACACCAGCGGGATTACCCTCAGCAAACAAGAGTCGAATACCTTCCAGCAGTTTGTAATGAATATCGCGGGCTTTATCGAACTTATTGACCAGTGCCGCATTTACCAAATAAGTAAAGTCTTTGGTAAAGCAGTTGGCAGCCACGGAGATTACCCCTTCCATACCAATGGCAATTTGTGAGAGCACCAAATCGTCGTCGCCGGAAAGTACAAGGAAATGTGATGGTTTGCTTTGTATCAGTTCCATACATTGCGCCATATTGCCACTGGCTTCCTTGATAGCTACAATATTTTTAAAATCATTTGCCAGGCGTATCACAGTGGCAGGAAGTATGTTCGTAACCGTTCTTCCGGGCACATTGTAAAGAATGATTGGCTTATCGGTAGCTTCTGCAATAGCTTTGAAATGCTGATAAATGCCCTCTTGTGTCGGCTTGTTGTAATAAGGTGCAACACTAAGAATGCCGTCAACACCCGACAGGTCAAATTCACTAATCTGTGCTAATACTTCCGCCGTATTGTTGCCCCCTATACCACACACAACGGGTACCCGACCGGCGTTTATCTTGACGATGAAGGAAAGAATCTCTTTTTTTTCTTTGAGGGATAGCGTAGGGGTTTCTGCGGTAGTGCCCAGTGCAACCAGATAATTCACTCCTCCCTTAATCACAAAATTGATAAGCTTTTCAAGAGCGTCGAAATCAATGAAATTGTCGTGTGTAAATGGAGTGACTAAGGCGACTCCCGTTCCTCTGAATTGTTTTGCCATTCTTTGTTATTTGTATCGTATTTATACTTCTTCGTAAAATCCCATTTTTGAGAACTTCCCTATACGTTGATCTATCCTTTCTTCCGGGCTGGTAAGCAAGAGTTTGCCAAGCGTTTCCGTGAGATATTGTTTGAGTGTTGCAGCCATTTCTTCGGGTTTGGCATGAGCGCCTCCTAATGGTTCTTTGATCACATCATCCACCAATCCAAATCGACTCATATCTTCCGATGTAAGTTTAAGTTGCTCCGCAGCCTGCTCCTTGTAATTCCAGCTACGCCAGAGAATAGAAGAACATGATTCTGGAGAAATGACGGTGTACCAGGTATTTTCCAGCATTACCACTTTATCTCCGATACCTATACCCAATGCGCCCCCTGAAGCACCCTCTCCGATGATAACACATATTACAGGCACTTTCAGATTTATCATTTCAAAAAGGTTCCGGGCAATTGCTTCTCCCTGCCCCCGCTCTTCTGCCTCAAGTCCCGGATAGGCACCCGGAGTATCGATAAGCGTAATGATAGGACGGTTGAATTTTTCAGCCAGCTTCATCAACCGAAGCGCCTTGCGGTAGCCTTCGGGATTGGCCATACCAAAGTTGCGCATCTGACGCATCTTGGTGTTAATACCTTTCTGTTGTCCCATTACCATCACAGGCATGCCGTCCAGCTCTGCCATACCACCCACCATGGCCTTGTCGTCCTTTACCTGACGGTCTCCATAAAGTTCTGTAAAGTTGGAAAAGATCTTTTCAATATAATAAAGGGTGTAAGGACGTTCGGGATGACGGCTTAGTTGTACGCGTTGCCAGGGGGTCAGATTCTGGTAAATTTGTGTTCTTGTTCTTTCAATGGCTTCTTCCAGTTCTTCTATCGCCTTTGCTGCATCGACCTGATGGTTTTTTGCATGCACTTCTTTCAGCTTGCTCATCTGACTGTAGAGTTCTTCGAGCGGCTTTTCAAAATCCAGAAACTGCATTCGTGATTGTTTAGGGTTACAAATGTAAGCTTTGAAATTTTTTTGCCAACAGATTTGCTCCTTTGAAAGTTTTGTATTTATCTTTGCGTCCCCAACGGGAAACAAGGATCGGTAGTTCAGTTGGTTAGAATGCCGCCCTGTCACGGCGGAGGTCGCGGGTTCGAGTCCCGTCCGGTCCGCAAAGCCTCGCAGAAATGTGAGGCTTTTTGCATTTTTCCCAGCTTCATCTACACTCTTTTGTTAGTCCGAACAATTCAATCCATATTTGCACTTTAATTAAATCAGACATCAAATGAAAAAGCAACTTTTCTTAGTCGCCGGCGCTGTGCTCACTTTTGCTTCCTGCCAGAGCGACTCGGCTAATACAGGAGACAGCCAAGCTCAGATTGACTCAGCTGTAAATGCAAGAGTGGAGGAACTCAGAACACAAATGATGCTGGAAAATGATTCTCTGATCAATGCAGAAGCGCAGAGAAGAGCTGATTCGATGATTGCTGCAATGGGGACAGGCTCTAAAACAACTGCTGCAAAACCTAAGCAGACAGCCCCTGCGCCAAAGCAGACGTTAACTCCGGCATCAAAGCCTACTACCAATGAAATTGCTACTCCAGCACCAACTGAAAAAACCAGAAACAATGAGCTGACTACCGATGAGCAGAAGAAAAGAGGCAACCAGATTTCGGTTGAAGATCAGAAAAAGAGAAATAACCAATAACTGATACGCTACAAATAAAAGCGAGGCTGTCTCAATGAGCAGCCTCGTTTTATTTATTTGAGTCTTGCCGTATTTACCGGCCGGAGCTATCTTATTTTGTGAAATTCGCGATACAGGTTTCGCTTGTATTGTCTGAATACACAACGGTGTAAGTAACGCTGAAACCATTGTTGGAGTAAGTTCCGTTTCCGGTAAATACTCTTCCGGTACCATCATCAAAGTTGAGAATAACCAGCGTGTTACCTTCTACAGTAGCCTGTACAGCAGCTGGGGTATTGAAATTACCCAGGTTAGAAAAGAGGATTGAATTGTCAGTAGTGCCGTTCACGATAGTGTTGGTATAATTTCCACCACATGCAGGTTCAGACACATTCCAGGTTCCCAGAAACTTATCTCTTGCAGGTGTACTGTCATCTTTTTTACACGAGCTGTAAGTAAGAGCAGCAAATGTGCCCAAAGTAGCCACAGCCGTGATGCCCATTGTTCTGATGGATTTCGTAATCATTGCCTTATTTTTTTAGTTTCAGATAAATGAAAGGCAAAGATAACGGCATTATCTGTTCTGCGAGTAAAACATCACATTTTTTGCCGAAGAAACAATAATCACGACACTATCTTTGCCTCAGCATGAGACTGACGCTGCTGTTTGCCTTCCTATTTCTGGGTTATAAGTGTATCTATGGCGCTAATTATGTGTACGACTACAATTCCCGCTGCGAGGCTGCTTATCAACACTATATGTCGCTCAACCTTGACGCGGGAACCGGACTCATCCGTCAGGAACTAATGTCTAATCCGTACAATCTCATGGCCACCTATCTTGCTGATTATGAAGACTGCCTGATTCTTTTGATGAATGGTGACAGCAAGGACTACGAGCAGCGTGATGGACATTTTCAGGAGCGGCTCAATCTGCTCGATAAAGGAGACAGCCGTTCTCCCTGGTTTCGGCTTTGTAAGGCAGGGGTGTATTTTCATTGGGCGCTCATTCACCTTCGTTTCGGAGAAAACCTGAAAGCAACTACGACTTTCAGAAGGTCTTTTTTGTTGTTAAAAGAAAATGAGAAACTATTTCCTGGATTCCCGCAAAACAAGATTTTCCTGGGACTTGAAGAAGCAATCGTGGGTACTATCCCGGAAAATTATCAATGGCTGGCTTCTATCTTCGGCATGAAGGGCGATGTGAAGAAAGGATTGACAATGCTGGGCTCTTTCATTAACAGTGCCGATCAGCATGCTCCACTACGCAACGAGGCAGTCATCTACCATTGTTATTTACGTTTTTACCTGATGTCGCAGCAAGAAGAGGTCTGGAAGTTCGTAAACAGTCCACAATTCCCAGTACAAAACAATCTGCTGCATGCCTTTGTCAAAGCCAATATTGCTTTGAACTATCGCAAAGCTGATGCAGCCATCCAGGTGCTAAAAGCAGCGCAAACATTGGATTATTACAAAAAATTCCCCATTCTTGATTATGAAATGGGCTCTGCATTGTTGCATAAACTTGATGAATCTGCTTCTAACTATTTGGAAAAATTTCTCTCTCACTATCGTGGGAAAACTTTTGTGAAGGACGCTCATCAGAAATTATCCCTGCATTATTACATGCTGCACAATTTTCCCAAATCCAATTTACATAGAGAGCAAATATTCTCGGCGGGCTCGAAAATTACCGATGCAGATAAGCAGGCACTTCGCTTTGCTGAAATAAACTTCTATCCTGCCGTACCCGTGCTGGAAGCCCGATTGCTCACCGACGGGGGCTATTACAAACAGGCACTTGCCAAACTCCAGAATGTAGACATCCGTTCACTTAATATGACCGACAAACTGGAATGTTATTTCCGGCTGGCGCGTATCTATGACGAAATAGATCAGGATGAAAAGGCTGCTGAGTTTTACCGCACGACAATTAACTTGGGACGTACGCGAAGAGAACATTTTGCAGCGCGATCTGCTTTACAACTGGGACTGATGTATGAACGCCTTGGTAGGATTCAGGACGCGTTGAAGGCATATAAAGATTGTCTTTCGATGAAAGAACACGATTTTCAGGCAAATATCGATCAGCAGGCAAAAGCAGCCGTCAATCGACTGACAAAAAACTAAGTTATGCCCCTGTATTTGCTGGATGATAACTTGTGGTTTCCTGATGCAGATGAAGCGCTGGAAGATGGCTTGCTTGCTATCGGCGGCGATCTGCATACCGACCGACTATTACTTGCTTACAGGAGCGGAATTTTCCCCTGGTTTAATGATGATGATCCGCCTATGTGGTGGTGCCCCGATCCGAGATTCGTTTTGTTTCCTGAGCAACTGAAAGTGAGTAAAAGCATGCAACAGTTGTTGCGCCGGGAAGCATTTGAATTTAGCGTAAATACCAGCTTTGAATCTGTAATTGCTCAATGCCGCATGGTCTCACGAAAAGGGCAGAACGGCACCTGGATAACGGCTGAAGTACAGCAGGCTTATACAAATCTCCACCGACTGGGTTTCGCTCATTCTGCGGAATGCCGGCAGGATGGCAAATTGGTAGGCGGATTATATGGCGTAAAAATGGGTAAAGTATTTTTCGGCGAAAGTATGTTCAGTCAGGTGAGCAATGCCAGCAAATATGCTTTCATCCGGTACGTACAACAATTGCAGCAGGAAGGTGTTGTGCTGATAGACTGTCAGGTGTACACTGCTCATCTCGAGAGCCTGGGCGCCAGTATGATTCCCAGGCGCCAGTTTCTCGATGTGTTATCGTGTTATGTTGATGCTGACTAAAATGTCTGCAACTTATTTTCCGAACTTTTTCTTTAACTGACTCAGCGCATCGTTCATGGTGAGTTCTTTCTGCACACGCTCTTCGCGTTTTGGAGGTTTTGGTCCGCCTGCTTTTCCCTGAGGAGCTTCCATAGTTTGTTTGATTGACAGGGCTATTCGCTTTCTAACCAAATCCACTTCCAGCACTTTTACCTGTACCTTATCGTTCAGTTTCAACGCCTCACCGGGGTCGCAGATATAGTTGTGCGAAATCTCTGAAACGTGTACCAGTCCATCCTGCTTAACGCCGATGTCCACAAAGGCGCCAAATCGTGTCAGGTTGGTCACAACACCCGGCACGATCATTCCTACCTGCACATCTTCTATACTGTAGATATTGGCAAATTCAAATGCCTGTGCCTCACTGCGTGGGTCAAGACCCGGTTTTTTCAACTCTTTGAGAATATCCTGAATGGTGTGAGCCCCGGCAGTTTCTGAAACATATTTTTGAGCAGGAATTTTATCTACGATCTCAGCATTGCCTATCAGTTGCTTTACTTCCAGTCCCAGGTCTGCTGCCATTTGCTCCACTACTTGATAAGCTTCGGGATGCACGGCACTGGCATCGAGCGGATTGTCTCCTTCTTTTACTCTTAGAAAACCTGCACACTGCTCAAAAGCTTTGTTGCCCAGACGGGGAATCTGCAACAATTGTTTTCGACTGGTAAAACCGCCAATTTCATTGCGATATTTCACAATATTCTCTGCCAGCGACGGTCCGATACCCGATACATAGCTTAGCAGATGCCTGCTAGCTGTGTTTAGATTTACGCCCACCGCATTCACGCAACTTTCCACCGTTTGGTCCAGACGTTCCTTTAGCCTTACCTGATTTACATCGTGCTGATATTGTCCTACACCGATGCTCTTCGGATCTATCTTTACCAATTCAGCCAGCGGGTCCATAAGCCGACGTCCGATGCTTACCGCTCCGCGCACGGTAACATCCTGATCCGGAAATTCTTCGCGGGCAGTTTCTGAAGCCGAATACACAGAAGCTCCGTCTTCATTGACCAGGAAAATGGGCAATCCCAGATTTAGCTTTTTGATGAACTGCTCTGTTTCGCGTCCTGCGGTACCATCGCCTACTGCTATTGACTGAATGTTAAATTGCTGAACGAGATTCCTTATTTTCTGTTCTGCTTCAACAAGTCTGTGATTATTTTCATGGACATAGATCAGATCGTTTTTTTTCAATTCTCCTTTTTCATCCAGACACACCACTTTACAGCCTGTTCTGTATCCTGGGTCTATAGCGAGTGTCCGTTTGCTGCCCAGAGGCGAAGAAAGCAATAATTGACGAAGATTTTCGGCAAAAACATCAATAGCTTCTTCGTCGGCTTTTGTTTTCAGTGCCATACGGAATTCACTCTCCAGGCTCGGCTGTAACAGTCGGCGATATGCATCTTTTATAGCTTTCTTCACCTGGTCGGCAGCTTCGTTACTTGTCTGTACGAATTTGCGCTCTATCAGGTTCAGGGCATCTTCTTCCGCCGGTGCGATTACCATACGAAGTACACCCTCCATAAATCCCCGCATCACGGCAAGGATCCGGTGAGAAGGTATTTTGGAAACAGGCTCCGAAAACTCAAAATAGTCTTTGTATTTCGCGCCCTTTTCTTCCATATCGCTCAATACTTTACTTTGTACGGTGGCAGTATCTGCAAACAGCTTCCGCACCTTTGCCCTGATCTCGGCATCTTCATTCACCATTTCCGCAATGATGTCGCGAGCCCCCTGTAAAGCCTCCTCAGGAGTTGTAATTTTTTCATTCAGATAACCAGCTGCTTCCTGCAATACATTTACGGACTTTTGTTCCATCAATAGCAAGGCAAGCGGTTCCAGTCCGTTTTCACGCGCAGTCTGCGCTTTGGTTTTCCGTTTGGGTTTGTAGGGGAGATAAATATCTTCCAGTTCGTTGAGCGTAGTGGCTTTATTAAGCTTTTCCTGCAGTTCATCGGTCATCTTACCCTGTTCTGCTATGGTTTTTTCTATGAAAGCCTTTCTTTCGGAAAACTCCTTCTGAAACTTCGCTTCGTTCTGTATGTTTTGTATTTGTACTTCGTCGAGCGCTCCTGTTCTGTCTTTCCGGTAGCGGGCAATAAAAGGTATGGTAGCTCCTTCGTTCAGCAATTCGAGTACTGCAACCACAGCTTTTTCTGCAAGTCCCAGTTTAGCTGCAACACCGGATGAAAATTCGAGCATAGTCTATTTTTTGAGTGGGCGAAGCTAAAGGCATGGAAGGATTTGAAAAAAGAAATTCTTTGATAATGTCTGGAGTCGGAAAAAAATTGGGAATTTTTCAAAAATTTCAGGTGATGTAAACAGTATTTACTGGGCACTGGCGAGAACGGATCACCAGAATATTAGTGGCAATGATACGATTGCAACCCTCAACTTTTCTATTCCTTCGAGCATTACGACCACCACTCCGGTAACCCTCACTTTTAATGGCATCAAAATAGTTGACAACAGACTTTCAGAAATATCCGGCAATTCCTTCAATGCGCTCGATACCACTGTACTTGTTGTGCCTGTTGGCATTTCATCCGTCACATCTGCCATAGAGTATGCAATGGTTGTACCTAATCCTTCTTCGAACGAAGCAGCATTGCATCTTCAATTGTCTCAGTCCGCCTCTTTAAATGTAACAGTGACAGATATGGCAGGACGTGTTGTGGCAAGTCTAAATAGCTTTACCGGAAAAGGTAAACATCAGATTGTCTTGCCGCAAGTAGCCCCAGGGATCTACCTGCTGAAAATATCTTCTGCAGAAGAAACAAAGGCTATCAAGTGGATAAAACACTAGTCACAATATTCTAATTAGTTGATTTTTTGACCAGCCTGTAAAGGTTGGTTTTTTTTTCAAAACGATAATTCAAAAGGGGGAGAACGACATTCCTTTCAGGATTACATTTGCATTCTTCCTAATACTCCTCATATGCACCTTTTCAAACGGAATCTTCTTCTGTTGTTCTGGTTTTGAAACGTTACCCAATCTACAAACTGATCCTGCCGTCTCCAGAACCGGCTGTAACTGGTGCTTAAGCTAGTCCGCAATGTATCCATCGGTCCTTCCTACAGTCAGCGTTTTAAACAATACAAAACAGAAGAGATTCGTGAAAATGGAAACTTCTTTGAGATAGACGAAGACCGCGATGGAAACGTTGACTATAGTTTTCGAAAGCCCGATTTCAACTTTGTGCAATTCCGCTCAAATCTGATTGTAAGAGGCATTCTGCCCATTTTCCTCAGCGGTAAAAAATTGTGTCTTCTTGGCTTTGGGAGAAAAAAATATTATATTTCTAAACTAAACAATTCAACCGGCAACATATGATCATTGGTGTATTGAAAGAGCAATCTACCGAACAGCGGGTTTCTCTCGTTCCGGAAGTTGCCGCTCAACTGGTAAAGATGGGTGTGGAAGTATATGTTGAAAGTCATGCGGGAGAAAGGGCGTACTTCAACAATGAGGCTTATATCGCAGCAGGTGCAGTTATAAAATCCGCACAGGAGATCATCGCATCGGCAGATATATTGCTTACGCTTCATGCTGGTAATATTCCTTCAACTACAAAAGAAAATGCTGTTGTACTCGGTATTTATCAGCCTCTTTTTCAACCTGCGCTTATGCAGACGCTTGCCGACCGCGGCTTGACCGTTTTTAGCATGGATACCATTCCGCGCACCACCAGAGCACAGTCGATGGATGTGCTGAGTTCCCAGGCAAATATTGCTGGGTATAAAGCGGTCTTGCTGGCGGCATATCAGTATTGCCGTTACTTCCCGATGTTCATGACGGCTGCTGGAAGTATTGCTCCTGCCAAGGTTATGGTGCTGGGTGCTGGTGTAGCCGGCTTGCAGGCAATTGCAACCGCCCGGCGTCTTGGCGCTGTTGTGGAAGTCTTCGACACCCGTCCTGCGGTGAAAGAAGAATGTATGAGTCTTGGAGCAAAGTTTATAGAGGTAGAAGGCGCGGCTGATGCTTCGGCAGCAGGAGGTTATGCTGTGGAACAAACGGAGGAATTTCAACAGCGGCAAAAAGCCAAAATTCATGAACATGCACGCAAGTCAAATATCATCATTTCGACTGCTCAGATACCGGGGAAGAAAGCCCCGATACTGATCACCAAAGAGATGATTGCTGATATGCGTCCCGGTTCTGTAATTGTTGATCTGGCGGCTGCTACCGGAGGAAATACTGAGCTCACACAAAACGATCAGTCGGTAGAGTATGAGGGAGTGACCATCATAGGAAACTCCGCACTTGCTTCCGGCATGCCTTCAGATGCGAGCAAACTGTACAGCAAGAATGTGCTCAACTTTTTGAAACTGGTAATCAACAAAGAGGGAGGTATTCATTTAAACTGGGAAGATGATATCGTTACCGGGACCTGCATCGTACATCAGGGAAAGATTGTAAACGAACGTGTACGCTCATTGATCATGCCTAATGTAAACGCTTAATCTCATGGAAGCCATAACAGAAATATTTACCGATCCGGCACTATATCGCCTGCTGACCATTGTTGTATTGTCAGTGTTTCTGGGAATCGAAGTCATATCACGCGTGCCTGCTGTGCTGCATACCCCTTTGATGAGTGGAGCCAATGCTATCCACGGTGTGGTCATCATCGGGGCGATCATTGTAATGGGACAGGCTCCGGCAGATGATTATCTGGCGCTGACTTTGGGCTTTCTGGCAGTGATCCTCGGCACGCTCAATGTGGTGGGCGGCTTTGTAGTCACAGACCGGATGCTTGAAATGTTTGATAAAAAGAAGAAAAGAACACCGCGCTCCTAAGCCGGTTTTTTTATTGTTCACCTTTAAAGACGCTAACGGTCGGGTTATGCTATTACCATTAACGTACCTCATTGGTTCTGTCACCTTCATCCTGGGACTGAAAATGCTATCGCATCCGGACAGTGCACGTCGTGGCAATCTTATTGCAGCCGCGGGAATGATCCTGGCGATACTTGCGACGATCTTCCTGTATCGTGACGATAACGGCAACGCGCTGGGCAATTATGGCTGGATTTTCGGCGGACTGCTCATCGGTTCCGTCGTGGGAACACTGGCCGCAAAAAAAGTGCAGATGACAGCCATGCCCGAAATGGTAAGTTTGTTTAATGGTATGGGCGGTGCCTGTGCTATGCTGATTTCTATAGTCGAATACCATCATAATCCCGCGCCCTCAGCAGGTATGCTTACGGTGATCGTACTCGGCATGATTATCGGTACTGTATCATTTTCCGGTAGCGTAATTGCCTGGGGAAAGCTCAACGGAAGGATAAAAGACAAAGCAATTCCCGCAGGACAAACAATCAACTTTGTATTGCTGCTGGCTTTAGTGGTCATGGCTATCGCGCTTATCAGCGGTTATTCTACACAGCCCGCATTGTTTTACGGAATGCTGGCTATCGCCGCGCTGTACGGGGTCTTATTCGTAATGCCCATCGGTGGCGCCGACATGCCGGTGGTTATTTCCCTGCTCAATTCATTTACCGGAGTAGCAGCTGCTTTCGGTGGTTTTCTTTACAACAATCCTGTAATGCTCACCGGTGGTATATTGGTAGGTTCTGCAGGTACCATACTCACCATCCTGATGTGTAAGGCGATGAACCGCTCGCTCAAAAACGTGCTGATCGGATCGTTCGGCGGTCAGCAAAGCGGAACAGGTGGGGCAACGAAGGAACAGGGTAGCTATCGCGAAATATCCCTTACCGATACCGCCGTGCTTATGGCCTATGCGCAAAAGGTGATGATCATTCCCGGTTATGGACTGGCGGTGGCGCAGGCGCAACACGCATGTCATGAACTGGAAAAAATACTCGAGGACAAAGGTGTTGAGGTAAGTTATGGCATCCATCCTGTTGCGGGTCGTATGCCCGGGCACATGAATGTGCTGCTTGCGGAAGCAGATGTTTCTTACGACAAGCTAAAAGAAATGGAAGATGCCAATGAAGAAATGAGTCAGACAAGTGTGGTACTGGTGATCGGCGCTAACGATGTAGTCAATCCTGCTGCAAAAGAAGATCCGGCGAGTCCTATTTATGGGATGCCCATTTTGGAAGTAGAAAAGGCAGAACATGTGATCGTAAACAAGCGAAGCATGAAGCCTGGTTATGCCGGTATTGAAAACGATCTCTTCTTCAAACCTCGTACATCTATGTTGTTTGGCGACGCAAAGAAGATGCTGCAGGATTTGGTCGGAGAACTGAAGCAGGTATAGCTTTGCACCATGCGTGCTCTTATTTTCTTCCTTTCATGTATGTTTTTACTAGCCTCCTGTATGCCCGATCATTGCAGCGATGATCTGTGCCGCAACGGAGGTGTATGTGTTGACGGACATTGTTCCTGTCTGAACGGTTTTGAGGGAACAACTTGTGAGGAGCGGTGGCATACACGCTTTATCGGCAAATGGATTAGTCAAGATAATTTTCCGGGCGATGCCAACATTGTCCTTAATTATGAGATATCTGTAGAAGGCAATGAGCAACCCGACAGGTTCTGGATTTTGGGATTGAATGACCGGTCTGACAGTGTGCTTTGCCGCAGAAAATCCTACCTTGAATTTATCATCGAGCCGGGACAGAAACTTGATGATATTACCCTTGTTCAATCGGGCAGCGGCGTCTTTGATAGTTTGCAAAAAACGGTTGCGCTCAGTTATACCCTTCAGCGAAATGATAGCGTTGTTACATACCAGGCATCCTGGGTCCGGTAGACTGTTTTTGTACCCCGCGGCAAGTGACTCAATTTTGTTCCAGAAAAATTTGAAACGAGTTTCAAAAAAATTTGCAAAAATAATTTTGTTCTCTACCTTTGCCATCCCAATCACAACGGGAAGTTCTTTAAAAGAGTGAAAAGCCACTTTAGCTCAGCTGGTAGAGCAACTGATTTGTAATCAGTAGGTCGCTGGTTCGATTCCGGCAAGTGGCTCGTTGACTTAATCGAAAGTCGTTAGCCGGAAGTAGAAAGCACCTATGGTCTTTCTACTTTTTACTTTCTACTTTCCATTAGATCAGGGCAGATACCCAAGCGGCCAACGGGGGCAGACTGTAAATCTGCTGTCTTACGACTTCGGAGGTTCGAATCCTTCTCTGCCCACTTTGATCATGTTGAGTTTGAATGTACAGGCGGAGAATTGAATCTTCCGGTGTTTTTCAAAGCTTAGCATTAGAAAATTTATTAGCGGGAGTAGCTCAGTTGGTAGAGCGACAGCCTTCCAAGCTGTAGGTCGCGGGTTCGAGCCTCGTCTCCCGCTCTTTTTTAAGAAAAATGTGCTAATTGGCTGTAGTGCTGATTAGCTAATTGCGTAAGGTATTAGCGGGGTGAAGTTCTTAAATAAGATTGAGTTCATTAGTACATCAGTTTTATAGCTGATTCAAACTAATTAACTAATGCTGTTGTAGCTCAGTGGTAGAGCACTTCCTTGGTAAGGAAGAGGTCGGCAGTTCAATCCTGCTCAACAGCTCTTGAGATGTTTTGTGTGTTTGGGTTGTTCTTATTTTAAATGACACAGACACTAAACGAAAAAACGCGCACAGAGTGACGCAACAAATGTGTAATCTGGGCTGCAAAGCCGATAACATAAACAAACATTTAAACAACCTCTCTTAAAAAACAATAAAAATGGCAAAAGAGACCTTTAAGCGGGAGAAACCCCACGTAAACATTGGTACTATCGGTCACGTTGACCATGGTAAAACTACTTTGACTGCTGCGATCACTACGATTCTGGCTGGTAAAGGTATGGCTGAGAAAAAAGGTTATGATGAAATCGACGCTGCACCTGAAGAAAAGGAGCGTGGTATCACTATCAATACAGCACACGTAGAGTACCAAACTGCAAACCGTCACTATGCACACGTGGACTGTCCTGGTCACGCCGACTATGTGAAGAACATGATCACCGGTGCTGCTCAGATGGACGGTGCTATCCTGGTGGTTGCTGCTACCGATGGTCCAATGCCACAAACAAAAGAGCACATCCTTCTGGCTCGTCAGGTAGGTGTACCTCGTATCGTTGTATTCATGAATAAAGTTGACCTGGTTGATGATCCTGAAATCCTTGACCTGGTTGAAATGGAAATCCGCGAGCTGCTGAGCAAGTACGAATATGATGGTGACAACACACCAATCATCAAAGGTTCTGCTACCGGTGCTCTTGCCGGCGAAGAAAAATGGGTTGCTGCTGTTGAAGAACTGATGAACGCAGTTGACGAATACATCCCACTGCCTCCTCGTCCGATCGATCAACCATTCCTGATGTCTGTAGAAGACGTATTCACTATCACTGGTCGTGGTACAGTTGCTACAGGTCGTATCGAGCGTGGTAAGATCAAAGTTGGTGAAAACGTTGAAATCGTTGGTTTCAATGATAGCCCTCTGTCTTCTACCTGTACAGGTGTTGAGATGTTCAAAAAACTCCTCGACGAAGGTCAGGCTGGTGACAACGCAGGTCTTCTGCTCCGCGGTATTGAAAAGAAAGATATCCGTCGTGGTATGGTTATCTGCGCTCCTAAGAGCATCACTCCGCACACCGAGTTCAAAGGTGAAGTTTATGTACTGAGCAAAGAAGAAGGTGGTCGCCACACTCCATTCTTCAACAAATACCGTCCTCAGTTCTACTTCCGTACTACCGACGTTACAGGTGAGTGTAAACTTCCTGAAGGCGTAGAAATGGTAATGCCTGGTGATAACGTGAACCTGCACGTACAACTGATCGCTCCAATCGCGATGGAAAAAGGTCTGAAATTCGCGATCCGCGAAGGTGGCCGTACAGTAGGTGCCGGTCAGGTAACTGAGATCATTAAGTAATCACTTACTTGATTTATATAAACAGCCATCGGGAAACCGGTGGCTGTTTTGTTTTAGGACGATAACCCTAAATATTATTTATTTTTTATTCAACGGAATAATTTTAATTTAGAATAAAATATTCTTTTCACGGTAATGGTGCCAAAAATAGTTGGTGATTGCTGCAACGAATGAGAAAAATACCATCGTAAGCTGGCGTGCCAATTCTGAAAATGAGCGCGATCCTATTCAAAAATTGTAATGGTGGGAGGCACTGATATCGCTAATGCCTTACTGCACAATGTGTATCCAAGTCCCGCAACAGAGGTAGTGCATGTTTTGTTGAACAATATTAAGGACGAAACAGTATCTATATTACTCACAGATATCAAAGGCAGCCGTTTAATAGATCAAACAGTTTTCCGGAAACAGGGGATTAACATTTATAGCTTAGACGTCAGGAGTTTTGCCGCAAGCACTTATTTTATCACGGTTTCTACCAACGATAAAAAGGAAACCAAACAGATAGTGGTTACCAGATGATTTTTTAAATAATACAGTTGTGAAGCAGCCGTCGGTTTTCCGGTGGCTGTTTCGTTTTAACGACTCCTCAGGGCTCTGTTTCGTATTTTGCCAAGATGTCTGCCCTCGCCCATCGGAAACATCATAGGTCGGTAACCGGTAAAGTGATTATTGCTTTGTTGCTGGTAGCTATCACCTTTTTTCTCCTGTGGCGTATCAATAAAGTAGGGTTTGAAAAAGTACTGCATACCACCGGGTCACTTTCACGTCCGAATCCCAAACTAAAACTCGTCAACAACATCTTTCGTGACGTAGTATATCTTGATCACATGCAACGCACACAGGCATTGCAAAACAGCAACGGAAGCTATCAACCGGTTTTGAAGGCTTCGGCACGTCTGAATGCCATGCTGGATACACTCAGGGTTTTAAGCAACACTCCGGATCAGATTCAACGAGTTGATTCTATCAAAGTCATCCTTAAGAAGCGTGATCAGCTCTTCCTCAATTATCTGAAACTCAGAACCGACCTTCTTCAAAACGATACTCTTACACGGCAGTTTCGCACTTTGTCAGAAACCTTTGCCCGGTCGCGCACTGACAGTTTGCTTTCCACCGCACAAAGAATCACCACCATTATGGTGGAACCTGGAGACACTGTACAGATCGAAGGAGAAAAAACTACTTTCTGGGACCGACTGTGGGGAAGAAAAAAGCCCGCTGAAGCAATCAAACTTCAAAAGCTGATCACTGAAGAATTGAATATACAGATCGATACGATAGCTCTGGCAAAGAATGACAGTGCGTTGCAAAAGCTCGGAAGCCTTATTGAAGAAGCAGAGGAAAAACGTCGCGGTCGTCGTGAAAACGTTATTCGCAAACAACGACAGCTTACCATGACCAACAATATGCTGGTGAGTCAGTTGTTTGCCATACTTGAGGAAATAGAACGAGAAGAAATTCAAAATGCAGAGCTCAATCTGGCGGAAGCGTCCGATGTGGTGCGCACAGGATTTACGCGAATGATTACTTTGCTGATTGTGTTCATTATCGGAGCTGCATTGCTTACCATCCTGTTTTTTATAGACATTTCGCAGAGTAAAAAATATCGAACACAGTTAATTGAAGCAAAGGAAGAAGCCGAACATCTCAGTCAGGTGAAGCAGCGTTTTCTTGCCAATATGAGCCATGAACTTAGAACACCACTTCAGGCAATAATAGGTGTGGCAGAACAGATGAAGACCAATGAAGCTGCAGACGGTCATCAGATCGATATCATTTATCACTCTTCACAACATCTCCTGCAGACGGTCAATGAAGTACTTGACTATAGCAAAATTGTTTCCGGAAGTTTTCGACTGGAATACCATCCTTTCGATATGCTGCAATTGCTGGCAGAAGTATGCAGCATTATGGAAGTGAGAGCACAGGAGAAAAATCTTGCATTTCTATACGCCCCCACAATTGCCCGCGCAACATGGTATCTGGGTGATGCTTTTCGGCTAAAGCAAATCCTCTTCAATCTTTTGGGTAATGCCATCAAGTTTACGGATGAAGGAAAGATTACTTTTCGCGTCTCGTCCCAAAGTGTAAGTAAAGGGGCACAATTTACTTTCGAGATCGAAGATACCGGAAGAGGAATTGCACCGGAGGATCTGGACAATATTTTCACTCAGTTTGAACAGGGCAGTTCAAGACAGAGTGTTCAGGAGGGTACAGGCTTGGGGCTGAGTATCGTAAAGGAACTTGTTTCTTTGCATGGAGGCAAGGTTAGTGTTCGTAGTACACCGGGTAAAGGTTCGGTATTTTCAGTAGTTCTTGAATATCCGCTTGCAGCGGGACAGCATGTTGTATCAGAAACAGATGAAAATATCCCCATGCCTGCATTTGAAGGCGAGGTTTGGATGGTAGACGATGATCCTTATGTGCTGCAATTTTGCAAATCTTCTTTTCAAAAACATCGAATTGCATACCGGCTATTTTCCAATCCGGAGGAATTGCTTCGTGAGGCAAATAATATAAATCCCGCTGTTATTCTGATGGATATCCGAATGCCGCAAATGACCGGCTTTGAACTGTTGCGCCGACTAAAGCAAAAAGGTGTATCGGCGAGATGTATTGCTCTGACAGCCCAGGTACTTCCGGAAGAAAGAAACGAGTTACTCTCTAAAGGCTTTGATGATTTGCTATTGAAACCTTTTGGCGAGCAGGAACTCCTGAAAAAAATACTTCAGCGACAAGCTGCCATGACAGCATACGAATCAGAAAATAAATTTGACAATCAGTCGCTCAAAAAAGTTTTTCTCGACGCAACGCAGGACGATCTTGTTGCCTTGAGAAGAAGTCTTGCCGTTAATGATGCTCATCAGGTTGCTGAATATTTGCACCGCTTGGCGGGACGCACAGCACAGTTCGATTTGAAGCACCTGTCCAGAGAATTTCGACGATACGAACTTGCCTTGCGAAATGATACAGAGTTGTCTTTCGTAGAAAAGGACATCGAAGCACTTGTTCATACAACGGAAGAAATAATCAAAAACTACTAGAAACTGTTGCAACAAACTGTTGAAAAATTCAACAGCTTGATTGGTGCTTTAGATGGATTGATATGTATATCTGCATGTTTTCCAGTTGATTTTATTTCTTTCAATTGTCTGGCACGCCGTTGGTTTTATGGAAACAAATTTCATCCAAAAACACAGAGAATATGAAAAAGTTAATTCTTTCAGCTTTCGTGCTGGCTGCTATGAGCATGACAACAAATGTTAACGCGCAGGAAGCTGCAGCTGCAACGACAACTGAGATTGCCGCAACTGCAGATCAGGCTGCTGCCCAACAAGCACAGGCACAACAGGATGCCAAAACCAAAATTGAAATCAACGCTTTGCCTGATGCTGTAAAAAATACCCTGGCGAGCGACACTTATAAAGAGTGGACTGCTTCTGCTGCATGGCAGACTGCAAACGAAGCAGGTGAAGTGCTTTATGTAGTTGAAATGAAAAAGGGGGAAGAAACTACCACCGTTAAAGTGGATAGTAATGGAAAAGTTGTGGGGTAAGTGACATTTGTGAGGGGCTTGGTAAAGTTGGGAATACGGTTTCTACCTATTCCCATTCTTTTTTTCAAAACACTTAGCTTGCATACATGCCCAGAATACTCATTGTTGAAGACGATTTGAGTTTTACCGCACTGCTCGAAGACTTCTTAAAAAGACATCAGTTTGAGGTTTCTGTTGCACATACTATAAAAAGTGGTGCGGCATTGCTTCAGGATGAACTGTTCGATCTGGTGTTGCTGGATTATCGTCTGCCGGACGGCACGGGGTTGGATGTGTTACGATTGCAATGGGTACGAGAGCAGGGTGTTCCCATCATTATCATGACCAGTTTTCATGACATAAAAACCGCTGTAAAGGCGATCAAACACGGCGCATATGAGTTTATCACTAAGCCGGTAAATCCTGACGAACTACTCATGATCGTTCGTGATGCATTGCGTAATGTCGGGAACACTTCAGCGAAAATTGTTTCGACACCGATTGTAGAAGGAACCACCGAAGAGGCAAAAAAAATTCTGGACCATATCAAACTGGTGGCACCTACAGATATGTCGGTGGTCATCACCGGAGAAAGCGGTACCGGCAAAGAACAGGCTGCGCGCATGATCCATGAAAACAGCAAAAGAAAAGATGGTCCTTTCATTGCGGTGGATTGCGGAGCATTATCGCCAGAGCTTGCGGCAAGCGAAATATTTGGTCATGTAAAAGGTGCATTTACGGGCGCTGCAAACAATAAGAAAGGAAAGCTGGAGCTGGCTTCGGGCGGCACTCTATTTCTGGATGAGGTAGGCAATCTGGATTATGAAGTGCAGATAAAACTGTTGCGAGCCTTGCAGGAAAAGGAGATACAACCTGTTGGGAGCAACAAGACGATAAAGACCAACGCACGCATTATTGCAGCTACCAATGAAGATCTGCTTTTTGCAGTAAGAAACGGAACCTTTCGCGAAGACCTGTATCACCGGTTGAATGAATTTAAAATCATCTTACTCTCGCTGCGACAACGCAGGGAAGATTTTGATCTTTTCGTAAATCACTTTATCGCACAGGCAAATGCCGAACTGGGAAAGTCCATCAAAGGATTGTCGCCTGAAGTGAAGAAAATCTTTGAAGCCTATCGTTGGCCGGGCAATCTGAGAGAGCTGAAAAACATCCTAAAACGTGCAGTATTATTAACGCCTTCCGAAGTCATTGAGAAAGAAGCTTTGCCGGAAGAAATGATGCTTGCGCTGGAGCTGCAGGAAAAAAACACAACCGACCTCAAAGCGGTGAAGGAGATGAATGAACGGGAGCTTATCTTAAAAACATTGCAGGAAGTTCGCTACAACAAGTCGAAGGCTGCAAAGCTGCTCAATATCGACCGCACCACCCTTTACTACAAGATGGCGAAATACGGAATTGAAGGCTAAATTATCTTTAGAAAAAAAATAATCCCTGCTATTCATTTCGGAATCTGGATTCAGGATCTTTGAAGGATAATTTTAAATATGTCTGAAAAAATTTATGTCAATACCGCTTCCTGCGGACTGCTCAGCAAGGAAAGTATTGCTGCTGCGACCGCCTTTCTGGAAACCATGCAAACCAACGCCAGCAAAGCCGCTGAAACTATTCGCGACGAGGCTATAGAGCGCATCAGATCCAAAGTAGCTTCTTTTCTGGACGCGCCGGTACAACAGCTTGCTTTTCTTCCCAATTTCTCCTGGGGTTTGAACGCGATTGTCCAATCGTTGAAAGGAAACGAGAAGGTTTTGTTGTACAATAATGATTACCCTTCTCTCACCGCCCCGTTTAAGATCAACGGATTTGATATTACCTGGATTGAAGATAAAGATGGGTTTGGAATTGAGAGTGAGCAGTTGAAACAGATGCTGATTGAGAACAAGATCGATCTACTAGTGATCAGTCATGTTCAGTGGCTCAGTGGTTTCAAATTGGATATTGATGACATCGGTGCGTTTTGTAAGGAGCATGATATCCTGTTTGTTTTAGATGCTACTCAAAGCCTTGGTGCGGCGCCAATACATATCAGCAAACAGCATATAGATGTGCTTATCTGCAGCAATTACAAATGGATGAATGCAGGTTTTGGCACCGGTATTCTGTATGTTTCGGAAAGCTTCATGAATAAATATCCTCCGGTAGTGGGAGGCGGCAATTCGTACAAGATAGAGCATGAAGTGTCCAACTATGTGGCTTCTGTAAAGAATTTTGAACCGGGACATATCAACCTTCACGGATTGCTTGTATTGGAAAAAGCCGTTGACTATAAGTTGGAAAGAGGTATTGCTTCCATTGCGGCTCATAACCATCAGTTATTACAGGCTTTGATCTCGGGTTTGGACAAATCTCTTATACTGGGTGCACCCGATCTACACTACAGAAGTTCTATTCTGGTATTAAAAGATCCGGGCAATTTATTTGAATACCTTACCAATCATGGCGTTGTCACCATAAAACGCGGCAATAATATTCGTATCGGCGTTCATTTTTACAATACAGCAGAGGAAATACAGCAGCTAATAAAGCTCATAGCTGCCGGCATTGCATAAAAAAGGCCATAGCTTTATATACGATGTGGAAGCAGTTATGATGTTTCAAAAGTTTTCCATTATCTTTGCCATCCGCAAAAGGTCAAAGGTTACTTTGACTTTTTCATTTACGGGCATAGTTCAACGGTAGAATAGAGGTCTCCAAAACCTTTGATCCTGGTTCGAATCCGGGTGCCCGTGCTACCTGATTTGATCATTCAGAGATTTGATAACCTGATAATGAAGGAAATATCAAAAGATCTGTTTGTCAAATCATCATCAAAATGATTTTATGGCGAAAATCGGCACATACGTTCAGGAAGCTTACGATGAGCTTGTTCATAAGGTAAGCTGGCCTTCATGGGACGAACTGCAGCAGACCACCATTATCGTGCTCGTTTCTCTGATCATCATCACACTGATTATTTTCGGTATGGATATCGTAAGCGAGAAAGTACTCAGCACAATCTATGACCTGTTAGGTAAGTAAACATGATAACAATGAGTGAAGAAGCGGTAACGAATCAGGATACGAAATGGTATGTCCTTCGCGTGGTAAGCGGGAAGGAGAAAAAAGCCAAGGAGTATCTTGACAAGGAAGTCAAAATAAACGAATGGAGCAATTCCATTCTTCAGGTTCTTTGTCCCGTTGAAAAGGTTTTTAAAGTAGTGGGTGGAAAAAAGCAGCTGCGCGAAAAAATTCTTTTTCCCGGGTATCTGATGCTGGAAGCCCACGACGGAAAACTCACCGACGATATGATTCAGACCATTAAAAATGTGTCTGGTGTGATTCATTTTCTGGGCAAGGACAATCCTACTGCACTGCGCAAGTCTGAGGTGAATAAGATGTTCGGTAAGATGGATGAGGTGAGCGAGCAGGGAATTGGTTATGCTGAGCCTTATATCGTAGGCGAAACCGTGAAGATCATTGACGGACCATTCAACGACTTCAATGGTACGATCGAAGAGGTAAATGAAGAAAAGAAAAAGTTGAAAGTGGTCGTAAAGATCTTTGGACGCGCCACACCGGTAGAACTCAACTACATGCAGGTAGAAAAAATAGCTTAATTATCTTTAGAAAATACTTACAGAAGCTGTCTCAAAGGAGGCAGCTTTTTTATTTGGCTGTATGATGTATAAGAATGCTGATGTTTATAATAAGCAATGATTAAAGTGACGCACAAACCTGCTCGCACCATGAAACATTTGGTGGTATCAGCGCTCTATTGACTTTATTACGTTAACTATCCCTCAAGATGAATGGAAATCACGATCATCCGGGTGTTTAGCCCCTCAATAGCGTTCGTCAGCGGAACATTTTTGTCGCGATATATCTGGTTGTTCAGTCCCTGACTTAGTTTTATTTCAGGAGAGAAGATAAAATTGGGGTAATAGAATTCAAATCCAACACCCAGTTCATAGCCCAGATCCACAGGCTTTACTTTCAGCCACTCATCAGACCTGCGCGAGCGTGCATTGGCTGCAAGATCGTAATCGAATTTTCCTCCCACCATACCATAAAAACGGAAATTACGGATACGATCGCTCTTAAATTTCAGCTGAAGCGGAAGATGCATGTAGATGGATTCGATGCTGCGCTCGGAAGTACTGTCGTTGGGAATCATCGTCATGCTCAGCTTCTTGTCTGCAAAGGAAAGAGAAGGGATAAACCGAAGATCTATAAACTTGCTCAACCGCAAATTCGCCATCAAACCCAGATTGAAACCAGGGCTCCAGCGTGGTTGAATCCTTTTGAAAGAATCTGATTCGACGAAAGAATTTGCATATTTGATCCTGTACTGCGAAAAATTGGCGCCGAACGTAATGCCGAAGTAGTAAAGCTTATCGTCATGTTCAGGCATATTGAGGATACGTGTCTGAGCAAAGCCGCCCGTGACAGTCAGGATCAATATAAGCGTGCAAATAAGTTTTGAGCGCATGAAGGTTTTACAATTAGTACTATAAACGCCGGTCACGAAGATACAGCATGTAGTGTGTTAACCAAGTAGGAAGCATGCATACCATTTACAAACGTCCCCTTTTTATTTCTTCCACTACGCCTGCATCCAGCAGAGTAGTTGTATCGCCTAGATTTTCAGTTTCTCCTTCCGCTATCTTCCGTAATATTCTCCGCATAATCTTTCCGCTGCGTGTTTTAGGCAATCCGGAGACGAACTGTATTTTGTCCGGCTTAGCAATGGGACCGATAATCCGGCTTACTGTGATAGCAATATCCTGCCGGGCAAGGTTTTCATCGCCGTGAGTGCTGATGTACACCACAAAGGCATAGATCCCTGTTCCTTTGATATCGTGGGGATATCCGACCACCGCGCTCTCTACCACACCTGCATGCATGTTGATGGCGTTTTCAACCTCCGCTGTTCCGATCCGGTGACCGCTTACATTCAGCACATCATCCACCCGTCCGGTGATGCGATAATTTCCTTCCAGATCGCGAAGTGAGCCATCTCCCGTAAAATACATATCCTCATAGGTAGCGAAATAAGTTGTTCTGCAACGTTCATGATCGCCCCAGGTGGTGCGGATCACAGAAGGCCAGGGAAATTTGATACAAAGATTGCCCCCCATACCATTGCCTTCTATTTCGTTACCTTGTTCGTCGAGCAATACAGGTTGTATTCCCGGAAGAGGTAACGTTGCGTGTGCCGGTTTTCCCGGGGTAATGCCGGCCATATTGGAGATCATAATGCCACCCGTTTCCGTCTGCCACCAGGTATCCACTATAGGACATTTCCCTTTACCAATCTGTTGATGAAACCAATGCCATGCTTCTTCGTTGATAGGTTCTCCCACGCTTCCCAGTACCTTCAGGCTGCTGAGGTCATGATACTGTACCGGACCCGGACCATAGCTCATCAAACTCCGTATGGCTGTGGGAGCGGTATAGAGAATGTTTACCTTGTACTTGTCGACAATATCCCAAAATCTTCCTGCATCCGGGTAGGTGGGAACGCCTTCAAACATCAGCGTAGTGGCACCTGCACAAAGCGGTCCATACACTATGTAGCTGTGCCCCGTGATCCATCCTATATCCGCTGTACAGAAATAAATATCATCCTGCTGGTATTGAAAAACATTTACGAAAGAATAAGTGGTATAGACCATGTAACCTCCGCAGGTATGCACCACACCTTTAGGTTTTCCTGTGGAGCCTGAAGTGTAGAGGATAAACAATGGATCTTCCGCATCCATCTCCTCAGCAAGGCAGTCAGGATTTCCCTGTGTTTCTACCTTTCTTATCTCATCTTCCCACCAGACATCTCTGCCCTTAATCATGCTCACCGGCGTTCTGGTACGTGTCAGTACGATTACGCGCTTCACAAACTTGCATTGAATCAGTGCATCATCAATAATACCCTTCAGCGGAACGTCTTTGTTCCCTCTGAAAGCGCCGTCGCAGGTAACGATGTATTCTGCCTGTGCATCTTGCAAACGATCGGCAATGCTTTGTGCGCTAAAGCCGCCGAAGATGACCGAGTGTATCGCACCAATGCGTGCACATGCCAATACCGCTATGGCGAGTTCCGGTACCATGCCCATATAGATACATACCCTGTCACCCTTACGAACGCCATTGTTCTTTAGCACATTGGCAAACTGGCAAACTTTAAAATGCAGTTCTTTATACGTTAGAATCCGATGGTGTTCTTCCGGATCATTGGGCTCCCATATAATAGCAGGACGATGCCCGCTATATTGCAGATGTCGGTCAAGGGCATTTTCGGTGATGTTGAGTTTACCTCCAGAAAACCATTTTACGTCAGGTTCGCGGAAGTTCCATTCTAGTACACGATCCCATTTCTTTTTCCATACAAAACAATTGGCTACACCTGCCCAAAATTCTTCGGGATTGTCAACGCTGTACTGATATACCTGCTTGTATTGTTCCAGCGAGCGAATCTGATACGGATAAAACATGCTGCCGACTGATTTAGACTACAATTTAACGCTTTCGACTTATAACCTGTAAAGCAGCTTTGCCTTGTCAGCCCTACCTTTGCCGCGACCGGCAGCAAAAAAGGTTCATGCATGCATTACGTATCGGCAGAAGGAATTAGTAAAAGTTACGGAGTAAAACCTTTGTTTGAAGGAATATCATTTCACATCAGTGAAGGCGATAAGATCGCCCTGGTGGCAAAGAACGGCAGTGGAAAATCCACCCTGCTCAAAATCCTTTCCGGACAGGAAACTCCGGATGAAGGCAAGGTCTGGATCAACAAAGATGTAACTGTTGCATTGTTCGAACAGGAGCCCAAATTCAATGAAGCGCTCAGCGTACTCGACAACATCTTCCAT
>Ga0182793_1000165_pt1 | contig 60015 bp, 55 predicted proteins | sample Passage237A_FD_130498 | JGI IMG/M metagenome (GOLD analysis project Ga0182793, IMG submission 130498) | Cellulose adapted compost microbial communities from Newby Island Compost Facility, Milpitas, CA, USA - Passage2 37A (version 2) (version 2) ... | reverse complement strand
GGCGAACTGATCTGCAACGTCTGGTAAGGAGCCAAGCACCATGAGCCGCATCGGCAAACAACCCGTTTCCATCCCCGACAAGGTGAAGATCTCCGTGAACAACGGCACGGTCGTGGTCGAGGGTCCCAAGGGCAAGGTCGAGAAGACCTTTTCGCCCGTCGTCACCGTCACCGTCGCTGACAAGAAGGTCACCTTTGCTCCCGCTGAGGACAGCCGCTTCGCCAACGCCATGTATGGCACCGCCCGTTCGATCGTGGCCGGTATGGTCAAGGGCGTGACGGAAGGCTACACCAAGGAGCTCGAAATCCAGGGCGTTGGTTTCAAGGCCAACCTCAAGGGCAAGCAGCTCGACCTCGCGCTCGGCTACTCGCATGCGATCCTCATGGACATCCCTGAGGGCATCAAAGTCACCGTCACCGACCAGACCAAGCTGAAGGTCGAAGGCGCCGACAAGCAGCTCGTGGGTGCTGTCACCGCGGAAATCCGCGGCTACTACCCGCCGGAGCCCTACAAGGGCAAGGGCGTGCGCATCGTTGGCGAGCGCGTCCGCCGCAAGGAAGGCAAGACCGTCGCCTAACGCTAAACCTCCAAGAAATTCTCGCTCCCATGAGCAATACCATTCGCAAAGCCAATCTCCTGCAGAAACGTCGCTGGAGGATTCGCAAGAAAGTTCAAGGCACCGCCGCCCGTCCCCGTCTCTGCGTGCGCTTCACCACGAAGCACATCTACGCCCAGGCGATCAACGACGACGCGGGTGCGACCCTCGTGTTCCTCTCGAGCCTCGACGAGGGTCTGCGCAAGCAGAACCTCAAGGCCAATGTCGCCAGCGCCAAGGCCCTCGGCACCGCGTTCGCGGAAAAGGCCAAGGCCGCCGGCATCTCCTCCGTCGTGTTCGACCGCGCCGGGGCTCCCTATCACGGTAAAGTCAAAACGTTCGCTGACGCTGCGCGCGAAGGCGGTCTCCAATTCTAAAGTCATCGCATGAGCACCGAACCTACTTCTGCGCCCTCCACTGAAGCCGCTCCCGAAGCGCCGGCGCGTCAGCCCCGTCAACCCAACCGCGGCGGTCCCCGCCGCGATGGTCCCGGTGGCCCCCGCCGCGATGGCCGCCGCGACAATCGCGACAATCAGGCCCCGACCGACGGTCCGCAGATGATCGAGAAGGTCGTCTTCATCAACCGCTGCGCCAAAGTCGTGAAGGGCGGTCGCCGCTTCAGCTTCGCCGCTCTCGCCGTCGTCGGCGATGGCAAGGGCAAGCTCGGCATCGGCTACGGCAAGGCCAACGAAGTTCCCGACGCCATCAAGAAGAGCACCGCCAACGCGCACAAGAACCTCGTCACCGTGAAGCTCAAGGGCGACACGATCCCGCACGACGTCTTCGGCGAATACGATGGCGGCAAGGTTCTCCTGAAGCCGGCCTCTCCTGGCACGGGCCTCATCGCTGGTGGCGGTGTGCGCGCGGTCCTCGAAGCCGCTGGCGTGAAGAACATCCTCACCAAGTCGATGGGTTCCTCGAATCACATCGCGGTGGTGCATGCCACCCTCAACGGTCTCCTTCAGCTTCGCCTGCCGGATGACTTCGCCAAGACCCGTCAGTAATCTTTTCGCATAAATCCGAGTCCTCTCCGCGCCAAGATGCGGAGTAGGGCGCCCTCCTGAGGAAATACATGAAACTCCACGAACTGAAGAACGTCCCCGGTGCCGTGCACCGCAAGAAGCGCGTTGGCTGCGGCGAAGGCGGCGGCCACGGCAAGACCTCCGGTCGCGGCGGCAAGGGCCAGACGGCCCGTTCCGGCGGCAGCATCCGTCCTGGCTTCGAAGGCGGTCAGATGCCCCTTTACCGCAAGCTCCCGCACCGCGGTTTCAACCAGGCCAACTTCCGCATTGAGTTCGCCGTTGTGAACGTGGGCGACCTCGCCGCGCTCGACGCATCCATCACCGAGGTGAACGCCGAAGTGCTGGCGGCCAATGGCCTCATCCGTCAGGACGAGAAGTCGATCAAGATTCTCGGTGACGGCGAAATCAGCCGTGCCCTGAAGGTCACCGCCGCCAAGTTCTCCGAGTCGGCGAAAGCCAAGATCGAGAAAGCGGGCGGTCAGGCCATCGTGGCTTGATTCCCTTGTCAGCGGTGCAGCGACTAAGCTGAATCCTCACGGATAAGCTCAGTCGCTGCGGCCGTTTTTCTGGCGTCAGCGACAAACCTTTTCTTCCCCTGTGTTCTCCGCCTTCACGAATTCCTTGAAGATTCCCGAGCTGCGCTCGCGGATTCTCTACACGTTGGCGTTGCTTTTCGTTGCCCGCGTCGGCGCGCATATCCCGCTGCCTGGCATCGATCCGCACCCGCTGCAGAACTTCTTCGCCGATCAGACCGCCAGTGGCGGTTTGGGCGGTGCAGTCGCCGGACTGTATAACATGTTCACCGGCGGCGCGCTCGTGAAGGGCGCCGTGTTCGCGCTGGGCATCATGCCCTACATCAGCGCGTCCATTATTTTCCAGTTGATGACTGCGGTAGTGCCGGCTCTCAGCCGCCTGCAACAGGAGGGTGATGTCGGCCGTCAGAAACTTACCCAATACACCCGTTATGCGACGGTGTTGATCTGTTTGGTGCAGGGCACGCTCCTCATTCTCGCCCTTGAGAATCCGGGTCGCCTCTTCCCCGGTTACGATCTCGCCACCTACGGCAGTATCGTAATCGTCAGTAAGGTCAGCTTCCTCCTCACGTCGGTGATTTTCATGACGGCGGGCACGATGTTGCTGATGTGGCTCGGTGAGCAGATCACCCAGCGCGGTATCGGCAACGGCGTCTCGTTGCTGATCACGGTCGGTATTCTTGCCGACATCCCGGGCGCGGCGCAGCAGACCTACCAGCTATTCTTCCGTCCGGTTGGCACGGGCGTCAGCCTCGGCCTCCCCCAAGCGGTCATCATGCTCGCTCTGTTCGTGCTCGTGATCATGGGCATCATCATGGTGGTGCAGGGCCAGCGAAAGATTCCGGTGCAATACGCGAAGCGCGTGGTCGGCAACAAGGTCATGGGCGGCCAGAGCTCCTTCCTTCCGCTCAAGGTCAACTACTCGGGCGTCATGCCTGTGATCTTCGCCAGCGCGATTCTGCTCTTCCCGCAACAGATTTTCTCCCAGCTCGGCGCTGCGTTTAATATCAAGTTCCTCGTCGAGTTCTCGCAGAACCTGCTCCGCGGACACTGGACCTACTACGCGATCTACACCGCGCTCATCCTTTTCTTCAGCTATTTCTGGGTCTCAGTCATGTTCAAGCCGATCCAGATTGCTGATGATCTGAAGAAATACGGCGGCTACATCCCCGGCGTGCGCCCCGGCGAGCCGACCGCGCAGTTCCTCGACTTCATCATGACCCGTCTGACGCTCGCGGGCGCGATCTTCCTCACGGTCATCGCCGTCATGCCCGACGTGCTGCTGTTTGAATTGGATGTGCCGCAGCGTATCGCCATTTTCTTCGGCGGCACCGGCATGCTCATTACGGTGGGCGTGGTGCTCGATACGATGCGCCAGATCGAGACGTTCCTGCTCCAGCGCCACTACGACGGTTTCCTGAAGAAGGGCCGCGTGCGTGCTCGCAGTGCTGCCACGATTGGAATGACCGGCGAAGCTCTCAACTCCGAGGCGCTCGCGAAGCTGCTCACCGCGGTTTCCGTGATCTTCCTCGTCGGCATCGTCTCTTGGGCGATCAAGCACTTCGCACTTTAGTTCTTTACTCTGGTCGCGATGGCCGCCATCACCGACCCTTTCGCTCGGTCCGGCGTCCCCGCCAAAACCAAGCTGATCCTCCTCGGTTCTCCCGATTTTCTTCCCGAAAGTTTGATGAACCGAGCCCGTTCTTTGAATCTTGAGCACGTCTCTCCCGATCGCCTGAAGGGTCCGGAGATTTCGCGCCGCCGCAGCTCCGCTGCGTCGGAGGAAGCGACCACGATCGCAGTGATGCGACGCTGGTTCTTCGCGCGCAAACCTGATGCGGGATTTGTCCTCAGTGACTTCCCGGCTACGCTGCTCCAAGCAAAAGTGTTCGATGAATGGCTCGATTCCCGCGACGAGGCGCTCAGCGCCGTGATCGCGACATCAACGGGCTCCGTCGGGCCGGTCGCCGAACACTATCGAACGCTTGGTCTCCTCCTGGAGCCGAGCGACCTCGCCGCATGACGATTCCCATTAAAAACAAGGAGGGCATCGCTCGCATGCGCGAGGCGTGTGCCATCGCCGCGACGGTGCTTGATAAACTCAAGCCGCTCGTGAGGCCTGGCATCACGACCCAAGACTTGGAAGAGGCGGGCCGCGATTGGATTGCCCGCCTTGGAGCCCGCAGCGCCTGCTACGGTTATCGTGGCAGCAACCGACCCTATCCGGCCCACACCTGCATCTCGGTCAACGAAGAGGTCGTTCACGGCATCCCGTCTTTCCGACGAGTCCTGCACGATGGCGACGTTGTCTCGCTCGATATCGTGGTCTGGCACAACGGCTACGTCGGCGACAACGCTTTCACAATGCCGGTCGGCGCCGTGGATCCCACCGTGTTGAAGCTCCTCCGCGTTACGCGCGAGGCGCTCGATCTCGGCATCCGCGAAGCGGTGGTCGGTAATCGCATCGGCGATATCTCGGCCACGATCCAGCGTTACGTCGAAGGCCACGGTTTCAGCGTCGTTCGTGACATGGTCGGCCATGGTGTCGGCACCTCGATGCACGAGCCGCCGGAGATCCCGAACTTCGGTCGCAAGGGCACCGGCGAAAAGATCAAGCCCGGCATGACCCTGGCCATCGAGCCCATGGTCAACCTCGGCGGCCATCGCACCAAGATCCTCTCGGACGGGTGGACGTGCGTTACGGCGGACGGTTCTCCTTCGGCGCATTTCGAGCACACGGTTCTCACGACTGAGAACGGCCCCGAAATCCTCACCGTGCCGCTCGCTCAGATTCCCGGTTCTGTTTCCTAATCACTTTCATCACTTAACTCTAAACTAACAACAACATGCCTCGTCTCCTCGGTGTAGATATCCCCGCGAAGAAAAAAGTCGCGTATTCCCTCCGTTATATCAACGGCATCGGGCCCACCCGTGCCGACCTGCTCGTCAAGGAAGCCGGTCTCAATCCCGACATGCGGGCTCAGGATCTCACCGAAGAGCAGCTCAACAAGATCATCCAGCTCATCGCCGAGCACAAGTGGGTGCTCGAGGGTGACCTCCGCCGCGAGATCGCCGGCAATCTGAAGCGCCTCCAGGCGATCAGCTGCTACCGCGGCGTTCGCCACCGCCGTAGCCTCCCGGTCCGCGGCCAGCGCACCTCCACCAACGCCCGCACCCGTAAGGGTCCCCGCAAGACCGTGGGCGTCACCAAAGCTAAAGAATAATTTTAAAACGCCATGGCCGAAGAAAAGTCCGCCCCCAAGAAAGAGAAAACCGCCAAAGCCGCGGCTCCTGCCGCCGAAGGCGCTGCGCCCGCTCCCGAGAAGAAGGCCAAGGCTCCCAAGGCCGCCGCTCCGGCTGCCGAGGGTGCTGCCGCCGCTCCCGCCGCTGCTGAAAAGCCGGTCGAGCTCATCGGTGGTGTGGCCAAGCAGCCCACCGCTGAAGACCTCCTGAAGGAAGAGCTTGGCGTCATCAAGGTCCGCAAGGCCAAGGGCTCCAAGAACATCACGTCTGGCATCGCCAACGTGCTGGCCTCCTTCAACAACACGATCGTTTCGATCACCGACCAGAAGGGCCAAGTCATTTCCTGGTCCAGCGCCGGTAAGTGCAATTTCCGCGGCTCCCGCAAGTCCACCGCCTACGCCGCTCAGGTCGTCGCTCAAGACGCCGCGCGTAACGCGATGGCTCACGGCCTCAAGGACGTCGTCATCCGCATCTCCGGTCCCGGCCTCGGCCGCGACTCCGCGGTTCGCGCCCTCCAGGCGATCGGCCTCGAGATCACCTCGATCATCGATGTGACCCCGGTCCCGCACAACGGCTGCCGTCCCCGCAAGCGCCGCCGCGTCTAACGCGCCGCTTACCACCCTTCACAAAACTAAAAACTAGGTTCCACCATGGCTCGTTATACCGGACCCACCACCCGCATCAGCCGTCGATTCGGCCAGCACATCCTCGGCTCGGGCAAGGCCCTCGAACGCCGCAACTATCCTCCGGGTCAGCACGGCCCCAAGCTGCGCCGTAAAGTTTCCGAATACGCTCTCGGCCTCAACGAAAAGCAGAAGCTCCGTTACACCTACGGTCTGCTCGAGCGCCAGTTCCGCCGCCTCTTCGAGATCGCCAAGCGCGAGCGCGGCGTCACCGGCGAACGCTTCCTCCAGCTCCTCGAGACCCGTCTCGACAGCGTCGTTTACCTCCTCGGTCTCGCCAAGAGCCGCGCGGCGGCCCGCCAGTTCGTCAACCACGGCCACATCCGTGTGAACGGACACAAGGTCGACATCGCCAGCTACTCCGTGAAGCCCGGCGACGAGATCGAAGTGCGCAACGCTCCGGCTTCCCGCCAGCTCGCCACCCGCAATCTCGAGGAAAACCGCATCCGCAACGTCCCCGGCTGGCTCACGCTCAACGCCGAGAACTTCAAGGCCGTCGTCAATCGCCTGCCCACGCGCGATGAGATGGAGCAGGGCATCAACGAGCAGCTCATCGTCGAGTTCTACTCGCGCTTCTAAGCTCGCCGCCTCTGCTATTTAACCACTATCTTCCGCCCTCACCGCCATGCCCAAACGTCTCGGAAAGTTCGAACTCCCGTCCAAGCTCACGAAGGTTGAGGAAGGCTCCACGCCAACCTACGCAAAGTTCATCGCTGAGCCCTTCGAGGCCGGCTATGGACACACGATTGGCAACTCCCTCCGTCGCGTCCTCCTGAGCTCCATCGAAGGCGCTGCCATCTCCTCCATCCGCATCGACGGCGTGAACCACGAGTTCCAGTCCATCGACGGCGTGGTTGAGGATGTCACCGACATCGTTCTCAACCTCAAGAAGGTCCTCCTCGTCTCGCAGAAGCGCGAGCCGATCACCCTCTCCATCCGCGCCAACAAGGCCGGTCCGGTGACCGCGGCCGACATCCAGGCCGACGCCAACATCACCGTCATCAATCCCGAGCAGGTCATCTGCACCCTCGATTCGAAGAAGTCCTTCGAGGCCGAGATCGAGATCAAGACCGGCCGCGGCTACTATCCCGGCGAAGCCAACAAGAAGGAAGACCAGGCCATCGGCGTTATCCCGATCGACTCGCTCTTCTCGCCCGTTCGCCTCGTCAAGTATGCCGTCGAAGCGACCCGCGTCGGCCAGATCACCGATTACGACAAGCTCGTTCTCGAGATTTGGACGGACGGCCGCATCACGCCGGACGACGCCCTCAAGCAGGCCGCCTCGATCCTCAAGCACCACCTCGACGTCTTCGACCGCGTTTCGCAGGAGCAATACGAATTCGAGAACCAACAGTCCGAAGTCAGCGAGGAGCAGAACAAGCTCCGCAAGCTGCTCAACATGTCGGTCAACGAAATCGAGCTCTCCGTTCGCGCCGCGAACTGCTTGAACAACGCCAACATCACCACCGTTGGCGAACTCGCGATGAAGACCGAGCAGGAGATGCTCAAGTATCGCAACTTCGGCAAGAAGTCGCTCAACGAAATCAAGGAGAAGCTCGAAGCCCTCGGCCTCTCTCTTGGCATGAAGTTCGACGAGCGCCTCCTCGACACGAAGAAGGAAGCCTGAGCGAATTTTCGATTTTCGATTTGGGATTCTCGATTGCTTCGGCGCTCGGGAATCCGAATCGAAAATCGAGAATCCAAAATCGAAAATTCTTTCGGTTCTCGCGCCGTCCGCTGCCGCCCTACGCTGCGACCGGATCGCCGATCGGGAACCGCCTAAAAACCAAACACCATGCGTCACAATAAACACCACGCCTCCCTCGGCGTCACCCGTGAGCATCGCCGCGCGATGCTTTCCAATCTTGCCGCTTCGCTCATCGAGCACGGCCGGATCAAGACCACGCTGACGAAGGCCAAAGCCCTCCGTCCCTTCATCGAGAAGGTCGTCACCAAGGCCAAAAAGGCCGCGGCCAAGACCGAGAAGAAGGACGCCCTCCACCTTCGCCGCCTTGCGCTGGCGGACGTCCGCAACGAGGACGCCGTCACCAAGCTGTTCAACGAAACCTACAAGGAATTCGTGAACCGCAACGGCGGCTACACCCGCATCTACAAGCTCGGCGCCCGCATCAGCGACGCCGCCGAGATGGCCCTCATCGAGTTCGTGAAGGCCGACGATCCGGGCTACAAGAAGTCGAAGGGCAAGAAGGCCACCAAGGCCAAGAGCAAGAAGGCCAAGGCTGCTCCCGCCGCCGAAACCGCCGAAGCTCCTGCTGCTGCCGAAGCCGCTCCCGCGGCCGAGCAGAAGTAATCGACCTCTCGGTTTTAACTCTCTAAGCGCCGACTTCACCGTCGGCGCTTTTTTCATGCCCGCACCAAGTCGGGTCCGGTTGCGAACCGACTCGAGACACGGTGCGGCTCGAGTCGGGACAAAGTCCGCACCACGTCGCGCCAAGGTGCGGACACGGTCGAGCCAAGGTGCGCACCACGTCGCGACAAAGTGCGGCTTGAGTCAGGACTTGTTGCGCACCGACACGCCGCGTCCGTAGCGGCGATAAAGGTGACGCAGGATCAGCGCGCACACGACGAGCTTCACTGCTTCCACGGTGCCGCCGATCACGAGCTCGCGCGTAGTCGGTCTCGCGGCGAGTCCGCCGAGCATGAGCGCCAGATATGAGCGCCCGACGTAAACGGGCAGGCACACGAGCCAGTAAACCACGAAGCGCACATCGGTGAGTGCGAGCAGGTAGTTGCGGATGAAATACGGCACGCCCGGCACGAGCGCGCCAAACGCCGCGATCTCGGCATCCGCCGCGCGCGGCAGATGAGGAATCCGCCAGCCGCGTCGCTCCAGCGCGTGCTCGATCTTTTTTCGCAGCAACCAGCGTCCGATCGCGTGGGAGAAAAACAGATGCAGCGTCGTGACCGCCGCGACCAAAACGCCGCCCCACCACATGCCGAATCGCGCGCCGGCGACGATGTAGACGACACTGATCGGAAAACCGAAAAGCGGCAGCAGCGCCATCGCGAGAAACAGCCAGCGGAGATCCAGTGCCACGAGGTGATCGCGCACGGCGAGCCAGTCGACGAGCGTCGCGAGCCAGCCGAGCAGACCGAGCACGAGCAGCGCGCAGAGGGCGAAGACGCGGAATCGGCGGCTGCGCCATCGTTGGGTGAGTTGACGCAGAGGGGACCGCATCGGGGCAACACGGACCGCGGATTGCGCGCGCGGTGCGCGGGGGAACTGGTCGGGCAAGCATCGGTCTAGCGCCGCACGGCATCACGGACCTTTTGCCAGTGATGCAATTACCCCACGATGTTTGCCTGGCCGAAACGCCGAAAGACGGAGCGCACGCGTGCGCCTCGCGAGCCCAACCGCGGCAAGCGGTTTTGGATCACCACGCTGATCTGCGCGGCGATCGCGCTGGCGATTTTCTTTTGGTATACCTCGGCCCGCGTGCTGAGTGAGCCGGTGTCGCTCGACGTCGGCCCGGCGGCCCCCGAGTTTGCGGCTACGCTTGGACCGCTCGTGAGCGCGGAGTTTTCCGGAGGGAACCGCATCGAGCCGTTGCTGAACGGCGACGAAATTTTCCCCGCGATGCTTGAGGCGATCCGCAAAGCGAAGCGCAGCGTGACCCTCGAGACCTACATCTGGGCTTCGGGAAAAATCAGCGACGAGTTCATCGAAGCGATGAGCGAACGCGCGAGGGCAGGTGTGCCGGTGCTCGTGCTCGCGGACGGTATGGGTTCGCTGAAATTCAAACGCGAAGATCGTGATCGGCTGCGTTCGGCGGGCGTGAAGTTCGTGATCTACGGCCGCGAGCACTGGTGGCAGATCAAACCGAACATCAACCATCGCACGCATCGAAAGATCCTGGTCGTGGACGGCCTCGTGGGATTCACGGGCGGCATGTGCATCGCCGACGAGTGGCTGGGCGCGGGCGATCGTCCTGATATCTGGCGCGAGACCGGTGTGCGCGTGCAGGGGCCGGCGGTGGCGCAGATGCAGTCGGTGTTCGCGACGAACTGGCGGCAGACGACCGGCGAACTGATGGTGGGCGAAGCGTTTTTTCCGCCGCTCGGCGAGCGCGGCTCGAGTTTTGCGCAATGTTTCAAGAGCGGTCCGGGTGAAGACACGGAGCGTGCGCGCATCGCCTACTTGCTCGCGATCGCGTCGGCGCGGAAATCGATCAAGATCTCACACGCGTATTTCGTGCCGGACGAAATGGCGATGGAGATGATAATTGCGGCGCGCGAACGTGGCGTGGACGTGGAAGTCGTGGTGCCCGCGAAAAACGATTCGCGTTTTGGTCGCGCAGCGTCGCGTTCGCGGTGGGGTCCACTGCTTGAGGCGGGCGTGAAGTTTTATCGCTTCGAGCCTGCGATGTTTCACTGCAAGGCGATGATCGTGGACGACGTTTTCCTGACGATCGGCTCGGTGAACTTCGACAACCGCTCCTTCGCGATCAACGACGAGATGAACATCTGCGTCATCGATCCGATCGCGGTGCGCGAACATGCGAAGGTGTTCGATCGAGATCGCGCGCAGTCCACGGAGCTGACGTTGGAGGAGTTCAACGCGCGACCGTTTTACGTCAAAGCGGTGGACTGGTTCTGCGGGTTGTTTCGCTCGCAACTGTAGCAGCGCGAATGGGTGATTGCGCCGTGCGAGGCGACACGCACTGTGTCGGTTATGGTCGATTTCCAAACCGCCACGATTCTCTACTGCGCCCTGGTCGCGGTCGTGTTTCTTGGCCTGTGGCTTTGGTATGATCGGCGCGATCACCGCATGTTCGAGGGCGAGCGCCGACGCACGACGTTCCACTGTATCCGGTGCGACAATCTCTATACGGCGCCGGTCGGTCCCGAGGTGCGGCCATGTCCCCGGTGTGGGCATGAGAATACCCGGCTGAAGTTCTAGGAATTCGCCCGGCGAACCACGGCGCTCGCGGGAGGTCAGCTAGGCTGCAGCCATGCGCTGCACGCATGATCTCCACCATCGACTTCACTTCCTTGGCCGGCCGCACGGTTTTGGTTCGCACGACGCTGCGTCGTCCTGATTTGCCCGTGACGCTGCGCGGCACGATCGAGCTGCGACAGGGAGAAGGTCCGGAAGCCGTGCCTTGCGTGCACCTGGTGCTACCCGGATCGACCACGACCGAGATTCCGCTCGATGATTATGCGCTGAAGCAACTGCTGGCCTCGGAGCAGGAGGGGGAACTGGAGTTCTTCATCTCCCCGAGTCTCGATTAGCAGCCTGCGCGCGGTGCGGACAAATTCCCCTTAGAAATGAAAAACAAACCCGCCCCAAAATCGTCTGAGTCGTCCGCCAAGTCCGCAGGCAACACGTCAGCCAAATCCAGTTCGGCCAAGGCCACGGAGAAAGCGAAGCGCGGAGAGCCTCTGCGGGCCGACCGGCCTTCGGAGCGTTCGCCGAAGCAGGAAAATCTCTGAGCGGACGTAGTCTCCCGCGGCGAAGCGCCGCAGGGTTTATCGCCGTTTGGTTGCGTGTGTGCGGCGTGCGTCCGGTGAGTCTTGCGCTGGGCGAAATCCAGCGCTGAAATCAGCGCGAGTTCGCGCTCGTTTGTCCGCCGACGAAAGAGCGCTCGTTCTCCGTCACCCCATGAACGTTTACCCCACGTTTATTCGCTCGGTTGTTGCGCTGGTGCTGCTCGCGTCGCTGCCCGGTCTGCGCGCACAGGACATGAAATCGTTCACGCTGCCGTGGAACGACAGCAAGAACACCGTCACGAGCCTGAAGTCATGGAACGCCGCTCCCGCCGGCGGCAAAGGCTGGGTGACCGTGAGCACGAAGGGGCAGTTCGTGGTGAACGGAAAGCGCATCCGCTTCCTCGGCGTGAACGTCGGCGCCGGCGCGGCGTTTCCCGACAAAGACAAGGCCGCGTCGATCGCGAAGCGCATGCGGAAGTTCGGCATCAATGCCGTGCGCTTTCACCACATGGACGCCGCGTGGATGGCGGGGGATCCGCGTGCGTGTCTGATCGATTACGAGACCGACGATTGGGGCAACCCGATCGGCAGCGATCCGAAGAAGCTGCGCCCGGAAGCGCTCGATCGGCTGCAGTATTTCATCTCCGAGCTCGCGAAGCAGGGCATCTACTCGAACATCAATCTGCTCACCGGTCGCCAGTATTTCGCTTCCGACGGACTCCCCGCGGAGGTCGAGGAAATGGCGTGGGCCGACCAGCACGTGCTCGGGTTCTTTAACGATAAAGCGCGGAAACTGCAGGAGGATTTTGCGACCCGGCTCCTCACTGCACCCGACAAATACTCCAAGGTGCCGCTCGCGAAGAATCCCGCGCTCGCCTTCGTCGAAATCAACAACGAGATGGGATTTGTCCAGAAGTGGATGGACGGCGGCATCGATCTGCTCCCAAAGGTCTTCAAGAAGGACTTGGAGAAACCGTGGAATGCGTGGTTGAAAAGTGAATACAGCAGCGAAAGCGCGCTGAAAAAGGCGTGGGGTGCGGTGGACGAAAAGCTCGGGAAAAATCTGCTGAAGAACGGCGCGTTTGCGTCGGGCGCGGCGGATTGGAATGTGGAGCAACACTCGCCGGCCGTCCGCACGTTCGAGGTCACGAAGGACTATAGCGGCAGCAAACCGAGCTTGAAGGTGGTCGTCTCGCAGCCGGGTTCCGCGGGATGGCACGTGCAGGTCAATCAAGCCGGCCTTTCGCTCAAATCAGGACAGGTCTACACCGTCACGTTCGCCGCCAAGGCTTCGACGTCGGTTCCTCTCACAGCCGACCTGACTTACGCCGGTCCAACTTTGTGGGATAATGTCCAGTCGCTCGTGAGCACGACGCTCGGAACGAGTTGGAAGACCTACACCGCCGTCTTCGTCGCGCCCGTCAAAGCATCGAATCTGCGCATCAATTTCAGCGGGTTCGGCTCGACCAAGGGCACGGTGTGGATCGCCGACGTGAAGTTCTCGACGGGCGGGAAGATCGGGCAGTTTCCGAGCGGGGTTTCGTTGAAGAAAGGCAACATCCCCATCGTCGCTTACAGCGCGGAAAACGGTGCGAGCCTGCCGAATCAGCGTCGCGACTGGATCAAGTTCATGGTCGCGCAGGAACAGAAGTATTGGAAGACGATGCGCGATCATCTGAAGAAAACGATTGGCTACCGCGGCATCGTTTTCGGCACGATCATCTCGACCAGCACGCCCAACGCCCAGGCTGGTATGGACGTTGTGGATACACATTCCTACTGGGAGCACCCGCAGTTTCCGGGCGACGCGTGGGATTCGAACAACTGGCTCATCAACAATCGTTCGATCGTGAACCACCTCGACAACGCGCTCACCGGACTCGCCGTGCAGCGCGTGAAGGGCAAGCCGCACATGGTGACGGAGTATCAGCACGCTTCGCCGAATCTTTACGGTGCCGAGGCGCCTGTGCTGCTCGCGGCCTACGCCGGTCTGCAGGATTGGGACGGCATCTGGATGTTTTCCTACGGCTCCGGCACCTCCGATTGGAATCGCGGCTATGTGTCGGACTTCTTTGCGCAGGACACGCATCCGTCGAAGATGGCCAACCTGTTGCTCGCTTCCGCGCTCTTCCGCCGCGGCGACGTGGCACCCGCGAAGAGCGAATATGTGCTGCGCTTCCGTCCGACTGACGAAGTGAAAGCCATCACCAAAGCCGGCAACGCATGGAAAATCGCCGACGGCGAAGTCGCCGGTTATCCCGCGCGGCTCACGTTGCAGAAACGCTTCGCGCTCGCCGTGGGCAGCAAAGCATCCGGCAAAACGAAACTGCCATCAGCTCCCAAGGGCAAAAAGCTGACCTCTGACACCAAAGAACTCGCGTGGGATACTTCGGTGAAGAATCGCGGTATTGTAACCGTGAATACAAAGCGCACGAAGGCGGTGGTCGGCTTTGCCAACGGACGCTCCTTCAATCTCGGCGGAGTCGTGTTCAAGCCTGGCAAGACGCGTAATGACTGGAGCACTGCGGGCCTCGTGTTGACCAAGGGTTCGTCGATCTTCGACCAGAAAGGTAGCACCGGCGTGCTCGTGGTCACGGGCGAGGTCGCCAACACTGGCCAGAAATGGACCGACAGCACCAAGAGCTCCGTCGGTTCGAACTGGGGTAAGTCGCCCACTCTGGTCGAAGTCGTGCCGATGACGGTCACGTTGCCGGCGAAGGCTTCCGGCGTGAAGGTATATGCGCTCGACAGCAAGGGCGTGCGGAAGAAGTCGGTTAAAGTGAAGTCGCTCTCCGACGGACGCAGTCAGTTCAAACTCGGTTCGTCCGGCACCACGTTGTGGTATGAAGTGAAGATCGCGAAAGGCGCGGCGATGAAGCTGCCCACGATCAAGACTCAGCCGAAGGCGGTGACCGTGAAGAAAGGCGCAAGCGTCAAACTCACGGTGAAGGCATCCGGCACGAAGCCGTTGAAGTATCAGTGGTATAAGGACGGCAAAGCGATCTCCGGCGCGAAATCGTCGACGTATAAAATCTCCAAGGCCAAAGCGTCCTCCGCGGCCTCCTACACCGTAAAAGTGTCCAACCCCGCCGGCTCCGTCACCAGCAAGCCCGCCAAGGTGAAAGTAAAGTAACGGCGAGGTGGTGCTGACTCGAGCCCATGTGCGGCTCGAGTCGGGACTGAGTGCGCACACGGTTGAGCCACGGTCCGTCCCGGGTCGGGACAAGGTGCGGACACGGTCGCGCCACGGTGCGCACCGCGTCGCGCCAATGTCTGGCGCGAGTCGGGCCTGAGTTCGGCGTGGATCGGCGCGAATCGCGGATTGAGTCGGGCGCGAGGCTCGGAATAGTGGCCGCACACAAATCAACGCATGGCTTCTCCCGTCGTTCCCAAAATGGAACCGTTCATCGCTCCGGAAACGAGGATGCGCGAGTTCACGGTCCGCGCGGTCCTCACCGGCGCAATCCTCGGTCTGATCTTCGGCGCTTCGTCGCTGTATCTCGTCCTCAAAGTCGGCCTCACGGTGAGCGCGTCCATTCCGGTCGCGGTCATCTCGCTCGCGATGTTTCGCGCGTGGTCGAAGGTGGGCGGACGCGATTCGACGATCCTCGAAAACAACATCACGCAAACCGCCGGCTCGGCGGGTGAATCGCTCGCGTTCGGCATCGGTGTCACGATGCCGGCGATCCTGATCCTCGGTTTCGATCTCGAGCTCGCGCGCGTGCTGCTCGTGGCGTTGCTCGGCGGTTTGCTGGGCATCCTCATGATGATCCCGCTGCGCCGCGCGCTGATCGTGAAGGAGCACGGCATCCTGAAATATCCCGAGGGCACGGCGTGCGCCGCGGTATTGAAGGCAGGTGCGAATCCCGAGGATCGCGTGCTCGCGTCGCCGTCGGCTCAGGCGGAAATCCGCGCGGCGGAAGCGGCGGGGCTTGGTCAATCGCCGGGCGCGAAGGTGGTCTTCACCGGTTTCGCGATCGGTCTGCTCTACAAGACGCTCAACGTCGCGCTGAAGGGCTGGAAGGACATCCCCGAGCGGGTGTTTGGCGCGCCGCTGAAATCGAGCTCGGTCGCGGTAGAGGTTTCACCGGAGTTGCTCGGCGTCGGTTACGTGATCGGTCCGCGCATCGCGGGCATCATGTGCGCGGGCGGTGTGTTGAGTTACTTGTTTCTCATCCCGCTCATCAAATTCTTCGGCGAGGGCATGCCGACTCCGCTCGCTCCCGGCACGGTGCCGATTTCCGAGATGGGGCCCAACGACATCCGCGGTGCCTACATCCTCTACATCGGTGCGGGCGCAGTCGCGGCGGGCGGCGTGATCAGCTTGATCCAATCGCTGCCGACGATCTGGAACGGTTTGCGCGCGGGTTTGAAAAACGTCGGCAGCGCCGGTCTCACCGCGAGTGCGAATGGCGAGATGCCGCGCACGGATCGCGATATCCCGATCAAGTTTGTGGGCATCGGCGTCGTGGTGTTGCTCGCGGTGATCATGCTGGCGCCGTCGTTGCACATGAACCTGCTCGGCGCGCTGATGATCGTGTTGCTGGGTTTCCTGTTCGTGACCGTGTCGTCGCGCCTGACCGGTGAAATCGGTTCCACGTCGAACCCGATCTCAGGCATGACGGTGGCGACGCTGTTGTTCACCTGCTTGGTGTTTCTCTTGGTTGGCTGGACGGGCGGCACGTATTACGTGACCGCGCTCTCCGTCGGCGCGATCGTGTGCATCGCGTCGTCGAATGGCGGCACGACGTCGCAGGACTTGAAGACGGGCTTCCTGCTCGGTGCGACGCCGAAGCTGCAGCAATACGCGATTCTCGTGGGCGCGTTTGTCTCGGCGGTGGCGCTCGGTCCGATTCTGCTGAAGCTCAACGAATCGGCGATCGTCTACGTGCCCACCGCGCAGGTCGCGCCGGGACTGCACACGGATGTGACGACGCTCGAGCCGGAGAAGCAGGGCCTCGTCGGTCCGCAGGCGCGCGACGACCAAGGCAAGTATTTCGTCTGGCACAAGACCGACACCGTCGGCGGTCCCGCGGGCAAATACTTCGTGAACGACGAAGGCGCTGCCGTGTGGCTCGTCGATCCGGGCATCAACGGCGCGTTCAACACGCGTCCCGACGGCTCGACCGTGCGCAAGTTCGATGCGCCGAAGGCCACGCTCGTTTCCTACATCATCAAGGGCATCCTTGATCAGCAACTCCCGTGGGCGCTCGTGCTGCTCGGCGTGATGATCGCGGTGACGCTGCAGATGTCGTTCGTGCCGGCGCTGGCGTTTGCGGTGGGTGTGTATCTGCCGCTCTTCGCTTCGACGCCGATCTTCGTCGGCGGCATGATCCGCTGGCTCGTCGACCGCAAGCTGCGCAAGCGGCCCTCGCACGCGTCGATGACCGAGGAGCAGTTCGTGGCCGAGAGCGACAAGAGCCCCGGCGTGTTGCTCGCGTCCGGCTACATCGCGGGCGGCGCGATTGCTGGTATCATCATCGCGTTCCTCGCGGGCGTGCTGAGCGATTTCGATCACGCGGTCACGACCTGGTCGCTGGCGAACAATCCGTTCTTCAACGGCGAATACTCCGACGCGCTGTCGCTGCTGCCCTTCGGCGCGATCGCGGGCTTCCTGTATTTCGTCGCGCGCGAAAAACTTCTCGCTCCGAAGAAACAGAGCTGAGCCAAAAGCTCTCGTAACAAGCCCGTGCTCGCGTGCGCTCCACGCGGTCACGGGCTTTTTTGTGTCCGGGCGAGACGAACGGGCGCGGCGGTCGTGGCATTTTTCGTGCTAAACGCAAAGCACCCACATGCCCTATCACGCCGATCCAGCGTTGGCGGAGTTTGTTCGTGCTCTGCCGAAGACAGAAACCCACCTCCATCTCGAGGGAGCGTGCCCCTTCGAGCTGTTGCAGAAACTCGATCCGGCGAAATACGCGCAGCCGCCGCCGTTCTGGGACGACGCGTATCGCTACCAGAGTTTCAACCAGTTCATGGATCTCTACGTGGAGTATTGCGCGGCGTTCTTCACCTCGGCCGAGCGCTACCACGAGGCCGCGAAGATCGTGCTGCAGAAATGTGTCGATCAGGGCTGTCGCTACGTGGAGACGAGTTTCCATCTGCCCGCGCTGCTCTTCATGAAGGACAGCGGTCCCGCGGTCATCCGCGCGATTCGTGCCGCAGCACCGCGAGGGCTCGAGCTGCGGGTGTTCGCGGGCATGTGTCACAACGACTATCGCGATGCCGGTCGCGAGCTGATCGAGGACGCCCTTACTTGGCCCGAACTCGACGGCATCGATCTCCACGGCTGGGAAGATATCCCGCTCGAGTCGTGGACATCCGACGTGTGGGCGCGGGCGCGAGCGCGTGGAAAATTTACCAAGGCTCACGCGGGCGAATTCATGGGCGCGGACTACGTCGAGAAGACGCTCGATGAGCTCAAGGTCACGCGCATCGAACACGGCGTGCGCTCGGTGGAAAATCCCGCAACGGTTGCGCGGCTCGTGCGCGAGGGCGTGGCGCTGGATATCTGTCCGATCAGCAATCTGAAACTCGCCATCCGCGGCGTCACCGCGATGAGCGCGCATCCGATACGGAAGCTCTTCGACGCGGGCGTGACGGTGACGATCAACTCCGACGATCCCTTCTTCTTCGGCAATGCGCTCGCGGAGGAATACTACGCGCTGCACCAAGATCTCGGCTTTTCCCGCGCTGAGTTGGTGAAGATCGCGGCCAACGGCTTCCGCGTCGCGCTCGTGCCCGAGCACCGACGCAAAGCCTGGCTCGACGAACTCGCGCCCTTCGCCGTGGAGGCGGCTTTCCACTCATGAGCACCACCGTCCAATCTTCGCCCAACAGCGCACAAAAGCCCGCGCTGCCGATTCACTGCACCTTCGAGGAAGCAGAATGGCGTGCGCTCGCGCGCCATTGGTTTCCGATCGCCTACAGCGACGAAGTCGTGGACAAGCCGCTCGCGCGCACGCTGCTCGATCAGGAGTTGATCGTATATCGCACGACGGGAAAGCAGGTCGTGGTTGCACGCGATCTCTGCATCCACCGCGGCGTGCCTATGCGGCACGGCTGGCAGGAGGGCGACGAACTCATCTGCGCGTATCATGGATTTCGATACGGCGCCGATGGACGCTGCACCAAGGTCCCCGCGCAGCCGGATCTGCCCGTGCCGCGCAAACTCTGCCTCGAAACCTACGCGTGCATCGAGCGCTACGGGCTCATCTGGACCTGCCTCGCCGTCGACTCCGATCACCCGACCTCGATTCCCGACTGGCCCGAGCTGGATGATCCGGCGTTTCTCATGATGCACGATCCACCGCCGGAGTGGAACGCCACGCCGGGGCGTCAGCTCGAGAACTTCATCGACGTCGGACATTTCTCGTGGATTCACACCGGCACCTTCGGAAACCGCGAGCGACCGGAGGTGGCTCCTTATGAGGTCGAAAAACGTCCCTATGGTTTCCACGTCGAGTATCCGTATCTCGCGGCGAACTCCGCGGATTCTGCGCTCGGCGATTCACCGACGATTCAGCGCTGGATGACCTACGATCTTCACCTGCCGCTCGCGTGCCGCCTGACCGTCGACTACGGCGAGGGCCGCAAGCATTGCATCTTCGATGCGCCGACGCCCGTATCCAAAAAACGGACACGCATCTTTTTCTTTATCGCGCGCAACTTCGATCATCACGTGCCGGCGCGGCAGCTTCTCGATTGGGAAAACTCCATCCTCGCCGAGGATAAACCCATCGTGGAAAGCCAGCGGCCGGAGGAGCTGCCGGTGGATCTGAGCGAGGAGTTTCACATTCGCAGCGACCGTTTCGCCACCGCGTATCGGTCGGCGATGAAGGGACTTGGCCTCGGAAAGAACTACTCGGCATGAAGCTCTTCGTTAAGGGAGACCTCGACGGGTTCTTCGCGCTCGCGCTCGACAACATCATCAACCTGCTCCTGATCGCCGGGTTTTGTCTTGGGCTGCTGCAGTTCACGCCCGAGGTTTTTTATGGTCACGTGCTCCCGGCGGTCGCGGTCTCGCTGGTCGTGGGTAACGTGTTCTATGCGCGGCAGGCGCGAGCGCTCGCCCGCCGCGAAGGCCGCGACGACGTGTGCGCGCTGCCGTATGGTCTGAGTCTCTTCACCGTGCTCGCGTTTTCGCTGCTCGTGATGCTGCCCGCTCAGCAGGCGGCACTCGCGCGGGGACTCGAGAAACCTGCGGCCGACCTCGAAGCGTGGCGCGCCGGCATCGCGGCGTGCTTTGCGTCGGGTCTCGTGGAGTTGTTTGGCGGATTGTGGATCGATCGCGTGCGGAGTTTCATCCCGCGTGCCGCACTGCTCGCCACGCCGGCGATGGTGGGGTTGCTGTTCATCTCGGGCGACTTCTTCTTCCGCTGCGTGGCGTATCCGGAAATTGGATTCGTGACGCTCGGGCTGATCTGCGCGGTGTATTATGGCCGGATGAAACTCCGCGGCGGAGTGCCCACGTCGCTTGTTGTGCTCGTCGTCGGCACCGCACTTGCGTGGTGGCTGCATCGTGACGGACCGCACGCACTCGTGCCGGTCGGCACGCTGGCGAGCGATCAAGTCGGACTGCGGCTGCCGATTCCGGTGATCGGCGATTTGATCGCGGCGATGCCGTATGTGCTGCCCTATCTGCCCGTGATTTTGCCGATGGGCCTGCTCGGTTTGGTGGGATCGCTGCAATGCCTCGAGTCTGCGGAGGCTGCGGGCGATAAATTCGCCGGACGCCCCGCGCTGGCGATGAACGGCGTTGGCACGATTGCCGCCGCGTGCTTCGGCTCGCCGTATCCGACCACGCTTTACTACGGCCATCCCGGGTGGAAGGCGATCGGTGCGCGGGCGGGTTATTCGACGCTCAATGCCGTGTTCTTCGCGGGCGTGCTGCTCACGGGCACCTTCAGCTACATCGCGTATGTGGTGCCGGTGGAGGCCGGCATGGCGATCCTCGTGTGGATCGGCGCGACGATGTTCATGCAGGCGTTTTCCGCGGTGCCGACCAAACACTATCCTGCGGTCGCGATCGGCATGCTGCCGCCCGTGGCCGGCTTCGCCGCGTTGATGTTTCGTCACGCGCTCGCCGGCGCGGGCGTGGAGTTTTCGCCGGAGCTGCTTTCGAAGATCGAGGCGACGCGAAACTACGCCGTCGGCGGTGTGTTCGCGGGCGATTCCGGCTACATCTTCATGTCGATCTTCTGGGCGGGCGCAGTCGCCGCAGTGTGCGACCGCAAGTTCCGCGTCGCGGCGGCGTGGATGGTCGGTGCGGCGGTGTTTTCCGCGGCGGGCTTCATGCACGCGGTGAAGATTACGCCGTTCGACGTCATCGGCGCCGTCGAGCCCGCGTGGCGTTGGGTGGGCGCTTATCTCGCCACGGCGCTTGTGCTGGCGCTCATGCCGTGGCTCGGGCGCGAAACCGACGAAGAAATCATCGGCTGACTTGATCGCACCTTGGCTCGACCGCGTCCGCATTGGGGCGCGACTCGGTGCGGACCTTGGCTCGACATGGGACGCACTCCGTCCCGACCGGGTCCGCAACGTGTCCCGACTCGAGCCGCACTTCGTCCCGACTCGGGACGCGCGGGTCAGGCGGCGGCTTTCTTGCGGCGGAAGAAGCGGCGCCAGCTCAAGGCAACACCGGTGTAAACGAGGAAACAGCCGCCGAGCGAAGCGACGCCGGCGAGGAATTGTCCCACCACGCCGAGCGCTTCGCCGGTGTGCAGGAAACGCGTCCACGTGCGGATCTTTCGTCCCGTGCTGAGACTCGCAAAGGTATCGGTGCGCAGTTCGTCGCCGGTAAACGGATCCAGCGAAACTGTCGTGCTCGCGGTGCGCGGCCAGGCGCCGGGCGTTTTGACGACGAAGGTCGCGGGCTGCACGGCGGGGCGAGTTTCGCCCGGGCGCGCGTCACCGCCGGCGGGACGGTTTTGGCGGGTGGCGTTGCCTGCACCGGGAGCGCCGGCGGGCGGACCGCCGCGACCGGGGGCGGCGAGGCGGAGTGTGATCTCGGTCCAGCTTGTATGCGAAATCTGGATACGCGAAAGAAGTTCGTCGCGTCCGAGCGGGCGGACGCCAGCGGGCGGAGTGGGCACCTGCACGGGCGCGCCCGCCATGCCGCCAGGACCGGGCGCGGGAGCTTCCTCGCCGGCGAGGGTGTAGATGAGATTGCCGGCCCAGCGGTAGGAGATCGGCAGGGCGGTGAGCGTGAGGACGATCAGGATCGGAGCGCTCCAGAGGCCGATCACGTTGTGCCAGTTGAAATCGCGGGCTTTGCCACTGGCCGAGGGGTTGAAAAGCGCAACGGCGCGCACGCTGCGCCACGACCAGTTGCGCGGCATCCAGAGATAGAGGCCGGTGACGGCGAGAACGAAGAAGGCGACGTTGCACGCGCCGTTGATCGCTTTGCCGATCGGGCGATTGTCGCCGGAGAGCGCGAGCCAGCGGTGCCAGTCTTCCATGACGTGCATGAAATCGTGGACCTTGGTCGACGCGGGCGTGCGGACCTCGCCGGTGTAGGGATTGACGTAGAGCGCGCCGTTGCGGCCGAGGGCAAACGTCACCGCCGCGCGCGGATCGGCGGAAACGGTGATCGCGGTGGGTTTGACCTCGGGAGCGTGCGCGCGGACTGCAGCGGAGAGAGCATCCAAGCTCAGGCGCGGCGTGCCTGGCGCGGGCACCTCGACAAGGCGCGCGTCGCGTTCGGACCAGGCGACGATTTGCTTCTCAAACGCGAGCACCGTGCCGGTGAAGCACATGATCGCGATGGAGAGGCCGGCGATGAGGCCGGCCACGAGATGAAGCCAAAAAAGGAATTTGCGAAGCGTCATGACAAGCTGGGGACCCTGGCTCTCTATGACGCTCCGCGCCCGGAACGGTTATCAGGAAACGAGCTGCTCATCGGCGGCTCGCACGAAGTGAAGCTGCGTGAGGCGGCCTCGCGTCGGACTGACCAGGGCGGCGGACAGGCAACGGTCGCAAATGGCTTCGAAACAGGGCAGGTCGAGGCGGAGCGCCACGCGAATCGGCTCGCCGCAGCGGCCGCATTGCACGCGCGCATGAAACTGACTCTCGAGCCAGCGGCGCAGACGGTAACAGGCGAGGTAGTGGCGCTCCTGCACGACGTCGCGCAGAATCAGAAACGCGCGGATGATCGTCTCCGGCGACGCCGACCGGCGCGCGAGAACCAGTCTGAAATCCAGCGCCGCGTCGAGCGCGGCCGGGTCGTTTTCCCGCGTGGCGGCCGCCAGCAACTGGTCGCACACGAACAGGCCGCTGTTGAGCAAACAGGCCGAGTCGGAGGCGACCTCGGCGGAGGGAAGCAGGCTGGGTGACATCGTGTTATTGCGAACGGGAGTGAAACTCATTCTCAGTGAGACCTCAAAAAAGGCGCCGACCGGAGTCGGCGCAAGAAGAACGTGCAACGACGTAGGCTTTTTACACGGCCTTGAGGTAGCTCTTCAGCATCCAGCTCGTTTTCTGGTGCCACTGGATGCAGCCGATGGCCATGTCCTGCGTTTCCAAGTCGTTGACATTGCCCGCCGCGTCACGGAGCGCGACGGCGTCGGCGAGGGCTTTTTCGTGGGCGACCACGAGGCCGGCGACAAAATCCTTGGCGGCGAGGGGACCGGTCGGGAACTCCTCCATGCCGGCTTCCTTGGCGAAGGCGCGGAGGCCACCGAGCGCGTAGGCGTCGAGCGCGCGGATGCGTTCGGCGATTTCGTCGATCGTTTCAAAGAGATGGTCGTATTGCTCCTCGAAGGCCTTGTGCAGCGAGAAGAAGCCGGGACCTTCTACGTTCCAGTGCGCATGATGCGTGAGCGCCATCAGCGCGTAGGAGTCGGCGAGGTAAAGATTGAGCGCAGCGACAACGGTGGAATCGGTCTTGGTTTTGGAATCGGCAGGAGCGGTGGCTTTCATGGCTTTAAGTATGGAACGCGGAGGATGTTTCGCAACTCAGGGTTTGGTTGGGAACGAGATTTGACCGGCGGCGGCCGGAGCGGTGCCTGTTCGCGGGCGGGCAACCTCGCCCGAGTGCGAATATGCCCAAAGGACAGCGAGCAGCGCAAGGGCCAGCGCCAGTTCGCTGACAAAATGCCACGTCTCGCGGTCCGTGCGGTTCATGGCGATCATGCGGTGCGACGGAGATCGTGAAGGGAATCGTTGCCGTCCGCGGTGCGGACGGAGCCGGAACGAAACGCGGCTTCGCCGAGCACGAGCACGCTCACGCGGGCGTCCGGACAGAAGCAGGCAAGCCGGCAGGCGAGGCACCAGACCTGGTGCTGACTCGACGCGAGCGAGAGCGGCAGGTGCAGTGTGAGTGTCGGCTCGGAAGCCACGGGCCGCCCCACGTGCAATGTGCGCACCGCGAGCGGCAGGCCCACGTCGTCGGCACACGTGACCGCGATTTCGGCGAGTGCGGCGGCCGGAGCGGGCGCTGGCGAAATGATTTCACAGACGAGCGCGTCGTTGGTTTTCGGCTGCGCGCGCGAAGGCTCGGAAGGAATGGAAAGAGGGGAGCGCGAATCGCCTTTCATGACGCTGCCATTGTCGCCGATTGGCGGGACGATTTTCCACCTGCGCGCGGCCTATTCCTGCTTGCTGGCGGTCAGGCGTGAAGCGCGTGCGGCAGCTGAGGGGGCACGAAAACACGAAAGCACGGAAACCGTGGATTCTGAGAATTGGCCCCGCGTCGTTGTGAGAGAATGCGACGGAAAAGGTGGAGCCCGGCGACCTGGCCGGGCCGTTGGAGCAAGCGTCTGCGCAACAAGTCCGCGGGGACGACGAATTCCGCTGTGCGGAGTCGCGCGCGGTGCACGCACAAAAACGGCGCGCTGGCGGGCGCGCCGTTGCTCGAAGAGAGAAACGAGGCGACGTGCGAGTCGCGTCTAGAACTTCACCGACGCGGAGAGCACGAACTCGCGGCCTTTGGCGGGGAAGCCGATGTATTTGCCGGTGCCGCTGTGATAGCTGTAGGTCGCGTGGTCGTAGTAGAACTCGTCGAACACGTTGTTGATCGAGAGCGAGAGCGTGAGGCGACGGTTGTCGAACGGACGCCAGTGCGCGTGCAGGTCCACCGTGGTGTAGGCGGGTTTGTCGGGCGCCGAAGGCGCGATCGCGTTGGGCTCGGCTTCCACGTGGCGGGCGCGCACGCCGAATTCGGAGTGAGTCGTGGCGGACCAGTCGAGGCGCGCGATCCATGTGCGGCCGATGCTGGTGCCGAGGCCGAGGTCGGCGTCGGTGAGCGCGACGCCGTTGAAGGAGTTGTCCGCCTCCCACACGCCGAGGCTCAGATTGACGGTGCGCCAGCGGTGGCCGATCTCGGCTTCGTAGCCCTCGACTTCGGCGTCGCCGGTGTTGCGCCAGTAACCCCAGACAGGCGTGCCGACGTAAACGGCGTTGATGTAGTTTTCGATCTTCTGGCGGTAGAGCGTTCCGCGGAGGAAGAAGCCGTTTTTCTCGTAGGAAAAACCGAACTCGAGGTTGTCGGCCTTTTCGGGATCGAGGCCGCCGTCATGGATGTAGAGCCCGCTGAAAAACGCCTCGCGAATCGTGATGCCGCGGAAGGCCTGCGCGTAGGACGCGCGGAGCGTGAGACCGGGCAGCGCTTCCCACTCGAGGCTGGCGTTGGGACTGAAGCCCGAGTCGCTGTTGCTCACGCCGGCTCCGACGCCGCGATCGACATCGTGTTCGTAGCTGTCGAAGCGCAGGCCGGCCGACAGCGTCACGGTCGAAGAAACTTTCCAGTTGTCCTGCGCGTAGAGTCCGAGGACGGACGCGTTTTGCTCGCTGAAGCCCCAGAACGGGGGCGGCGTCGCCTGCTGGCGACCGAAGGCATCGTCGGAACGATACTCGATGCCGTAGGTGGCAGCGTGGTGTTCCCACTGCGACGTGTTGCGCAGATCGAGACCGATGCTCTTGAAATCGCCCGCACCGTAGAGCGCGCCCGTGGTGTTGCGGTGATTCTCGAAATCGTTCGCGGTCCAAAATACGGTGGCGCGCGCGTCGATGAGTTCGTTCGCGGGATTGAAGCGGTGGTTGTAGGTGACGGTCTCGCGGTTCACCTCGTGATCGGAGAGGATGTAGGTGCCCGTGAAGTTCACGAAGTTGGGCCGCTCGTAATACGTGCCGGTGTCGTGCACGCGCTCGTAAGCGAGGCTCGCAGCGTGGTCGCCGAAGCGACCGTTGAGCTTCGCGTAGCCGCGCTCGTGCTCGAATCCCGTCGGGGTGACGAGATCGCCGTGTCCGTCCTCGTAATCGTCGCCACTCTGGCGCGAGAAACCGATGACGAGGCCGACGTTGTCCGTGAGTTTGCCGTAAACAGAGCCGACGCCCTGCCAGGCGTTGTCGCCGTTGACACTCACCGACGCGCGCGTCGAAACACCGAAGCGCTGGCCCGGCTCGAGGAGATCGAACGCGTCCTTCGTCGTGACGCTCAACGCGCCCGTGAGTGCGCCCGCGCCGGCTGTGGCCGCGCCCGCACCGGCGTCAAGTTGGATGCTCTTGATGAACTCGGGCTCGAGCTGGAGTCGACCTTGGTGGTGGTAAAGTTCGCCGGCCTGGGGCGCGCCATCGATCGTGACGTTGAGGAGAACGTCCTCGAAACCGCGCACGTAGATCTTCTGCGCGTGTGGAGCACCTCCGCCCACCGCGAGCGTGGAGAGATTGGCGAAGAGTTGGGAAAGATCGACTGCGTTGGTGCGCTCGATGTCTGCCGCGTCGAGAATGAAGTTTCCGGGCTCGCGTTCCGCGGCGACCACCACGGCGTCGAGCACCACGGAGCTTGGCGCGGCGTTCGTCTCGGGCGCAGGCGTCTGCGCGACGGCGAACGGCGAGGCCGCCACGCACAACGTGGCGAGCGCAAGAATACGGCAACCGGTTTGACTAGAGGAGTGCATAGGTGAGGCCGCCGTTTCCTCGTCGACACACGACCGGAAGCGGCGAACGGCCAGTATCTCAATTGCACGTCGCTGGATTCTACCCGCTGTCGTTCAAAAACTACCTGTCGGCGGTCGCGCCCGTGTGTGGCGCGAGTCGGGACATGATGCGCACCGGGTCGGGACAATGTGCAGACACGGTCGCGACCATGTCCGCACCGGGTCGCACCAAGGTCCGCACCGGGTTGGGACTCAGGCCGTCGCGCGGCGTTTGAAGAAACGGCGCCAGCTCAGCGCGAAGCCGGTCCACACGAGGACGAGCGACGCGGCGGTCGCGAGCGTAGCGATGATCTTTCCGGGCAAACCGAACGCGGCCCCGGTGTGGAGAAAACGAATCCAAACGCGTGCCTGCAGGCCCGCGCTGCGATCGGTGAAACGCACGGCCTGCAGCACCTCGCCCGTAAACGGATCGAGCGCGACCGGCACGTAGGCGCGGCTCGGCATGTAGTCGGGCAACGTGACGCCACCGTTGATCGGCTTGGGCGCGGTGAGAGAAATTTCCGCAGGCAATCGGATCTGGATTTTTTGCCACTCGGGAAACTCGCGGCGCAGCGACACGATCCAAGCTTCCGCGGCGAGCGGAGCGGCGTCGGGCACGGGCAGGGGAACGACCGGCGGAGGCACGGCCATCATGCCGTAGTTGCGGGCCTTTGGTGGCTCTTCGCCGGTGAGGATGAAGACGAGACGGTGTCCCCACTCGAACGAGATCGCGACCGCGGTGACAGCGAGCACGAAGAGCACCGGCAGCGACCAGAAGCCGAAAACGGTGTGCCAGTTGTAGTCGCGCGCCTTGCCGCGGTAACCGCGCACGAACCCGAGCAGCGGCCGCAGTGCGCGACGACTCCAGCGACGCGGAAACCAGAGATAGAGTCCGGTCACGCACAGCACGACGAACGCGAGATTGCAGACGCCGGTGACGAGTCGCGCGGTGGAGTTGAGTCCATCCTTCGCGCCCAACCAGCGATGCCATTCCTCAAGTTTGTGGATGAAGTCGTGCGCGGCGTGCGCTTCGCTCTCGCGCATCGCGCCGGTGTAGGGATCGACGTAAAGCAATCCGTCGCGTCCGGCGTGAAACTCGTAGGCTGCGAGCGGATCGCTCGAAACCGTGACGGCGTTGACCGCGAAATCAGGCCGCTCGGCCGCGATGCGTTGCGTGAGTTCGGCGATCGACAGAGATGCTGCGCCGGGCGTGGCGGGCGCCTCAATCCGACTGACATCGCGATCGATCCACGCGAGGATCTCCTCCTCGAACGCGATCGCGATGCCGGTCGCCGACATGATGGCGATGACAACGCCCGCGATCAGGCCAGCGAGCAGATGGATCCAGAAAACGATTCGGCGAAGAGGCATCGTGAGTGAGAAAAAGCAGGGCGGAAAGCGTCGGCCGCCCGGTCGAATCAGGTGCGCGCGCTGAGTTGGTATTCTTTGGGGTTGAGGCCGAATTGGGCGCGGAACGCGGCGGCGAAATTCGAGGGGTTGCTGTAGCCGACGAGCGCAGCGGCTTCGAGCACGGTGGCGGTGCCGGCTTCGAGGAGCTCGCGGGCGCGGTCCATGCGGCGCGCGCGCAGATAGCCGAAAGGCGTGGTGCCAAAAACCTGATGAAAGCCGCGCTTGAGCGTCGATTCGCTGAGTCCGACGTGACGGGCGAGAGCGGTGAGCGAAGGCGGATGCTCGATTTCTTCGCGTAGTCGCGCGGCGGCGGCTTCGATGCGCGCGGTGAGGGTGGCGAGTGTCGGGGCGGGACGCGCGGGCGCGATGCTCAGCGTGGACAGAAACTCGACCAATAGGTCGTTGGCGCGCGCGGAGAGCGCGAAGGTGCGGCAGGCGCCGACGAAGGGGCAGCGGCGAATCGACTCGAGCGCGAGCCGTGCGGTGGGAGTGAGACTACGCTCGAGAGGCGTGTCGTCGGCCGGGCCGGAAACGAATCGCCGGAGCTCCTCGGCGCCCGGACTGGCGTCGGAATCGAGCTGCCGCGCGAGCGCTTCGCCGGAGAGCGAGATGGCGGCGTGAAACTCGAAATCGGCCGCATCCCACGAGGTGGGCGAGCGATGCAGCGTCATGCGCCCTCCGTGGGGAGAGAGTTGAAAAAGAAAGTTCGCGGCGCTGTCGCCCTGCAGTTCGGGCAATCCGGCCTCACGCCAATACAGTGTCAGGCCGGGAAGGATTTCCTGCGCATGCGCGAAAGACGTGGAGGTCGGCGAAAACACGGCGAAGCCGCGGGATCGATCAGGCGATTTCCTCCGCGACGAGTTCGGGTTGTTTCGCCGCGAGCGGTTGCGCGGCGCGCCGACGCTGGCGGAGCCACCAGATGCAGAAGCCGGAGACGCCGAGCGCGCCCGGCGTGAGGCCGCCGATGCACCAGAGGATTTTCACGGTGAGACCGCCGAAGGTGCCGTAGTGCAGTGGAGTGAACGTATCCGCGACGCGCGTCCACCAACCTTGTGCACGGAGGTCGGTCGTCGATTTGTGCTCACCGGTCTGCGGGTCGTAGACGACGGTGCTGCCGTAGGGGCCGGTGAACGGGCCTCGCGGCTCGACCGCGCCCCAGAACGTGATCGCAGCCGCGGACGGATCGAAGGGCATCGAGATGTAATTGCCGCGGAAACCGGGAATGCGCTGCGCGGCATCGGCGGCAAGCGCGTCGAGCGAAAGCGTGTCGGAGTAAAGGCGGGTCTCGATTTTCGCCTGTTCGTATTCGCCGTTGATGAATTCGCCGGCGACGTGGGTGATGTTCCAATACGCGCCGGTGAAGCCGACGATGAGGTTGAACACGACGGAGGTGATGCCGAGGAACTTGTGCGTATCGGAAAATAGGATACGCGCGCCGCGGCCCCAGCGGAAGGTGAGGAAGTTTTTCCAGAACTCGCGGTAGATCCAAAGGCCCGTGACGCCCAGCACGCAGAGGAGAATGCCGAGAAGACCCACTGCGATCATGCCGACGTGGTCAGCGAAAAACGCGTAGTGCAGCTCGAGCATCCAGCCGGTGAAGGTCGTGGTGCCGAGGCGGGGCGAGGCGAGCAGCTGGCCAGTGTAAGGATTGAGCGTCGCGATGAGCCACTTGTTGTCGCCGCGCTCGATGACGTAGAGCACGTCGGCCGAGTGAGGCTCTTCATAGCGCGGGAGCCAGCCGGTGACTTCGTGATCGGGCAACTGGCGCTTCGCGTCCGCGAGCAGCGTGTCGAGCGGGAGGCGTCCGGCTTCGGTGGGCTGGACGAGTGCGAGCGACGGGTTGAAGACGTTTTCCAACTCCTCGTGAAACACCAGGAGACTGCCGCTCACGCCGATGAGCAGAAGGCCGAGACCGGCGATGAGCCCGGCCCAGGAGTGAATTTGCCAAAGACGTTTGCGCATGGAAGGGAGGTGGGAAACGGAGCGATCCCCCGCGACGGAGTGCGGGAGACCGGAGCGAGGGTGGAGACTGTTTAGAGTTTGTATTCCAACGCGACTGAGAACTGACGCGTCGCGCCGTAGATGGCGCCGAACTGGACGGTGCGCAGGTATTTCTCGTCGGTGATGTTGTCGACGTTGAGGCGGATCGTGGCGTCCTTCGTCAGCTCGTAAGCGGCGAACGCGTTGACCAGCAGGTAGGAATCCTGACGAACGCTGCCGATCTTGAAGATGTCGGACTGCCAGCGGAGGCCGGCGCCGAACTTGAGCTTGGGCAAACCGGGCAGACGCGTGTCAGCGCGCAGGCTGAAGATCGTGCGCGGAATCCATTCGTAGATGTCGTTGCCGTCGGGACCGGTGAGCTCCATGCGGGTGAAACCGGCGGAGAGGTTCGTGTTGGCGCCGATGCGGCCGATGACTTCCAACTCGAAGCCGCGCGACTTCACGTCCTTGGGCTCGTAGTAGGATTGCTGAGCGATCGGGTCGAAGCCCGCTTCGGTGGCGAGGCCCTTTTGCTCCGCGTTGAAGAACGCGACCGTCGTGAGAAGGCGGCGATCGAGCCACTCGGCTTTCGCACCGACCTCGGCGTTGACGCCTTTCATCGGGGCGAGGAAGCGCCCGTTTACGTCGCGCTGGTCCTGAGCCGCGAAGATGTCGGAATAGGAGGCGTAAACGAGAGCGTTGGAGGTGAGATCGAAGGTGAGGCCGGCGTAGGGGCTGACCTTTTCGGTGGTTTCGTCGTCGAGATTGACGCCGCCGCCGTAGATCGAGGTGCCGTCGCGCTTGAGGTTGATGGCGTTGATACCGGCGATGGCCTTCAGGCGATCCGTGAGGGAGAGACGCGTGGCGGCGTAGACGCGGGCGAGTTTCTGTTCGCCGTCGGCGGAAACGTAGGTGTCACCCCAAACCGGCTCCGCGTAAACAGCGCCGTTGTAGGGAAACGCCGGGAGCGTGGAGCTGGGCGCGCTGACGATGTTGTAGGTTTCGGCGTAGGTGTCCTGCTTCGAGAGCGCGAGACCGAGGATCAACTCATGACGGCGACCGAAGGCGTTGAAGTGACCGACAACGTTGGCGTCGACGATGTCGGCTTTGGATTCGGAGTCACTGCGGTAGGGCCAAGCCCAGAGGCCCGTGTTGTCGTCCTTGAGATAACCGTCGGACGTGTAGGCGTAGAAGAGCTTCACGCCTTCGTCGCCAGTGCGGTGATTGTAGGTGAGCTTGGCTTCCCAGTCGGGGGAGAACGTGTGCACATACTCGACGAAGGCGTTCGCGGACTTCAGGTCCCAACGGGCCCAGTCCTGCGAAGTCGAAGCGGACGAATCGAATTCGAGCTGCGTGCCGTCGGCCCGCATGAGTGTCAGCGAACCCCACATGGGCGAGCGCTGCAGCGAATCGGCGTAGGAGAAACCAACGGTGAGTGCGCCGGCGGTGCCGACCTGGCCTTCGACCACGCCATAGACGGTGGTGCGTCGATCCTGCAAACCACGCAGGTAGGAATCCTTGTCTTCGTGCGCGACGACCACGCGACCGGCCCAGGTGCCGGACTCGGTGAGGACTTGGTTGTAGTCGAGCGCGGCGCGCCAGAGATCGTGCGAGCCACCGCGGACGATGATCTCGCCGCGGTTGTAGTTGATCGGGCGCTTGCGCACGTAATTGATCGTGCCGGAGGCATTGCCGACGCCCGTGAGGAGACCGTTGGCGCCGCGGATCAGCTCGATGCGATCGAAGAGATACGAGTCCTGCTGGCCGACGACGAGACCCCAGTCATTGGTCATGCCGAGGCCGTCGACCTGCGTGAGCATGATGTCGAAACCGCGCGAGCTGTAGGACGTGCGGTTGGTTTCCCACGCGTCGACGGTGATGCCGGTGCCGAGTCGCAGCGCTTCATTGACGTCGGTCGTCGCGAAGTCGCGCATGACGTCTTGTTCGATCGTGCTGATCGTCTGAGGCGTGTCCTTGATCGTCAGCGGGAGATTGGTTGCACCCTTCGAAGTGCGGTGCTCACGTTTGGCAGTGACATCGAATTTCTCGAGCATCACCGACGATTCATCCGACTGGGCGGTCGCAGAGACCGCGCCGAGACAGAGGGCGCCGAGCAGGCGGAGATAAAAAGAAGACGTATTCATAATCTGGAGACGAGATGGGCTGGAGATGGACGCTGGTCGCTAGAACAGAGACGCCGCGCGGTATCGCGCGCGGCGTCGGGTCAGCAGGGGATCAGAAGCGAGTGGTCAGCGTGACACGCACGGCCAGCGGCGAGCCGGGCGTGATGTTGTTGTTGCTGTGCGCGGACGCGTAGTAGTCGCGGTCGAGGAGGTTCTCGACGTTGAGTTGGGCGCGCAGGTTTTCGTTGATCCGGTAGAAGATCGCGGCGTCGAAGCGCACGAAGCTGGGCAGCCGGACGGTGTTGTCCGTCGACGTGAAAATCTCGTCGCGATAGATTGCACCGAGGCCGACGCCCCACTGCGCGTTGAAGTCGTAACGGTTCCACAGCGAGAACGTGTGGCGGGGGAGCTGCGCGAGGCGGGCACCAGCAAGCACGGTGGCGGACTGCGTCGTGCGGATCTCGCCGTCCTGATAGGCGTAGCCGCCGGAAATGCTCCAACTCTTCGCGAGACGACCGGTAAGGCCGAGTTCGAGACCGTAGGCGCGCTGGCCGTCGACGAGGATGGACTTGGTCGAATCGGCGGGATCGACGATCGCGACATTGCTGCGATCGAGGCGGTAGGTCGCGGCGGTGAAGGCGAGGTCGCTGCGGATGTCCCACTTCGCGCCGATTTCGTAGTTCTTGAAAGTCTCGGGATCGAGCGAGCGGTTGGTCAGCGAGAGTGAGGAGAGCTGCTCGCCGGCACGCGGGATGTAGGAAGTGCTGTAGCTCGTGTAGAGCGAGACGTTCGGAGCGGGCTTGTAAACCAGGCCGGCGCGCGGGGAGACGAGGGTCTCTTCGTTATTGAGCCAGGCGCCGGTGCGGCGGTTGAGGAAGTCGACTTCGAAGTTCTCGATGCGCACGCCGACGATCGCCTGAAGCTGCGGGAGCAACGTGATCTGATCCTGCGCGTAGACTGCGGCCGTTTCGGCGATACCGTGATTCACGGCGTCGGTCGCGCTCAGGGCGAACGTCACAGGCAGCGTGGTGCGGGGATTGGAGAGCGGGACGAGAATCGACGTGGTCCCGGGAGCGACGGTCTCGAAGTAGCCGGTTTGGCGGCGATTGTCGGTTTCCTGGCGGCCGAGTTCGAGGCCGGTCAGGAACTGGTGAGAGACCGAGCCGGTGCTGAACGGGACGATGAGGTCGGTCTGGTTGTAAATGTTTTCGCGTTCGGTGGCGTTGTTGTAGGCGGCCAGCGTCACATTCGTGCCCGTTGGATCCACGGCGCCGGGGAAAACGTTTTGATAGAATTTGTCGTAGTGACCGAAGCGCGTGGTGTTACGCAGACGCACGCCGCCGCCAAACGAGTGGGTGAGCGTAGCGAAGGCCGAGTTCACCGTGGCCGTGACGGGACTCTGCTCGGGCGAGCCAAAGTAGGTCGACGGAGTGGCCGCAACCGGACGGCCCCGGAAGGACGAGACGCCGCGATCGGCGACGCGCTGGTCATGGAAATGCTCGTAGCCGGCAACCAGTTTGGTGTTCGGCGAGACGTGCCAGGCAACGGTCGGGTTGATACCGTAGCGTTTCAGCGACACGTCCTCGCGGTAGCTGTTGGCATCTTCATAGACTCCCGTGATGCGAAACGAGACGCTATCATCGATGGGCTGGGCGACATCGAGCGTAGCGCGATATTGTTCCCAAGAACCGGCTTGGAGAGTGAGTTCGCGAACGGTGGTGCCGTTGGCCTGTTTGGTAACGCGATTGATGACGCCGCCGGAACCGCCGCGGCCGAAGATCATGGCGTTGGGGCCCTTCAGAACCTCGACGCGATCGGTGTTATAGAAATCGCGGAAATATTGGACGTCGTCGCGCACGCCATCGATGAAGAAGTCGGCCGTGGTGCTGTTGCCGCGCATGACGGGCGTGTCGCGGTTGCCTTCGCCTTGAGCGATGCCAACGCCGGGCACGTAACGCGTAAGGTCGCCGATGCTGCGCATGGACTGGTCATCGATCAGTTCGCGCGTGACGACGCTGATCGACTGCGGAATGTCGACGAGCGCGGTGTCGGTCTTGGTGCCGGTGGCGCTGCGCTGGACAAAATAGGTTTGGTCGCCGCTCTCTCCGTTGACCTTAAGTTCAGAAAGTTGAACCACCTCCGAGCTCGACGGCAGGTAACTCGGCGTGGTGCTGTCGGCTCCCTGAGCCACCCACGAGGTGGAGCAGAGTGCGATCAGCGAGATCGCGCGTGAGACGCGGAACAAGGACAACGGTTTAGTCATTTGAGAACGGGTCTTAATAGCCAAATGGCAGGTATGATGGTCAACCTATTTTTTGAGACAAACACTCAGTCTCAATAAGCGATTGTTTTAAGTTGCTATTGTATAAATACTTATGTTTACATTGAGATTTGACTGGCTCGCAGGCGGCAAGAATCGCTTGGCTCAAGGCTGCGCGACGGATTTCGCCACGACCTCGGCAATGCGATGGGGCATTTGGGACCGAGGGGTCTGACTGGTGCAAAATCCGCGTTTGACGCGCGCGCGCCTGCGGCCGTTAAAGGCGCATGGCCGTTTACGAAGTGTCCTTGGGTGAGCGCAGTTATCCGATCGAGATCGCCTCGGACGTCGTGCCTGCCGCCGCCAAGAAGGTCGCCGAACTCCGTCAACAAAATCGTCGGCTCGCGGTGATCACCGATTCCGCAGTCGCGGAGGCGCAGGCGGACGCGTTGCGGACGATTTTCGGCGATGCACCGACACTCGTGATCGCGCCGGGCGAGTCCTCGAAGTCGCTGGCCGAGTTTGGCCGCATTATGGATTTTCTGGCTGAGCATCGGATCGACCGCACGGGTGCACTGTGGGCTGTCGGTGGCGGTGTGATCGGTGATCTCGCGGGTTTCGCGGCGGCCTCGTGGCTGCGTGGAGTCGATTTCTACCAGATGCCGACGACCCTCCTCGCGATGGTTGACAGCTCGGTCGGCGGGAAAACGGGCATCAACATCAATGCCGGCAAGAACCTCGTGGGCGCGTTTCACCAGCCGCGCGCGGTGTTTATTGGAACCGGATTTCTGGATACGCTGCCGCCGCGCGAGTTCGCCGCGGGCGCGGCGGAGATCATCAAATACGGCCTGCTGGGCGACCCGGCACTCGTCGCCCGTCTCGAGCGTGAACCGCTCACGCGCGCGAGCGCGGATCTGGGCGAAGTGATTCGCGGCTGCTGCGCGCAAAAGGCCGCGATCGTTGCCGCCGACGAGCGCGAACTCGCGAAGGACGGCGGCCGCGCGCTGCTCAATCTCGGCCACACCTTCGGTCACGCGATCGAGCAGGTCGCCGGCTATGGCACCTATCTCCATGGCGAGGCGGTCGCGATCGGCCTCAATGCCGCAACGCGCCTCTCGCATCGGCTCGGTTTGCTCGAAGCGAGTGAGATCGGTCGCGTCGAACGTCTCGTCGAGGCTCACGCGTTGCCGTCGCGGCTGCGCGCGCCTCTCGCGGTGAGCGATCTCATGGCGGCGACCGCGCGGGATAAAAAAGTCCGCGCCGGCGTGCTGCGTTTCGTGGTGATGACGCGTCTTGGCGAAGCCATTACACGCGACGGTGTGCCGACCGGGCTGGCCGAAGAGTGCTTCCGCGAGATCGGCGCGACGTAAGCACAGGAAACGCCCTCACACCCGAAAAATCCGCGCTTTCGTTCGTAGGCGCTTCCGCGATAGTGTCACTGCATGTCCGCCATCGACGAAGGCATCGTGCGCGAGTATTTCGAGCAAAACGGCTTTCTCGTCCGCCAGGTGCGCAAGTATCAAGTCACCGCGCGCCGCAAAAGTGGTGACGAGGAGATCGACCTGCTCGTTTACAATCCCGCATGGGAGCGCGGTGCGCGGCGTCCCGACTTCTTTCTGTTCTCGACCGAGCTGCCGTTCATCCATCGCGCGGTCGTGTCGGTGAAGCCGTGGCACACCAATGTGTTTTCACCCGGCATCCTCAAGAGCAGTCCGGAAATCTTTCGTTTCCTCGAGGAGAAGGTGCTGAAGGAGGCGACGCGGCTGTTTCCCGCGACGGCCGACGGCGAAGGCGAAGCCGAGCTGACCAAGATTCTCGTGCTGCCGAGCCTGCCGACCGCGGAGCCGTTTCGTTCGCAAAGCGTCGAGCTGCTCAAGCAGAACGGTGTCGATGCGATCATTTCCTTCCGCTCCATGCTGCTCGATTTGCTCGAGAAGATTGAAGTGAACCAAAACTACACCAAGAGCGACACGCTCCAGGTCATGCGCATCCTCAAGAACTACGATCTCCTGAAGGATGCCCAACTCGACATGTTTCCGGACCGCGTGGTCGCGGCGACGCGTCGCCCCAAAGTCTAGAACATGGCTACGAAGATTCATCCCGCCGCGATCGTCGAAGACGGCGCGCAACTGGGAGTGGATTGCGACATTCGCGCCGGCGCGTTCATCGGGCGGCACTGCGTCCTCGAAGACGGCGTGGTCGTGCATCCCTACGCGGTGCTCGGCGGCGATCCGCAGGACCTGCGTTTCGATCCGCGCGTGAACAGCGCCGTGCGCATCGGAGCGCGGACGACTGTGCGCGAGCACGTCACAGTCCACCGCTCCACGCGCGAAGGCGCTGCGACGCAGGTGGGCGCGAACTGTTTTCTCATGGCCACGTGCCACGTCGCGCACGATTGCGTCGTGGGCGACAATGTCGTGATCGCCAACGCCGCGCTGCTCGCGGGCCACGTGCATGTGGGCGCCAACGCGTTTCTTGGCGGCGGCGCGGTGTTTCACCAAGGCGGTCGCGTGGGCGAGAGCGCGATGGTGGGCGGTGGTTCGCGAATCGCGCTGGATGTGCCACCGTTCGTGATGGCCGCCGAGCGCAACGAAATCATCGGACTCAATCTGGTGGGCCTGCGCCGTCGCGGTTTTCCGCGCACAACGATCGTCGAACTGAAAAACGCGTTTCGCGAAGTGTATTTCACGGCTGGCAACATCCGCACGATCGCAGCGGATGCGCTCGGATCGGCCCGCTACTCGTCCGAGCAGGCACGGCGTTTCCTGGAGTTTTTCACCACGGGCAAGCGCGGCGTGGCGCGACCGCGTCGCGACGCGGTGCTGGAGGAGGCGGATGTCGGATAAGCTCGCCATCACCTGCGGCGATCCCGCGGGCATCGGTCCGGAAGTGATCGCATCGTGGCTCGACTCGAACCGCGATGCGGCACGGGATGTGGCGGTCATCGGTCCGGCCCGATGGATCCAAAAACTGGATACACCGGCCGAGAAAATCGCCGTTGGTCTCGACGAGTTCGAACCGGTCGCGGGGCAGCCCTCCGCCGAAGGCGCGCTCGTGGCGTGGGCCGCGATGGAGCGCGCCGCGCAGGGTTGCGTGCGCGGAGAATTTTGCGGCGTCGTGACCGGTCCTGTGAGCAAGGCCGAACTCGCGAGCATCGGTTACGCGTTTCCCGGCCAGACGGAGTTTTTCGCCGCGCGGTGGGGCGGGGAGCCGGTGATGGCTTTTTGCGGCGGACGTCTTCGCGTCGTGCTCGCGACGTGGCACGTGCCGTTGATCGAAGTGCCGCAGTTGCTCGGACCGCAGCTCTTGCGCCGCACGATCGCGGCGGCCGATCAGCTCGCGCGCGCGGAAGGCATCGCGCAGCCGCGGATCGGCGTGTGTGGTCTCAATCCACATGCGGGCGAGGGCGGGCTGCTCGGTTGCGAGGAAAAGAGCTTCATCGATCCTGCGCTCGATCAACTGCGCGCGGAGTTTCCCGGCGTTTCGTCCACGCAACCTGCCGATACGCTTTTCGCACGGGCGGCCCGCGGCGAGTTCGATGTGGTCGTGGCGCTTTATCACGACCAGGGCCTCGCGCCGTTGAAGTTGGTGGATTTCGACGAGGCCGTAAACGTCACCCTCGGTCTCCCGTTCGTGCGCACGAGTCCGGATCACGGCACGGCATTCGGCATCGCGGGGCAGGGCAAGGCGAGCGCGACGAGCTTCGCCAACGCCGTCTCCGTGGCGCGGCGCTTGATAAAAGCGCGACGTAGCCGATAGTCGTGCGGTTCATGTCCGATTCCGCCGCCACGCTTCCCACTCCCGAACCTGTTTCTGCCGCCGCTCCGGCGCTTCCGGAGGGCGTCCGTGCGGGCAACGAAAACCTCATCCGGCTCACCGACGCAGCCGGCCGCAAGGTCGAGGCGCTCATCGCGCGCGAACAGCAGGGCAGCTTCCTGCGGGTCGCGATCACGGGCGGCGGTTGCAACGGCCTGAGCTACAAGATGAAATTCGTCCCCACGCCCAAGCGCGGCGACATCGTCGTGCGCACGGCGGGTGTGGATGTCCTGGTGGACAGCAAGAGCGCGCTCTACCTGAAAGGCACGCATTTGGACTACTCGTCGGCGCTCGTTTCGGGCGGTTTCAAGTTCTCCAATCCCAACGCCAAGGCGAGCTGCTCCTGTGGCGAAAGCTTCAGCGTCTGACCAGGCGGTTAGGGAAGTTCCCTGACGCGCCTCTCCGGCTTCGCCTGCTAAATAGAGATTGTCTTCATTCGGAGGACGCGAGAAAAGCCCTCCGACTTAAGTCACCAGACCCAACCTTATTGATGGCCAATTCGTTTTCTTCATCCGGGGGACGCCCCGGTTCGTATTATCGCCGCAACAACGATCCGTTCGCGGCCATCCGCCGCAATCACCGCATCAAAGTTCCGCAGGTGCGCGTGATTTCTCCCGAGGGCAAGCAGCTCGGCGTCCTCGACACTCCCAAGGCCATCAATCTCGCCCTCGAAGTCGGTCTCGACCTCGTCGAAGTCGCGCCCAATGCCACGCCGCCGGTGTGCCGCATCATGGACTTCGGCAAATACGTTTACGAGGAGCAGAAGAAGAGCTCCCACTCGAAGGCCACGGCGAGCAAGATCAAGGAGATCGAGTTCAGCGCGCGCATCGAGCAGAACGATTTCTACACCAAGCTCCGCCACGCCGAGGAGTTCCTCTCCCATGGCAACAAGGTGAAGCTCCGCCTCAAATTCCGCGGTCGCGAGATGGCGCACACCGAGATCGGTTTCGACGTCATCAAGCGCGCCGTCAGCGAACTCTCCGGCATGGGACATCCCGACTCGGAGGCCCGCCTCCTCGGCCGCAACATCAACGTGATGCTGTCGCCGCTGCCTGAGAACAAGCGCAAGCCCAAGTTCCACGTCGACGAGGACGGAGAGAGCGAAGGCGAAGAGGCCGCGCCCGAAGAATCTCAGAGCTGAGGCGGGCGACATGCGCACCATGGCCGCGCGGTTCGCCGTGGTTCTTGCGCTCATCGGCGCGGGACTGACGTTCGACGCGCAGGCGCAACAGCCCGTCCGCGCTGCTCCCACGCGCCCCGGGGCGACGCCTTCGGCGCCGGCCACGACGCCATCCCGCCCCGCCACCACGCCTCAGAAATCGTCGTCTGCGGCCGCGACGAAAAAGAAGTCGACCGCCGCCTCCGCCGAGGCCAGCGCCACGGCGTTGCTCAGTCTGCCCGAGATCGCTTCGCGGCTCGGCTTCACCTACTCGGCCGCTTCTGGAAATCGTCCGTCGGTCTTGAGCGGGCGCGGTCATCGCGTGGAGCTCAACGGCGGCAGCCGCGAGGTCACGGTCGACGGACTGCGCATGTTTCTGGGCGAACCGGTGCTGGTGCGCTCGGGCAAGCTCCATCTCTCGCGCATCGACTACGAACGCCGGCTCCTGCCGATTCTGCGTCCCGATTTGGTGCGTCCGCGTCTCGTCAAACCGCGCATCATCGCGATCGATCCCGGCCACGGCGGCGTGGACCGCGGCACACGCAATCCCAAGCTTGGCCTCGAAGAGAAAGGTTTCGCGCTCGACGTCGCGAAACGACTCGAGCGCCTGCTTGAAGCACGTGGTTTCAAAGTGGTTCTCACGCGCACGGAGGACGTGAAACTCGAACTCGCCCAGCGCGCGCTCATCGCCAATCGCGCCAACGCCGACCTGTTCGTCAGCATTCATTTCAACTCGCTGCCCAATGACGCGCGCACGCGGGGCGCCGAGATTTTCACATTTGCGCCGCAGTATCAGCGCTCGACGAACTCGTGGGGCCCGTCGCAGGCCGACGACACCGAGCGCGCCGCCGCTCCGGTCAATCGTTACGACGCGTGGAGCTCCGCGCTCGCGCACGGGATTCATCAGGAAGTGATCGAGCAGCTGAAGGTTTTCGATCGCGGCCAGAAGATCGCGCACTTCGGCGTGCTGCGCGGCCTCGATTGCCCCGGCGTGCTCGTGGAGTCCGGCTTCCTCTCCAACGAGGAGGAGGCGCGCAAGATCGCCACGCCCGCCTATCGCCAGCAGATCGCCGCCGCGCTGGCCGATGGCATCGTCAACTACGCCAAGACGATCGAGGCGTCCCATCGCTGATTCCCGTCTGTCATGAAAAACTGGATACGTTTCTCCGTTCTCGTTCTTTCCGCCACGCTGGGCAGCTCGCTTTTCGCCTGGGATTACGAAGGCCACCGCATCGTGAACCAACTCGGGCTCGCGGGCCTGCCGGAGGATTTTCCCGCGTTCGTGCGCGAGCCCGCGGCCGCCGAGCGTATCGCGTTTCTCGCCGGCGAACCCGATCGCTGGCGTAACGTGCAGGATCTGCCGATCAAGCACGGCAACGGCCTCGATCACTACTGCGACTTCGAATACCTCGCCAGGGCCGGTCTCGATCACCGCACGATCAGCCCGCTGCGTTATCAATTCGTCGCGGAGTATGCCGCCGGTCGTGCCGCCAACGCGGACGCCTTCGCGCCGATCAATCCCGCGAAGAACGCGGATCACTCGCAGGAGTGGAGCGGTTTCGCTCCCTGGATGATCACCGAAATGTTCGGGAAGCTGAAATCCGGTTTCTCTTACCTGAAAGCGCTCGAGGATCTCGGCACGCCCGAGGAGGTGGAAAACGCGCGCGCCAACGTCCTCTACATCATGGGCGTGATGGGCCACTACGTCGGCGATCTCGCGCAGCCGCTGCACACCACGGAGCACTTCAACGGTTGGGTCGGCGACAACCCCAACAACTACACGCGCTGGAACGGATTTCACGCGTGGATCGACGGCGGCTTCATCGGCCACGCCGGCATCGGGATCGACACGTTGCGTTCGCAGGCCCGACCTGGTGCGCTGCTTGCCACGACTCGGACCGCCACGGGGCGCGATCCGATCTTCGAGGCGGTGATGGACTATTTGCTCCGCCAGCACACGCAGGTCGAGCCGCTGTATCAGCTCGAGAAGGACGGTCACTTCGATCGCAAGAAGACGCCTGCCGACCCCGTCGCGGTGGATTTCATGACGGGCCAGTTTCTCAACGGCGGCGAGATGCTCGCGAGTCTTTGGATCACCGCGTGGCGCACCGCCGGTCCGGATACGTATCTGCGCGCGCAGTTGATCAAGCGCCAGACCGCCGCGGCGCAGTAACGCGCGCCGCGATTGCGACTCGAAAAGCTCCGCCACGCTGTCCACGCTGCGCGGCGTGATGCGTTTCCCGAGGAGATTCTGCAGGCTGCTGCTGGGGCTATGCCTGCTCGCGCCGCTTCTTTGCACCGCATCCGAGGCTGATCGCGTCATCGTCCTCGCCAACAGCAAGGACCCCGGCTCGCTTCAGATCGCGCGCCACTATGTGAAGCAGCGCGGCGTGCCGCCGGCCAATCTCGTTTCGCTCCCGCTTTCCACGCACGAGTCGATTTCGTGGACGGAGTTCGTGGAAACGCTCTGGTCGCCGCTGCTCGAGCGACTGGTCGCCGACGCGTGGATCGATGCGATCCCGATGAGCGCGCACGACGACATGGGCCGTCGCAAATACGCGATCTCCGGCCATCGCATCGCCTATCTCGTGATCTGTCGCGGTGTGCCGCTTCGGATCAATCACGACGCCAAATTCGTCGGGCCGGCCGGTCCGAAGCTCAACGCCAGCTTCCGCGTCAACAACGCGTCCGTGGACTCCGAACTCGCGCTGCTGCCGCAGTCGCCGTATTCGACCACCGGATACGTCAATAATCCGCTCTTCCGCCGCGACGAGCCGTCGCGCCTGGAGCTCGCCAAGATCGTTCGCGTGACCCGGCTCGATGGTCCGACGGTCGAGAGTGCGATCGGGTTGATCGATCGCGCCATCGAGGCCGAGCGCACCGGACTGGTGGGGCGCGCCTACGTGGACATCGGCGGGGTGCATCCCGATGGCGATCGCTGGCTCGAAGCCGCCGTGAAACAAATCGAGCAGCTTCGCTTCGATCTCACGGTGGATCGCGCCAAATCCACCTTCGCTCTCGGCGCGCGCTTCGATGCCCCCGTGCTCTATCTCGGCTGGTATGCGGCCTCGCTCAACGGCCCGTTTCAGCTCCCGCAGTTTCGTTTCCCGACCGGCGCGATTGCCGTGCACATTCACAGCTATTCCGCGTCGACCGTGCGCTCGCCCGGTTCCAACTGGGTGGGCCCGCTCGTCGCGCGCGGCGTTACGGCCACGGTGGGAAATGTCTTCGAGCCTTATCTGCAGCTTTCGCATCGTCCCGATTTGCTCCTGAAGTCGCTCGCGCGGGGCGATACCTTTGGCGAGGCCGCGACCTATTCGGCGCCGGTGCTCAGTTGGCAGACGGTCGCGATCGGCGATCCGCTCTATCGTCCCTTCGCCAAATCGTTCGCCGAACAATGGCGCGAGCGCGAGCAACTGCCGTCATCGCGCGCGGCTTATCTGGTCGTGCGGCGCATGATCGAGCTTGAGCAATCCGGACGCGCCGCCGATGCGCTCGCCCTCGCGCGGCAGGTGCAGAAAGACACGCCGTCGCTCGTCGTCGCGCTCGCGCTTGCCGAACGCCTCCACAGGGCGGGGGACACCGAAGGCGTGGCGCGTGCGCTGGGCTTCGTTCCGCTTCTCACCCGCGTCGAACCGGCCGAAGGCGCGCTTGTCGCGCGCGCGGCCGAGTTGCTCGCGCAAAACGGCCGCTCCGATCTCGCGTTCGAGACGTTCGATCGTCTGCTCGCGCTCGATGTGCCGCGGGCGCTGCGTTCGGCGTGGATGCGTCAGGCGCGCCAGACGGCTTCCGATGCCGCCGACGTGAAACGCACGGCGCAGTGGACCGAGGTCGAAGACGCTCCGGCGAAATCCGAGAAATAAAAAAGGCGAACTCCGCAGAGTCCGCCTTTCGCGAGAGAGTGCTGGTCCGACTCAGACCTTGTCCACGATCCGGTCCGCGAGCCCGTAGGCGATCGCTTCCTTGGCGTTGAGGTAGAAGTCGCGATCAGTGTCCTGATTGATGCGCTCGATCGGCTGACCGGACGCGTCGGCGAGGATCTGGTTCAACTCCTGGCGGAGCTTTTCCATTTCCTTGGCCTGGATGTTGATGTCGGTCGCCGGACCCACCATGCGGCCCGAGATGAGCGGCTGGTGAATCAACACGCGCGAGTGCGGGTAGAGCAGACGGCGACCCTTCGGCGCACCGGAGAGCAGGATCGAACCCATCGACGCGGCCATGCCCGTCACCACGACCGTGATCGGCGAGGTGATGAGCTTCATCGTGTCGTAAACCGCCATGCCGGCCGTCACGGAGCCGCCGGGCGAGTTGATGTAAAACGTGATCTCTTTGCCGGGATCGGTGGCCTCGAGATAAAGGAGCTTCTCCGTGAGATCCTTGGCGGATTCGTCGGTGACGGCGCCCCACAGGAAAATTTTCCGCTGCTCGAGAAACTTCTTCTGGATCAGCATCGCGACCGGGGCCGCGTTCTTCTTCGCCTGCTTGTCTTCCTGCTCGTCGTCATCGTCGTCGTCGAGACGGGGAGCGGGAGCGGCGAGTCCGGGCTGAAGATTGGCGAAATGCATAGGCCGCGAAAGTGTGCGGGCTCTCTCAGATTGGCAAGTGGACTGTGGCAAGCTCTTGTCCGCACGTGGTCCCGACCCGGTCCGCAACGTGTCGCGACCCGGTCCGCACCTTGGCTCGACCGTGGACGCACCTTGGCTCGACCCGGTCCGCACTCAGTCCCGACTCGAGCCGCACTGTGTCCCGACTCGAGCCGCACTTTGTCCCGACTCGGGTCAGTAACGGACCTTGTCGGTTTTTTCCGCCCATTCGCGGAAGGCAACTTGCGCTTCGTCGCGGAGGAAGAGCTCCATCTTGAGCGTGCGCTGCTCGGGCGGGAGCGGGACTTGTTGGTAAATGAAATCGTCGTCGAAGCCGATCGCGGCGGCGTCGGTGCGCGTGTTGCCGTAGAAAATCGACGGGATGCGCGCCCAGTAGATCGCGGAGAGGCACATCGGGCACGGCTCGCAGCTGGTGTAGAGTTCGCAATCGTCGAGCTGGAAGGTGCCGAGCTTCGCGCACGCGTCGCGGATCGCCACGACTTCGGCGTGCGCGGTGGGGTCGTTGGTGGAGGTCACGCGATTGTTGCCGCGCCCGACGATCTCGCCGCGCCGCACGACCACGCAGCCAAACGGTCCGCCGCGTCCCCCGCGCATGCCTTGCTCGGCCAGACGGATCGCTTCGCGCATGTAGTTTTCGTGACTCATATGTGGCGTGATTTTTGCAGAGCGGAGAGTGCAAGCGAGCTAGTTGCATGCCGCTTCGCAAATCGATAATCATCTGCTTCACGCCACCCGTTTCTCCATGCCCTCCGTCTTGATCTCCGGCCTGCAAATCGTCGGGCCGATGAATCCGCGCTACGCGGAAATCCTCACGCCGGCCGCGTGCGCGTTTGTGGCCGAGCTCTGCCGCCGCTTCGGTCCGCGCCGTCGCGAGTTGTTGGCGAAACGCGTCGAGCGCCAGGCGGCGATCGATGCGGGCGTGCTGCCGGATTTTCTGCCGGAAACGGCGCACATCCGCGGCGGCGATTGGAAAGTCGCGCCCGTGCCGCCCGATCTCGTCGATCGTCGCACGGAGATCACCGGCCCCGTCGAACGCAAGATGGCGATCAACGCGCTCAACTCCGGCGCGCAGTGCTGGATGGCGGATTTCGAGGACGCGAACTCACCGACGTGGAGCAATGTGATCGAGGGCCAGATCAACATGCGCGATGCGGCCAACCGCACGATCAGCTACACGTCACCCGAGGGAAAATCCTACGCGTTGAAGGACAAGATCGCGACGATCATCGCGCGTCCGCGCGGCTGGCACATGGAGGAGAAGCACGTGCTGCTCGAGGGCGAACGCATCTCCGCGTCGCTCTTCGACTGGGGTCTCTACTTTTTCCACAACGCGAAGACGCTCATCGCGCGCGGCAGCGGTCCGTATTTCTACCTGCCGAAAATGGAGAGCCATCTCGAGGCGCGCTTGTGGAACGACGTGTTTATCCACGCGCAGGACGCGCTCGGCATCCCGCGCGGCACGATCCGCGCCACGGTTCTTATCGAGACGATCACGGGCTGTTTCGAGGCCGAGGAAATTCTCTACGAACTGCGCGAACACGCCTCGGGTCTGAACTGCGGTCGTTGGGACTACATGTTCAGCATGGTGAAAAAATTCCGGAATCACCGGACGCACCTTTTCCCCGACCGCACGCTGATCACGATGACGGTGCCGTTCCTGCGCGCTTACTGCAAACACGTGATCAACGTCTGCCACCGTCACGGCGCCTATGCGATGGGTGGCATGGCCGCGCAGATTCCGATTCGCAACGATCCGCAGGCCAACGAAGCCGCACTGGCGAAAGTGCGCGCCGACAAAGTGCGCGAAGCGACAGACGGCTTCGACGGCACATGGGTCGCTCATCCGGGCCTCGTGCAAACCGCGCTCAACGCGTTTGCCGAGCACATGAAGGGGCCGAATCAGCTGCATCGTTTGCACGACGAGAAAATCCCCGCCGCCGATCTGCTCGCGCCGCTTTCCGGCCCGATCACCGAGGCCGGCGTGCGATGGAACATCCACGTCGGTATCCGCTATCTCGAAGCGTGGCTCGGCGGTTCGGGCGCGGAGCCGATCCACTATTTGATGGAAGACCTCGCGACCTCGGAGATCTCGCGCTCGCAGCTGTGGCAATGGCTGCGCTTCGGCGCGAAGCTCGACGACGGGCGTCCGATCACGCTCGAACTTTACGAGCGCTTGCTGAAGGAAGAACTCGCGGTCATTCGCGGCGAATACGGTCCCGAGGTTTTCGACGGCGGACATTTTCCGCAGGCGACCGAACTCTTCATGCGCATGGTGAAGAGCGAAGAGTTCGCGGAGTTCATGTCGCTGCCCGCTTACGAGCTACTCCCGTAACCGATGACGCTCGATTCGATCAACGCACTCGATCGCGCGGGCTTCGTGGCGAAGCTCGGACATTTGTTCGAGCATTCGCCCTGGGTCGCCGAGGAGACGTGGCCGCAGCGTCCGTTTCGCGACGTCGAGCAATTGCACGCCGCGCTGTGCGCGACGATGCGCGCGGCGTCACGCGAGCGACAACTCGCGCTCATCGTCGCGCACCCGGATTTGGCGGGGCGTCTCGCGCAGCAGAAAAAACTTACGCAAGAATCCACGCGCGAGCAGGCGAGCGCCGGCCTCGATGCGCTCACCGATGAGGAGTTGGCTGAGTTTCAGCGCATCAACGCGGAGTATCGCGAACGCTTCGGTTTCCCCTTCATCATCTGCGCGCGGCTGAATGCGAAGGACGCGATCCTCCGCGCGATGCAGACGCGCCTGCCCAACTCACCCGAACAGGAATTCGTCACCGCGCTCGCTGAGATAGAAAAGATCGCGAAGCTGCGGTTGTTGGATGTAGTGAACCCCTGAGCCCGACTCATGCCTGCCAAGCTTTCCACGCACGTGCTGGACCTCACGATCGGCCGACCGGCCGCCGGGATGAAAATCGAATTGTGGCGTCGTGGCGAAACGCCGCAGCGCATCGCGACCGTGATCACCAACAGCGACGGCCGCACCGATGCGCCGCTGCTCGACGCCACGCAGATGGCGACGGGCGACTACGAACTCGTGTTTCACGTGCGCGCGTATTTCGCGGGTCGCTCGATGGAGAGTAAGTTTCTCGACGAAGTGCCGATCCGTTTCGCGATCGACGACGCGACCGCCGGTTATCACGTGCCGCTGCTCGTGACACCCTGGGCCTACAGCACGTATCGAGGAAGCTGATGCGCTCGTCCAAATCCACGATGGCCGCGGCGACCGCGTTGCTCGCGCGCCGGCTCGACGAACTCGGTCGCGTGACCGACGAACCGGGTCGACTGACGCGCACCTTTCTTTCGCAGGCGATGGAGCAGGCAAACCTGCTCGTTGGCGGTTGGATGAAGGAGGCTGGCATGAGCGTTCGCGAGGACGACACCGGCAACTTGATCGGACGGCTCGAACCGAAAAACGCGGCCGCGAAAACACTCCTGCTGGGCTCGCATCTCGACACCGTGCGCAATGCCGGACGCTTCGACGGCGCGCTCGGCGTCGTGCTCCCGATCGTCGCGCTCGCTGAGTTGAAACGGCGCGATGTGGAGCTGCCGTTTGCGGTCGAGGTGCTTGGTTTCTCCGAGGAGGAAGCGGTGCGCTTCGCCGGGGCCTACATCGGCAGCAAAGCCTACACAGGCACGCTGCGCGCGGCGGACCTCAAGTTACGCGATGGACGTGGCAACACCTTGCGCGAAGTGATCGAGGCGCACGCGGGTCGGCCGTTCGTGTTGCCGCGCGCGGCGCATGCGCGGAAAAACCTGCTCGGCTACGTGGAGGTTCACATCGAGCAAGGACCGGTGCTCGAAGACAAAGGACTCGCCGTCGGCGCGGTGTCGGCGATCGCGAGTCAGACGCGCGGGCGAATCACGTTTCGCGGCAAGGCCGGACACGCGGGCACGACGCCGATGTCGCTGCGACGCGATGCGCTTGCGGGTGCCGCCGAGTTCGTGCTCGCGGTGGAAGCGTTTGGACGTGCGACCAGGAATCTCGTGGCGACCGTTGGCACGGCGCAGGTCCCCGGTGGCGCGGCCAATGTGATTCCCGGCGAAGCAATCGTGTCTCTCGACGTGCGGCATCCCGACGATGCGACCTGCGCGCGAGCGGTGAAGGACCTCGTGCAACACGCGCAGACAATCGCGCGCCGCCGCAAACTCGGCTTCGTCTGGGAGCAAACCATGTCGCACGCCGCGACGCCGTGCGACGCGGCGCTCAACCGCGCACTCGCCGCCAGTGTGCGCGCTGTGCAGGGGCCGTGTCCCGTGCTCGTGAGTGGGGCGGGTCACGATGCCGTGGTCGTTTCTCGCATCGCACCCGTCGCGATGTTGTTCGTGCGCTGCCGCGATGGGTTGAGTCATCACCCTGACGAGTTTGCGTCGCCGAAGGATCTCGGCGTTGCGCTCGAGGTGGTCGTCGATTTGTTGCAGCGGCTCGCGGCCGAACAGGCATGAGTGCCATGGCTTCGACATTCGACATCATCATGCGCGGTGGGTGGATCGTGACGCCCGAAGGTTTGCGACGCGAGGACCTCGCGATTGCCGACGGTCGCGTCGCCGCGCGGTTGGCGAATCTCGCCGGCGACGCGTCGCAGGTGATCGACGCGAGCGGCAGCTACGTTTTTCCCGGTTTCATCGACGCGCACGTGCATTTCAACGAGCCCGGTCGCGCGGACTGGGAAGGCCTCGCCAGCGGCTCGGCTGCGCTCGCGGCGGGCGGCGGCACGTGCTTTTTCGACATGCCGCTCAACTCCGAGCCGCCGGTGCTCGACGCGGTGCGGTTTCACGAAAAAGAAGCGCTCGCGCGCGAAAAAGCGCACACCGACTTTGCGCTGTGGGGCGGATTGACGCCGGCGAATCTCGACCGGCTCGCCGAACTGCGTGACGCCGGCGCGATCGGCCTGAAGGCATTCATGTCCGAGAGCGGCATCGCGAGCTTCGAGCGCGTGGACGAACCCTCGCTGCGCGCGGGCATGCAGGCGGCGGCGCAGCTCGGACTGATTGTCGCGGTGCACGCGGAGGACAACGGCCTCGCCGCGCGGCACACTGCGGAGAAGAAAACCGCGGCTCGCGACGCGCGCGCGTATCTCGCATCGCGCCCGGTCGAGGTGGAACTCGCCGCGATTCGCGAGGCGTTGTCGCTTGCGCAGGAGACCGGCTGCGCACTGCACATCGTGCACGTGAGTTCGCCGGAAGGTTTGGCGCTCATCGCGGACGCGAAGAAACGCGGCCTCAACGTCTCAGCCGAAACCTGTCCGCACTATCTGCTGCTCAACGAAGACGACGTCGTGCGCATCGGTGCGCCCGCGAAATGCGCGCCGCCGATCCGTGACGAAGCACGCCGCCGTGCGTTGTGGGAGGCGCTGCGTGCTGGAATTTTGGATACGATCGGTTCCGATCATTCGCCCGCGCCCGGCACGATGAAGACGGGAGACGATTTCTTTGCGATCTGGGGCGGCATCGGTGGCGTGCAGCACGGTTTCGCGCTGCTGTTTTCCGAAACTCTCGACTCGGCGGAACGCGACTGGCCGTTGTTGTCGGCGCTGTTGAGCCGCAATGTCGCGCGGCGTTTCCGACTGGGTCGTCGCAAAGGTTCGCTCGACGTCGGCAGCGACGCCGACCTTGCGATCGTGACGCCGTCCGAGCCCCGCGAGATCGCGGCGTCGGAGTTGCTCACGCGCCATCCGATCTCCGCGTATGTTGGTCGCCGGAGCCGCGTGCGCGTGACGCATACGCTGGTTCGCGGCCGCGCCGTCTGGTCCGACGGCCGACTCGTGGACTCACATCTACAGCCCCGGTTACTTTCACCCCAATCCGCTACGTCATGAACCTGCCCTTCGGCCAAACCCGCACTCGCATCGCCGCTCGACACGCGCTCATCGCGCCCGATGGACACGTGAAGAGCAACGTCCCCGGCATCACCGGCGCCTCGACCGTGATCCTCATTTCGGAAGGCATGGGCGCCAACGTCGCGCAACTGCTGGTGACCTTCGAGGCCAACGGTCGCGCCGAGCTCGCGTCGCCCGGCATCGAGACCGCCGGCTATTTCGAAACGGCTGGCGCCACGCTGACGCTCGCGGGCAAACGCCACACGGTGCGCGCCGGCAGCTACTTCTTCGCGCCTGCCGGTGAGGCGTGCACGATCGAGTCGCCCGAGCCGGGCACGCGGCTGACGTTGTTTCAGAAAAAGTTTGTCGCGCTCGGCGGCGTCGCCGCCCCGCAGCCGATCGTCGCGCACGCGAGCGACGTGAAGGGCGAGCCGTTCCTCGGCGATCCCGACGCGCGTCTGCAGGTTCTGTTGCCCGACGAGCCCGCCTACGATCTCGCGATGAACATCTTCACGTATCAGCCCGGCGCGACGCTGCCGTTTGTCGAGACGCACATCATGGAGCACGGTCTGCTCATGCTGGCGGGGCAGGGGGGGTATCGCCTCGAGGATTCGTGGTATCCGGTGGCCGCGGGCGACGTGATCTGGATGGCGCCGTATTGCCCGCAGTGGTTTGTCGCGATGGGTAAAGCGCCGGCGAGCTACCTTTATTACAAGGACGTTAACCGCGCCGCGTTGTAAGTCGTTTGCCGAGGCGGTGGGCCCGGTTAATGCTGAGGCCGCAGCCATGAGTGGTTCCATCGTCGAAACTCCTTCGTCCCGGGCGGCGAACTCGTTCGAGTTCGTTCTCAATGGCGAGCGCGTGCGCGTGGAGAATGTCCCGCCGACGACCACGCTGCTCGACTGGCTGCGCGCGAGCGGACGCACCGGCAGCAAATGCGGCTGCGCGGAGGGCGATTGTGGCGCGTGCTCCGTCGCGCTCGTCGATCGCAACGCCAAGGGCGAGGCCGCCTATCGCGCGATCAACAGCTGCATCGCTTTTCTGCCGATGTTCGCCGGCCGCGAGCTCGTCACGGTCGAGGGACTCGCACGCGGCGAACTGCACCCCGTGCAGCACGCGATGGTGCATCACTACGGTTCGCAGTGCGGTTACTGCACACCGGGGTTTGTCGTGTCGATGTTCGAGGGCTACTATCGCGGCGACAACCGCGCGCCCGGCGCCATCGCCGATCAACTCTGTGGCAATCTATGCCGCTGCACCGGCTACCGTGCGATCCGCGACGCCGCGCATGCGGCCAACAATCACCGCTGCGCCGAGCGCGATGCGTGCGATCCGTTTGCGCAGCGGTTGCAAGCGCCGGCCGAACCGGTGCCACCGCTGGCGTATGAGACACGTTACGAAAAATTTCTACGCCCGCTCTCGCTTGTGGAGTTGTTCGAGTTCCGCGCAAAGCACCCGGACGCGAAGCTCGTCGCCGGCGCGACCGAGCTCGGCGTGGAGCTCAACAAAAAGTTCAAAACGTTTCCGCAGCTCATCTCGGTCGAGGCGGTGGCGGAGCTTACGCAGATTCGTGCGACGGGGTCCGAATGGCGCATCGGTGCTGCCGCGCCGATCACCGCAATCGAGGAAGCGCTCGCCGGGGAGTATCCCTCGCTCGCGAAAATGTTCTCCGTGTTTGCGTCGCGGCAGATCCGCAACCGCGCGACGCTCGGCGGCAATCTCGTGACCGCCTCGCCCATTGGCGACAGCGCGCCGGTGCTGCTCACGCTCGATGCCGCTGTCGTGCTTGCGAGTCCGGCGGGCGAACGCACGGTGCCGCTCTCCGAATTTTTCGTCGGTTACCGGCAGACGCAGCTCCGGGCCGACGAAGTGATGAAGGAGATCGTGCTGCCGCGGACCGCATCGGTGACCGGCGGGGTGCGGCGCACAGAGTTTCAGAAAGTGTCCCACCGCCGTGAGCTCGACATCAGCATCGTGGCCGGCGCGTTCAGCGTGGAGACGGATGCGCAGGGCGTCGTGCTGCACGCACGCATCGCCTACGGTGGCGTGGCGGTGAAGCCGATGCGTGCGTTGCAGGCGGAGCAGCGTTTGCTCGGACGAACGCTCGCGGAATCGCTCGACGAGGTGCGCGACGCGTTGCGCGAGGAGTTTTCGCCGATCTCTGACGTGCGCGCGGGCGCCGAGTATCGCAAGGCGCTCGTCGTGGCGCTCTGGGAAAAGTTCGTCGCGGGCGACACCAGTCTCGCGATCGATGCGAAGCCGGAATTCACTGGCAGCGAGCCGTGGCCGATCGACGACGCCACGCGCACGCTGCGTCACGAAAGCGCGGTCGGTCACGTCACCGGCGGTGCACGCTATGTCGATGACATCGCGCAGCGCCGCCCGATGCTCACGCTCTGGCCCGTGATGTCGCCGCACGCGCGTGCGAAGATCCTCCGCCGCGACATCAGCAAAGCCCGCCACGCGCCGGGCGTGGTCGCCGTTTTGCTCGCGGAAGACATTCCGGGCGAAAACAACACCGGTCCCGCGCGCCACGACGAACCGCTCCTCGCGCGCGACGAAGTTTTGTTTCACGGGCAGGTCGTGGCCGTGGTTGTCGGCGAGTCGATTGCGCACTGTCGCGCGGCCGCGGCGCTGGTGGAGATCGACTACGAAGAACTTCCTGCGATCATCGGATTACCTGCGGCGATCGCGGCCGGCAGTTATCACACCGATCCGCACGCGATCCGGCGCGGCGATTGCGCGGCCACGCTCGCTCGTGCGCCGTTGCGCTTCGACGGTGAGTTTTCGTTTGGCGGACAGGAGCATTTTTATCTCGAGACGCATGCCGCGTGGGCCGAGCCCGCGGACGATGGTGGGGTGCAGATCTACTCCTCGACGCAGCATCCCTCGGAGATCCAGGCGATCGTGTCGGAAGTGCTCGGCTGCGCTCGGCACAAAGTCGTCGTGCAGTCACCCCGCATGGGCGGCGGTTTCGGCGGCAAGGAAACACAGGGCAACGCGTGGGCGGCGCTGGTCGCGCTCGCGGCGACGAAGACCGGTCGGCCGGTGCGCGTGCAGCTCGACCGCGATCTCGATATGAGTCTCACGGGCAAGCGGCATCCGTTTCACGCGAAATTCTCGGTGGGACACGACGCCGACGGCCTGTTGCAGGCGGTGAAGGTGGAGCTCACCGGCGACGGTGGCTGGTCGCTCGATTTGTCGCAACCGATCGTGGACCGCGCGCTCTTCCATCTCGATAACGCCTATTATATTCCCGCGGTCGATTTCAGCGGACGCGCGGCGAAGACCAACGTGACCTCGCACACGGCGTTTCGCGGTTTCGGTGGACCGCAGGGATTGATGGTGATCGAGGAAATCATCGACCGCGTCGCGCGTCGCACCGGTTTGCCGCCGGAAGTCGTGCGCCAGCGCAATCTCTACCGCGGCACCGGCGAAACCAACCGCACGCATTATCTCGAGGACATCGGCGACAACCGTATCCAGGAAATTTGGACACGCGTGCTGGCGGATTCGAAGTTCGCCGAGCGTCGCGCGCGGATCGACGCATGGAATCGCGGACATGCTCGGATCAAGCGCGGCCTTGCGGTCACGCCGGTGAAGTTCGGCATTTCCTTCACGCTGACGCACTACAATCAGGCAGGCGCGTATGTGCTGCTTTACTCCGATGGCACCGCGCAGGTGAACCACGGCGGCACCGAGATGGGACAGGGCCTGCACACCAAAATCGTGGGCGTCGCGATGCGCGAACTCGGCCTCACTGCCGACGCCATTCGCATGATGCCGACGAGCACCGACAAAGTGCCCAACACCTCGGCGACCGCGGCATCGAGCGGCGCGGATCTCAACGGCGCGGCGGTCGCGGCGGCGTGTGCGGAGTTGCGCGAGCGACTGCGGCCGATCGCCGCCGAAATGCTCGGCGTGGCGGCGGACAAGGTGGAGTTCGCGGACGGTTTCGCCTGCGAGCGCGAGACGCAGAACAAGGTGCCGTTCGGAAAACTGTGCAGCCGCGCCTACGCGGAGCGCATCAGTCTCGCAGCGACGGGTTATTACAAGACACCCGGAATTCACTGGGATTGGACGACCGCGTCGGGTCGTCCCTTTCACTACTTCGCATGCGGCGCGGCTGTGGCGGAAGTGGAAGTCGACGGCTACACCGGCATGACGCGCGTCGTGCGCGTGGACATCGTGCACGACGTCGGCGATTCACTGAACCCCGGTGTGGACCGCGGACAGATCGAGGGCGGTTTCGTGCAAGGCATGGGCTGGCTCACGAGCGAAGAGTTGAAGTGGGACGCCAAAGGCCGGCTGCTCACGCACAGCGCGAGCACCTATCAAATCCCCGCGATCAGCGACGCGCCGATCGAGTTCAATGTCACGCTGCTGCCGAAAGCGAATCAGCCGAACACGATTCACGGCAGCAAGGCCGTGGGTGAACCGCCGCTGATGCTGGCGTTCTGCGTGCGTGAAGCGATTCGCGATGCGGTGGCTTCGTTCGGCGGTCAGGGCGAAGTCGCGCTCGCGTCTCCCGCCACCGGCGAAGCGATCCTCAGCGCGATCCAGCAACGCCTCGTGCCGTGACCCTGTCCGGCTCGAGTCGCGTCAGAGTGCGGCTCAAGTCGGGACTGAGTGCGTCCCAAGTCGAGCCAAGGTGCGGACCGGATCGCGGCAAGGTGCGGAACGCGTCGGGATCGTTCTCGTTCTTCGTTCTCTTTCTCTTTCTCGTTCTCGTTCTCGACCGTGCGCGTTTTCGAGAACGAGAACGATTACGAGAAAGAGAACGAGTGGATCGCTAGGATGCGACCGGCGACGACGGAGCGCTGGCGGCGATTTCCGAGGGGAACCCGAGCACGAGGAGCCACTCATGCGGAGTGGTCGGCACCGGGCCGGGAGATGGCACGGTGGCGTTTTCGTTTTCTTGAACCGCGAACGGAGGACGGGAGGTCGGGGCGTTCATCGCGAGCGCCACAGACCGATTTCGCCGCGAGAGTTGCGTGCGCAGACGCAGTCTCACGTGAGTTTTCTGTAAAAGCCTATTCCTCGCCGTCGTAGTAGTCGGCCTCCGTCATGCGGAAATATTTGCGCGGCGCGCGCACGCCCCATTTGTTGGAATCGGGATAGTGCCAGTAATCCACAAGCGGATTGTCGGCGATCAACAGATAGTCGAGCGGTTCGGAGCCGGAGTTGCGAAACTGGTGCGCTTCGCCGGGCGGATGCAGCACGATGGTGCCGGCGGGAAACTCGTGCGTCTCGCTATCGGCACGCACGGTCGCGCGACTGCTGAGGAAAATGAACAGCTCCCACTGCGCGGCGTGGCTATGAAACGGGCAGCCGCACTCCCCGGGCGCGAGTCGGCCGAACTCGACGTCGAAGGGATGGCCCCCAAGGCCGGTGGCCGTGTTGCGTTTCGCGCCGAGCGCGATCGAGAGCTCCTTGCTGTTGCCGTGAAACGTTCCTTTGGGAGAGGACCAGGTTTCCCACGGCACGTCGTCGAGGTTGAGTTTTCGCTGCGACCAAGGGAGCGCAGGCTCCGGCAAAGGCAGAAGACCGCGCGGCGTCGCCGAAGGATCGAACACCTCCTCGCCGTCGAAGTAATGCGCAGGCGTGGGACGGAAAAAGACGTCCGGCGGGCGCAGGCCCCATTTGTCGGAATCGGGATAGTAGAACGCGTCGAGCTGCGGATTGTCGGCGACGATCAGCACCTCGAGATCGGCCGTTCCGTTGTTGATGAGCTGATGAGCCTCGCCCGGAGGGTGAAGGAAGAAATCTCCCGGCCGCACGGGGTCGTGGCCGTGAGCCGTGCGCACGATGCCGGTGCCCGAGCGCACGAGGAAAAACTCCCACTGATTGAGATGCGCGTGAAACGGACACACGGCGGCGCCCGGCGGGATGCGCCGGATCTGCACGTCGAACGGATGGCCGCCGCCCCACGTCCCCAGATTTCGAATACAGCCGAGCGCGATGGAGATGTTGCGGGCGAACGAGTGAAACTTGCCGGAAGGAGAGCGTTGCTCGTTCTCGGCGATCTCGTGAAGGGCGAGCGCGTTCATGCGGAGGGGACCGGTTTCTTTTCGAGGTTGGGCAGAAAACCCGTGAGCAGCCCGATCAGAGGGAAAAAGCTGCAAAGGTAAAACACTTGCCCGATGCCGACATGATCCGCCAGCCGGCCGAGCGTGGCGGATGCGATGCCGCTGACGCCGAACGCCACGCCGAAGAAGAGTCCCGCCACGAGCCCGACCTTACCGGGCACCAGCTCCTGCGCATACACGAGGATGGCGGAAAACGCCGAGGCCAGCACCACGCCGATCACGGCGCTTAGCGCCACGGTCGTGGCGAGTCCCACGTGCGGAAGAATCAAGGCGAACGGCGCGGCGCCGAGGATGGAAAACCAGATCACGTATTTGCGTCCGAAGCGGTCGCCCAGCGGGCCGCCGAGAATCGTGCCGGCTGCCACGGCGAACAGAAAGACGAAGAGGTAAAACTGCGCGCCTTGCACCGAAACGCCGAAGCGATCGATGAGGTAAAACGTGTAATAGTTGGTGAGGCTGACGAGGTAGAAGTATTTCGAGAAGATCAGCGCGATGAGGATCGCGAGCGACGCCACGACCTGGCGGCGCGACGGTTGCCACGCAGGGTGGGGAACGCTGCGCGACTGCGTGCGGCGTTCGTCGAGATGAGCCTGATACCAACGGCCGACCCGTCCGAGAATGTAGATGCCCGCCGCCGCGGCCACGGTGAACCAGAGGATCGAGCGCTGTCCGTGGGGCACGATGATGAGCGCGGCGGCCAGCGGCCCGAGCGACGAACCGAAGTTGCCGCCGACTTGAAACAGCGACTGCGCGAGACCGCGGCGCCGACCGGCCGCGAGGTGCGCGATCCGCGACGCTTCAGGGTGAAAGATCGACGAGCCCACACCGACCAGCACGGCGGCGATGAGAATCACCGGATAACTTTCGGCGCGCGAGAGCAGCACGAGCCCGACCAGCGTGACGGCCATGCCGGTCGCGAGCGAGTAGGGCATCGGTCGCCGGTCGGTGTAGCCGCCGACCACGGGTTGCAGCAACGAGGCCACGACCTGAAAGGTGAACGTGATGAATCCAATCTGCGTGAACGATAGCCCGTAGCTCTCCTTGAGCAGCGGATAGATTGAAGGCAGCAGCGCCTGGATCGTGTCGTTGAGCAGATGCGAAAGACTCAACGCCCAGATGACAGGCATGACCGTGCGCGGAACCGACACGGTTGCAGAGGAGACGGGAGGAGCGGAATCGAGCGCGGAGCGCGATGACATCCCGCCAGTTCACCCGGCGGCACGCGACGTGCAAACTTCGAGACGCGACGGCGACCGACAGTCCGGCTCGAAATCGATATGCGACTGTGTGGCGGAACTCGCCCGAGCGTCAGGGCGCGCCAGCCGCTGCGGTCGAAACGGCTTTGGCGGTCGCGGGTTGTTTGGCGAGTTCGAGTTCACCCTGACGCGCGTAGTCGATCGCCTCCGCGAGAATGCGGGCGGCCTCCTGCGAGGCGTGGAAGCCCATGGAGTTTTCAGCGTAAACGAAATCGAGGCGCCACTGGGCCTTGCGCTGCAGTTCGCGAGCGGCGGCGAGATCCGCGTCGTTCGCGCCGGCCTCGCGCGCGGCGGAGAGGGCGGTGATGAGTTGCACGATCGCATCCTGGCCGCGGTCGAGCAGCGCGCGATTGCGATCCTGCACGAGTTCGACGCGCGTCTTCAGTTCTTCCTCCGGGATGCGATGGCACGTCTGGCAGGCGGCGGCGACATTGAGGAGGGGCGAGCGCACGTGGTGGTTGCTGACCTTGATCGCGCCTTCGCGCTGATACGGCATGTGGCAGTCGGCGCACGACACGCCGCTGCGCGCGTGGATGCCCTGGCTCCACATTTCGAACTCGGGATGCTGCGCTTTCAGGACGCGCGCGCCGGTCTCCTTGTGCGTCCAGTCGCTGTAGTTGTTTTCGTCGTAGTAGGCCTCGATCTGCTCGACGCGCAGACCATTGTTCCACGGGTGGGTGACGAGCTTTTGTTCGCCCTTGAAGTAATACTCGTTGTGGCACTGCGCGCACACCAGTGAGCGCATCTCCTGACGCGTCGCTTCGGTGTTGGGCTGGTATTCACCGCGGCGGCCTTCCTTGCGCCAGCGCTCGATGCTGGGGAGATGCGGCGTGGGATAATCGGATTTCGCTAGCGCGCGGATGCCGTTGAGAAACGCCGGGCGGGAAACGCGCAGGTTCATCGTTTCGGCGTCGTGGCAGTCGATGCACGAGACCGGATGCTGCACGAGTTTTTCGACCTCGGTGTAAGGCATCGGGCAGATGACCTCGAAGCCCTTCTGAATCTGTTCCTCGCGGTGTTCCTTGCCCGGACGCGCGCCAGCTTTGAGGCCGGCTTCGATATAGGTCGGGATGACGGAGGCGTGGCACTGCAGACAGGAGCCTGGCTGCTTGAACTTGTGCACGCGCTCCGTCTCGCGCTGGTCGCTGAGCATGTAGGCGTGGCCGCGCTCCTCGCGGTAGTCGATCGCGAACGCGTAACCGGCGAAAATCCGGCGCCACGCCGGATCGCGGTCGAGGTGCTGGAACGCCTCGCTGCCGCCGTATTTCGTTTCGATGACGTCCACGGTGCGGCGGTAGCTGTCGTATTGGCGCGGGTAGTTTTTGCCCCACAGCACGGGATCGGTCGTGTTTTCGTCGACGTCCACGACGCGGAAGACGTGCTGCGTGGCCTCGGCCTTGCGTTCGACGATGTTCTGCTGGAGCAGCAGCACGAGGAAGGTGGCGACCGCCACGCCGGCGAGAGCGAGGATGTAAATCCAAAGGGCGACGCCGCGTTGGCTCGAGAGAGGAGACGTTTTCATGGCGAGTTCAGGAAGACGATGACGTAACCGAAAATTGAATACGCTAGTTCACGGGGCCGTGGCCCACGTCGCGGTGGCAGCTCATGCAGTCGAGCATTTCGCGACGGTTGCCGGTGTGGGTGTTGATGCCGGAGACGATCTGCTGGTGACAGCTGACGCAGTTCTTCTGCAGCACGACGAGGTTCTTGGGCCGGATCATGATCGGCTCGTGAAAGTCCTGGAGGGTGAAACCCTTCGAGTGCCAGTAGCCGTTTTCGGCTTTGGTGATGTATTTCCCAAGAAAATCGTGCGGCGTGTGGCAGTCATTGCAGGTGGCGACGGCGTGATGCGGCGACTTGAGCCAGCCATCATACTGCTCGCGCATGATGTGGCAGTTTACGCACGCGGCGGGATCATTGGAGAAATAGGACAGCCCGTGCGCGTAGTAGAACGTGTAGCTGCCGATACCCGCAAAAAGTCCCAGCGTGCTCGCGAGGGCGAGCAACAGGAGAATGCGGACGCGGGTGGTGGGGAGTCTCACGCAGGGTAGGGGTTGATCTGCGAAAAAATGCGATCCGCGGAAGGCCGCTGGAAGGGAAAGGTGACAAACCCTTGATCTAGATCAAGCCGGGCGAAGGAAAATTCATCCGCACCGGTGCGTCGGGGGCAGGCTGACGCTGGACGGCAAACCCGCACCCGGTGTCGTGCCAAAGTGGATACGTCGTCGCGCACCCCAATGCAGCGCGAACCGTGTCAGCGAAGACGATTCAAGATGCGTCTCAGCGGTTGGGCCGAGGGGCGACTTTACGCCGGCGGGACTTCGATCCGTATTTTTGCTGAGACTCGGCGGCGATCGGAAGTGCGGCGTCCAAGTCGACCAATTCGCTCAGGGTGAGACCGAGGCCCTCGGCCATCTTGATGAGCGTAGAAAGACGGATGTCGGGTTTCCGGCCGGCTTCCACCTGCTGATAGTGCTTGTAGGTGAGACCGGCGCGTTCGGCGAAGGACTCCTGGGTGAAGCCGTGGGCTTCCCGGAGGGTTCTGATGCGCATCAGCAGGCGCTTCGCCGTGTCGTTTGCCACGCGCGAAGATAGCGGGTGGTAAACGGAGGGAACACCTCACCAAAGGTAGTGAATGCTGGACACCACGGCATCGGTAGTGCGAAGTGGAAAGGTCCATGGCTCGTAACTATGATGACCTTTCGAGAGAGCAGCTGATTGCCCTGCTGCAGGCCCGGGACAAGCGACGGTTCGGCTTGGTCTGGGAGAGGGACAAATCGTTGATTGGGGTCGATGGTTCGCTGAACGATGATTTTGTCGCCCTTGAGGCGGACTTAGAACTCTCCGTTGGGGCGGGGCCATGGCACAACATCCTGATCGAGGGTGACAATTACGATGCCCTGCGCGCCCTCAGTATTTCGCATAAGGGACGCATCAAGTGCATCCTCATCGATCCGCCTTACAACACTGGTTCAGGCGATTTCATTTACAACGATCGCTTTCTCGATCGAGAACATCGCTATCGGCATTCGGTTTGGTTGGAGTTCATGTTCC